>ULOX01016053.1_pt1 | contig 42852 bp, 39 predicted proteins | sample 1952911 | NCBI WGS metagenome assembly ULOX01 (sample SAMEA4835613, study PRJEB28245) | human gut metagenome | biome: gut microbiome; material: fecal sample | place: Denmark | collected 2008
TATTTTACTAACATATATCGTATAAACCTCCCCTCTTGTATGAAGCGGTGAAAATATATTCATACTTACCCAGCCAACATAATTATACCCTTTATCGTCACGGATAAGGAACTCAGAAAAGTAATGATTGTCATTACCATATGCTATACCTTCAGTTTTATAGAATTGAGTTTTTATGTATAAATATCTAGCCAAAAATATCATATCCAGCATAATATAAATAATTATATATTCTCCATGCATTATTGCATCCCCCTTAATGAATCACATCTAATATAAATAATTGTTCTCATTTCCTACACCACATATTTCATGTTATTCGACAGAGTTAAATGCGATGTGTTCACATGCTTTGTCATGTTTACTCTTTTAGTATATATTAAATTTCACCATTTGTAAAATACCTGTTCGTTGCATGGAGTTCAATTTCTTGAAATTCAAAACATGAATTATATGAATTAACATTAATCCATTGTAACTTCCTATCAATTCATAAAAAATCCTCCGCTTATATGCTAATTTCATAGCTTTTCCTATTCAATCTTATATAGAAGACCGTTTTTGACCGAATATTCCTATAACACTACTGATTATTCTGACTTTATAGGTTAATTTATTAACTATCATTATAGTCTCATGTATTTTCGACCTATAAGACTTTCAAATATTCGACTACCTATAGGTATCATGTTGTCCAGATTAATTATATATCATGATAATCTGGCTGATTGGACTTTTTCTCTGCTTTCTCATATGCTAATGTCCAATAACTCATTGACTACAAGGCGGATTGGACACTACAAGCAGCTTATTCAGCAAAAAGTCCAATCTTTCCAGATTTCACAACAATTCTGGACCTTTTACCTCATTCTCTTGCTTGTAAGGTCCAATCCTCCACACTTTCTCACTCAATTTGGACTTTCACATGCCTCTTCACCACTCCAGCGTCCAATCCGCCACCACAGCTCCACCGCATATTACACTCCACCTGCCAATCCACCGCACAAAAGTCTTCCGTGAGAATGAAGTCAGGCGACTATACAACTCGTTTTCAAACCGTTGCGAAGACGCCGGCACTTAGTAAGCTGGGACAGTTGGCTTAACGCCAACGAATCCCAGCGAACTTAGTACCGCTGCGTCGTAGAACGAGCGCAAGCGTGTTTGAAAACGAGCTGCATAGCCGCCTGACTTCCATTTCCGGAAGGCATCACCCCTTAAACTTTCCCTTATCAATCTCCTTCTCTTCCACTTTCCTGTTGACATATGTCCGAAGCAGCGCATAACACACTGAGCTGATTGGAATAAAAGTAAGCATACCCATTATACCAAACAGATTGCCACCGATTGTAACAGCAACAAGCACCCATATTCCCGGCAGTCCAACTGAACTTCCGACAACATGAGGATATATAAGATTTCCTTCAATCTGCTGTAATATAAGGAATACTCCCACAAATATAAGTGCCTTTAACGGGCTTGTCATCATTATAAGAATCACACCGACTATACATCCGATAAATGCACCAACAATCGGAATAAGTGCAGTAACCGCAATAATAATTCCTATAAGAAGCGCATAAGGCATTCTCAATATAGACAATGTAATAACAAACATCGTTCCAAGAATACATGCTTCAAGGCACTGTCCTGACAGGAAATTAGAGAATGTAGTGTTGGTAAGTCTTAACACTTCAATGATTTTATCTGCCCTGCTCTCAGGCAAGCACACATACATAAGCTTCTTGCATTGTGCTGTAAGCCTCTCTTTCTGAAACAGCACATACACAGAAAAGACAAATCCAATAAAGAAATTAGTGACTCCTGAGAAAAATCCGCTTATTGCACCAATTCCGCCATTAATAATACCTTTAGTTCCTATTGAAAGGAAATTCATAACATTTGAAAGAACAGAATCCCAGTTGATTGATATGCTGCTTAACTTTTCCTCATACTCAGGATATGCAGACAGCTTGACCTGCAACCAGTTGATAAGATTATTAACTGCTGTTGGCACCTGCCCTATAAGGTCAGCTATTGTGTTCACCAGTTCAGGCACAACCACAAAAAGTACTCCTGCAATAATAGCCAGTATCAAAATCAGTGTTAGCATATAAGCAAGCACTCTTATAAGTCTGGGATGCTTCTTCTTACAACGCTTGTCAAACAGCCTGTTAAGTCCTTTTTCAATTGCTTTCATAGGTACATTGAATACAAATGCGATGACTGCGCCAATTATAAATGGCATTACAAGTCCTGCAAGATATGATATAGAATCAAGAATTCCAGTCACATTGTTAAGGGCAAGATATATTACAATTAGCACTGCACCAATCGTAATTCCCTTAACAACCTGACTGTCTTTAAAATGTCCTTTGTTCATACAACCCCTCCACTCTTTAAAGTTACTTCTAATATACTATACAGGAGTCCGGGATTCAAACATATTATATAAATTTAAGAATTGTAAAATGTTAGTTATACTGTGCATCAACCATACTCATCATCATTCGCATATTGAATGTTCCCATGAACTTCACTGATGGAAGATATACAAAATGCTTCTTCTGGATTACACAGTCATCCTCATATTCATCATCATACACTTCAAGTCTCATAACTTCATTAACAAACTGTCCCTTACCCGGTTCAACATTGAATGCCCCCTCAATAAATGGTGCATAACAGTCTCTGTCACCACTCTGGTCAGGATCATATGCAATAAATGTATGAATCATACTTTCATATTTAGTAATAAACAGTCCATTATCTGCACCGCTTTCCTTTAGTGCATTTCTGTAATTGTCCATCTCTTCTTCATACACTGCTGACTGTTTGTTAATAATCTCTTCTAACTCACCCGCAGTCATAGGAATATTTTCTGCAAAGAAAAATGCGAGTGGCTGGATGCTTCCATATAATAAAAAGCAGCTCATATCCGAATTAAGAGTCTGTGATACCTCAAGCTTATCAGTATCCCCCATATACATAAGTACTGCAAAATTGCCCTTAGAAGTAAACTCCTTAAGCATATTAATAGCTGCCTTTAATTCTGTTCTCGAAAAATGTCTCATAATATCTAATTCCTTTTCATTTAAACTATCGTTGATTATATCACCTATGACTGATATTTTCACTTCCAAATTTTACTTTTCATAATTTCATACAATCTTCATTCAGATATATGGACTTCAATATGCCACCACTTCTCAAAAAGAGGCAGCCGCCCTGTTAATCAAACATGACGGCTGCCTCTATAAAAAGATTAGGAAAGTAAGAAAGCTTTATCACAGAGCGTCGTTACCGGTTTCACCGGTTCTTATCTTGACTGCTTCCTCAATATCCTTGATGAATATCTTACCATCACCAAAACTGTTAGTATTAAGTTCTTCCAATACCTTATTAATTATACCCTCAACTATCTCGTCTTTTACGACAGTTCTTACACTTAATTTAGGTAAAAGATTGATACCCGGAGTTTCATCTCTTGTATATACCTGACCTGCGCCCTTCTGGTGACCGTAGCCAAATATTGTTGTAATCATTACACCTCTAGCACCCTCACTATCAAGAATCCTTTTAAGATTCTCAAGCTTCTCAGGCTTTATAACTATCTCTAATTCTTTCATAATCCATAACCTCTTTTCTTCACATTTTAATATTCCTTATCACCATCAGGTGTCTTCATCCATACCTTTTCATGCTTCCACTTAATAAGAATCATATACAGCCATAGTATAAGACCTACACCCATATATCCTGCAAATCCTAACCATGTTGCCTTTCCGATACCGATAGTACAGAAGAATGCGATAATTGCCATGATTATAAGAGAGGCTATCTTAAGTCCTGTTGCACATTTGTATGGTCTCTCCCATTCAGGATGCTTCTTTAAAAGAACAAGTGAAGATATTGAAGTAATCACATAACACAATGCACACGCGAATGCCATAAGGTCAAAGAATGCTGTAATGCTCTGCATTGCAATGAATCCAATACTTACAACAAGAATAAGTATGTTAGGAAGTGTTGGCTGGTTGTACTTATTAGTGTATGAGAACTGCTTTGGAAGGAAATTCTGACGACCCATAGCGTATATCATACGAACACCTGAATACCAGAAACCAAGTACTGATGTACCAATTGGGAATACAACTCCGACAATACCCATTATAAGGACAAACCATGCAATCTTATCACCGAAGCAGTACTGTAATGCTTCAAATGTGATGAATGGGTGGCAGTCACCGCCATTAGTAAGCTCTGCCCAAGGCATTGCACCTGCAAGACAGAAGTAGAAAATTGTATATATAGCACCACATGTTATAACTGAACCAAGAATAGCTTTCTTCTGGTCCTTAATTGGGAAGTCGCCCTCCTCAACCATTGCCGGTACTGTCTCGAATCCGAAATATGGTGTTATCATAAATGAACAGCCAACAACCCATGCAATACCGGTTGCAAAGTTACCACCCCACTGCTTTTCATTGCTGCTTGTAAAGAAATCTGCGAAATTAGCAATGCTCCAGTGTCCACTGAACAGGAAAAGTAATGAACAGATAAGAATACCTGCGATACCTGCCATAAGCATGAATGACTGAACCTTGCCTGCTACAACATTTTTATAAAGACTGAGTACACACCAGAAGCACAGTACTAATGAACCGACAATAACTGCCTTGCCACCTGTAAGTCCCAGACCAAACTGATGATTTAACCATTCAATAATTCCAAGTACACCTGCTGCAGGAACGGCTATCCATGCACACATGATAAGCCACGCTGACCAGAAACCTGCATGCTTGTTAATACCTACCGTATTGAATACCAGACACGAACCTGTACTTGGTAACATTGTCGAGAATTCAGCATACACAAATGCTGTTGGCAGTACTGCCAGTGTCATAAGTGCAAATGCCAAGAACGTTCCGGGACCTGTATATGACATGAATATACCATCCCAGTAACACATAAATGTAAATATTGCTCCCGTTGCCATCGCATATACATAAATCAGCTTCATTGATTTAGATAATGCATTTGTTTTCTTTTCGCCCATAATAGCTTCCTCCCTTATTGTTGTTCATGATTTGTTGTCACGAAGATTTCTTATGTGCCTAGCCGAATAATCTAAGATACCTTTCGGCTAATTCCATGGTTCCATCCATCCAGTCAACACTTAATTCTGCTACCGGACCTGATTCCTGATGAGATGCAAGCCATGCTGTAAGCTGTAATCTTCTCATCATTATAAATGTGTCTATTTCTTCAAAATCCGTATCAGTGAACGGAAGAACCTTCTTATATCCTGCAAGCCATGCATTTACAAGCTTTGGAACAATTGGCTTGTCCTCAATAAAACTAAGTGCTGACGCAAGGTCATGTAAGTGCCATCCAAAACCGCAGTCATCAAAATCAATAACCTTAATCTGGTCGCCCTCAATAAGCAGATTAGCTAATCTTAAATCTGCATGTATGAGTCCAAAATTATTCTCATTAGTTCCATATCTTTCAAGTCTTCTCTTAACAATTCTTGAAACCTCTGACAATATATTTTCTGCCTCCGGGGTCATCTCTGGAAATGCTCTCCAGTCACCCCATGCAGCATGTTCACCTATTATCGTGTCGTAAGTCCATACCATACGGTCAAGCTTGTCTGTTCCGTTCCATATCTCTGTCTGACGGTGAAGATAAGCTGTTGTCTCACCGAGATATCTGAACTGCTTTACCATCTGCTCCTCGTTATTCTCATCAGGTGCTTCTCCCGGAAGAAAATCACATATAACGCAGAAATATACATTTCCATCCGGTCCTGTAATCTCCTGTATATTCTTACCATCAAGCCCTTTTATAGGATTAGCTACAAGAAGCGGTGTGTAGTCATTAATCTGTCTTAACCACTTCATCTCTGAATTAAGCTCATCCAATGTGTGATAACCCGGTCTGCTTATTCTAAGCACTCCCTCTTTTTCACCTGTTTCTTTGTTCTTGACCATATAGGTTGCATTCTCCGACAGCACTATAAGTTTCGCCTCACATCTGTCCTGCCATCCGTATTTTTCAAGCGAAGCATTTGCAACCGCATCAAATAAATCAACATTTTCAAATGCCATGTCATTATCCTCCAATCAGAAAAGGCGTACACAAATCTATCCGATTCATGTACGCCTTTGTACTTTTCTTATATTTAATTACTGTCCCATAGATGTTGTTTCCGGCAATGTGCTTCCGCCATCAATAACTATCTGTGTTCCGGTTATGTAGCTTGATTCATAACATCCAAGGAATGCTGCAAGTTCTCCAACCTCCTCAGGGTCAGCCAGCCTCTTCAAAGGAACTGCATCTGCAATTGCCTGTATTGCTCTCTCCGGATTCTCCGGGTCTGACTGCTTTGCCATTCCTTCAACAAGCGGTGTCCTTACATATCCCGGACATATTGCATTAACTCTTATATTCTTATCTGCAAATTCTCTTGCAAGTGCCTTCGTAAATCCTACCAGTGCCGCCTTAGATGTTGCATATGCAACCTCTCCAGGATCAGCAACCATATCTCCTGTTACAGAGCTTGTAACTACGATTGCACCACCACCATTTGCTATCATGCTTGGAATAACAGCTTTTGCCACATTCCATGCACCTTTGACATTAATATCAAGATGTAAGTCCCTATTTTCAAATGTGTCATCTTCAAGAAAGTCTTCAAGAACACATACGCCTGCGTTACATACAAGTACATCAATCTTTCCATATGTTTTCTCAGCAACTTCAACAATTCTTTCAACACTCTTGTAATCAGATACATCAACCTGAACACCTGTTGCCTCATACCCTTCGCTTTTCAACTGCTCTGCAAATTCAAGTACCTTAGGTCCTCTTGCTGCAAGCACACATTTTGCGCCATACTTTGCATACACTTTGGCGATTCCTTCACCGATGCCTTTGGATGCTCCGGTAATTACTGCAACTTTTCCTTCTAACTTTCCCATAACGCCACGCACCTTTCTTAGTTTCCTGAATACAAAAAAGGACACGAAAGCTTTCACCTTCGTGCCCCTTTGCACTTCGTCATTAACTATAGTACCAAGTGCCTGAAATTGCAATAATAAAAATATGCATTTTTTCTTTAATTATTAATGTAATTATAAGAAAAAATCTTTATTCATAAAGTGGGTACTTATCTGTAAGTCCCTTAACAAGCTCCATTGCCTTAGCCTGGTTAGCATCTACATCATCAACAAGCATAGCAATTGCTTCTGCAACAACATCCATATCAGCCTCATTGAAGCCTCTTGTTGTAACGGCTGCTGTACCAAGTCTGATACCGCTTGTTACGAATGGAGAAGCCGGGTCATTAGGAATTGTATTCTTGTTACATGTAATGTTAGCTGCATCCAGAAGCTTCTCAACTTCCTTACCAGTCTTTCCCTTGCTTAAGAGGTTAACAAGCATAAGGTGGTTATCTGTTCCACCAGATACGATATCAAAACCTCTGTTCATAAGTCCGTTAGCAAGTGCTGATGCATTCTTAACAACATTTTCAGCATATACCTTAAAGCTTGGGTCAAGCGCTTCCTTTAAGCACACTGCCTTACCAGCAATAACATGCATAAGAGGTCCGCCCTGGATTCCAGGGAATACAGCCTTGTTAAGCTTGAACTTCTCTGCTGCCTCTGCTGAAGCAAGAATCATACCACCTCTTGGTCCACGGAGTGTCTTATGTGTTGTTGTTGTTGTAACATCTGCATATGGAATTGGGCTTGGGTGTGCACCACCGGCTACAAGACCTGCAATATGTGCCATATCTACCATAAGTAATGCGCCAACTTCATCACAGATTTCTCTGAACTTCTTGAAGTCGATTGTTCTTGCATAAGCAGAAGCTCCTGCAATAATCATCTTAGGCTTGCATTCCTTGGCAATTCTTAATACTTCATCATAATCAATAAATCCGTCAGCTGTAACACCATAAGGAACGATGTTAAAGTATTTTCCAGAAATATTAACTGGTGAACCATGTGATAAATGTCCACCACAGTCAAGGCTCATACCCATAACTGTATCTCCAGGATTAACAAGTGCGAAGAATACAGCTAAGTTAGCCTGTGCTCCTGAATGTGGCTGTACATTTGCATATTCACAGCCAAAAAGCTTCTTTGCTCTTTCAATTGCAAGTGTCTCAACAACATCGACATACTCACAGCCGCCGTAATATCTCTTTCCAGGATATCCTTCTGCATACTTATTAGTAAGAGGGCTTCCCATAGCAGCCATAACTGCCTTACTTACAAGGTTCTCAGAAGCGATAAGCTCGATGTGGCTTCTCTGTCTTCCAAGTTCATCATCCATAGCCTTAGCAAGGTCTGGATCATAGTTTAATACTTCATCAAATGAATACATATAACTTCCTCCCATTATACTTTAGTGAAACAAAGTGTCCCTAGTTACTTATGATATAATTAAATTACGGATTAGTCAATTTAAAGTTGTGAATTCCTGCTTTTTTTAATATTTGTTTCTGTATATCGACTGCAACTCCATATCCCTGCTCCTCAAGTTCATATGTTGATTGTTCAAGTGCCATCTCAAATTTTTCAACCATACTTAAAAAATGCTGCGTTGCTATTCCTTTTCCAAGACCAAGTTTCTTTGCCTCATTCTCAAACGACTTCTGATTTATATTCCTTATATCATATTCGCCATCTATGTTAAGCGACATTTTCTCTGTGCTGCTGTCATATATAACAGTACTTAATAAATCATATATAATTTTTTATTAGTTCAAATGCATCTGCTAAATAATCTTTCCCGTTTTTCTCGTATTTTTGTGACGCTGTAATTCCAAGTGCCTGTGCAAAATCCTCCTGATGAAGTCTTAATGGAACTTTCTTCCCCATTAATTCTTTGGATGTATCTAAAATCTTTCTGTCATATCTTTCAGTTGCAAATAAAAAATCATCTTCTTTATCATTAAGATTAATAATAAAACTATCTGGTGTCCTAGAATACAGCATCGTCAGAATTATGCCCTGTAATACTGCCAACATTAATCATATTTCCATTACATTCAATATATACCTCTAAATTTCTCATTATCTCCCCCTTACATCAATATTGATATCAAGTCCAAGAATCGAAATTAACTGTATTACCTTGCCAATCTCAACAGTCGGCTTACCTCTTTCCACATCTGATATAAAACTTACACTAAGACCAGTATATTCCGACAAAAATGCCTGCGTATACTTTAATTCTTTTCTCCTGTTCCTGATTATATTTCCAAGCCCCTCTGAATCAGTTATTTTCATAATATTCACCTCAACGCAAAAAACAAGCCGTACGGCTTTATTATACATATTTTCTCACAAATAAAGCCGAGCGGCTTTGTTTTGATAAAAACATTATAATATAAGCCGTACGGCTTAGTCAATTTTCTTTTGTTACATAATTTCATTTTCTTGTAATGAAATAATATCCTGTAATTATTAATTTGGGTTGTACCTTATGGGTATAGTATATATTTATCCAATCAGAACTTTTTGCCTTCAAATAAAAAACGAACCCACCCGAAGATGAGTCCGTTTCATAGTCTTAAACCGGCAGATTCTTCATACTCTCAAGACTTATAACAAGTGTTGATGTATTATGAAGAAGTGCTGATGTTGTAGGCTGTATGACGCCCGTTACACCAAGTGCAATAAGTGCGGAATTGAATCCGACAATCACACGGTAATTTCTGTTAATCTTCTTAATCAGACTGTCACTTAATTTCTTAAGCATAAGTATCTGGTTAAGGTCATCTGCGCCGACAGTGATATCTGCAATCTCTCTTGCAATCTCAGCACCATCACTTATGGCAATACCTACATCTGCTGCTGAAAGCGCTGGTGAGTCATTAATTCCATCACCAATCATAATTACCTTTCGTCCGGCTGCCCGCTCTTTCTCTACGAACTTAGCCTTGTCTTCTGGAAGAACTTCTGAATAATATTCAGTAACTCCAACCTTTCTGGCAATAGAGGCGGCTGTTCTTTCACTGTCTCCAGTCATCATGACAACCTTTGATATTCCAGCCTTCTTAAGCCCTTCAATAACCTCCGGTGCTTCTTCTCTTAATGGATCAATTATGCATATAACTGCTGCAAGCTGACCGTTAATTGCCATATAAAGATGTGAGCAGTCATCTGGAAGACTGTCAAATAACTCCTGCTTTCCTGCTGGAATTACACATGCCTCATCCTCAAATACAAAGTGATGGCTTCCTATGATAACCTTGCTTGTATTAATAAATGTTGATATTCCATGTGCAACAATATATTCAACCTTAGAATGCATCTCTTCGTGCATAAGGTTTCTTCTGCCAGCTTCATTAACAACAGCCTTAGCCATTGAATGTGGAAAATGCTCCTCTAGACACGCAGCTATTCTTAACAGCTCATCTTCCGGCATTCCGTTAAATGAATATACCCTGCTTACTGTTGGCTTAGCCTTTGTAAGTGTACCTGTCTTATCAAATACGATAGTATCCGCTTCAGCAATTGCCTCTAAGAACTTACCGCCCTTGACTGTTGCACTCGCCTGACTTGCCTGTCTTATTGCTGCAAGTACCGTAATAGGCATAGCAAGCTTCAATGCACATGAGAAATCAACCATAAGTATTGACAATGCCTTAGTAGTATTTCGTGTTAACAGATATGTAAGTGCAGTTCCGCCAAGTGAATAAGGTACAAGCTTATCTGCAAGATGCTCTGCTTTTGACTCAAGACCTGATTTTAACTTCTCAGATTCTTCAATCATCCTGACAATCTTGTCATATTTGCTTGAGCCTCCAGCACGCTTAACTCTGAATACTATCTCGCCCTCTTCTACTACAGTTCCTGCAAATACAGAAGTTCCCTCACCTCTTCTTACTGGCTCAGATTCTCCTGTAAGTGAAGCCTGATTAACCATAGCCTCACCACTGATAACAGTTCCATCAAATGGGATTACATTACCCATCCGGATTATTACATTATCTCCGTCCTTAACATCTTTCACAGATACCTGTACTTCTGCATCATCTGTCTTTAACCAGACCTTATTAACGTTAAGTGACATCGTTCTTGCAAGGTCGTCAACCGACTTCTTGTGTGTCCAGTCCTCTATTATCTCACCTATACCAAGAAGAAACATTACTGAACCAGCTGTATTAAAGTCTCTTCTTAAGATAGAAACTCCTATTGCAGTTGCATCAAGAACTGGCACTTCAAGCTTTCTGTCAAGCAGTGTCCTGATTCCTTTATAAATGTACTTCATTGAAGATACCGTTGTTAATACCGCACATACCGGTGCCGGAATAAACAATTTCTTAGTCATTCTCCATAAAACCTGATCTGCTAACTTCTCAGTATAGTGTGAATTGATTGCTCTTCCTGATGTTGCAAGAACATCTTCAGGAACCTCTACATTGCTGTATCTGAACTTAGCAATAGCTTCAATCACAGTCTTTCTTGAACATCTGTACTCAACGACTGCATCAGCAGTTCTCTCATACACTTTGGCATTCGTGACGCCCTGCAGATTCTTAAGATAATACTGCAAAGTATCTGCCTGTGTAAAAGTCATGCCAGAAGCATCCATGTGAACGCGGATTCTTCCGGGCACATCATGCTTTATTATGAATTTCATACTCTGTTACGCTTCCTCATCTTCATCTACTGAATCAAGTACAACTTCTTCTGTGTTATACTTTGTCTCATTGATTGTCTTAGCATCAGCATATATATCCTCACAGTTTTCCTGAACAGTTGTAGCTGTCTTCATTATACATGATTTAGCTCTTAAAACTGCTGCTGTACAGTTAGTGTAAAGCTTCTTTGCGTCCTTGCTTGTAAGAATCTTAATTCCTGCTGTTCCAAATAATACACCTGCTGCGAAAAGTCCTGGTTTCTTTAAGTTATCAATTTTCATACTGTGCTCCTCTCTGTCCACATTGGACAATAAATGTTTCTTAAGTTTGACGGTTATTATATTACACATTATGTAACATTTCTACATAAATCCACTTATTGAGAAATCTTCTCAATATAGCAAAAGGAGAGATGAAACAGTTTCATCTCTCCCTTATTAGTAAATATTATTTATTAACTGAAACTGCCTTTTTCCTGTCAACTACACTTGTTATCTTCTGATTCTTAATGTATCCGCAGGCTTCTAGCCCTGACTCAATAATTTTACTCCATTTGCTTTCTGATAAATTAATTGACGAATCATCGTTTAATCTTACAGTATAACCGCCATTATCATTCTCATCACAAGTTATCCTATACATATTCTTACGGTTAATTGCACCTATTTCTTCCAGTGTATTAACCATTCTATATACAGTTGCAGCCCCAATCTTAGGATCCTTTTTTACTGCCTTGTAATAAATCTCTTTACAGCTTGAGCAGTCCTCTTCAAGAATTACATCAAGAAGCATAAGCCTCTGTTTAGTTATCCTGCAACCCTGCTGCTTGAGACGAGAAATAATAATGTCTTTGTCTTTATCAGGATTTCTGACCACCCGTTACCTCCTTTTAATGGCAGTGGCCTTTGCATTTACCGCAGTCGCCACCACATGTGAACGATTTACCGTTTTTCTTGTCGTGTACCATACTGCGTACAATAAGCGCAACTATAATCACTAATATAACTCCTACTATAATTGTTCCCAGCATAATTACACCTCCGATAATATATCATTTAATTACTTTGTTGCATTTAAAAGCTTCTTAGAATCAACCTTTAATGTCTTACTTTCCTTATATGGTCTGAATAACAGATAGATGAAACCAACAATTATAAGAATTGCGATTACTGTGAATACATTAAATGCTGTGTCGCCAGTAATAAGACCAGCAATCTGGTTAATTACAAGACCTACAAGGTAAGCATATCCACACTGGTATCCGATTGCAATCCAGAACCACTTAGTGTTGTTCATCTCTCTCTTAATAGCACCCATTGCTGCGAAGCAAGGAGCACAGAGAAGATTAAATGCAAGGAATGCATATCCGCTTACTACTGTAAATGTAGCTGCCATGTTAGCATATACTGTTCCCTCACCTGCTGAGTAAAGGATACCCATTGTACCAACGATATTCTCCTTAGCAACAAGACCAGTAATAGAAGCAACAGTTGCCTGCCAGTTACCAAATCCTAAAGGAGCAAATATCCATGCGATTGCCTTACCAATTCTGCCAAGAATAGAGAAGTCAATCTGATTATCTGCAAGCATTGTAAATGTTCCATCAACAAATCCGAAGTATGTTGTGAACCAGATAATGATTGTTGAAAGTGTGATGATTGTTCCGGCCTTCTTGATGAATGACCATCCACGCTCCCACATGCTTCTTAATACTGTACCAACTGTTGGAAGATGGTATGCTGGAAGCTCCATAACGAATGGTGCCGGATCTCCAACGAATAACTTTGTCTTCTTTAAGATGATACCTGAGCAGATAATTGAGAATATTCCAAGGAAGTATGCTGATGGAGCAACCCATGGAGCACCATCAAAGATAGCTCCGGCAACCATTGCTATGAATGGAAGCTTAGCTCCACAAGGAATAAATGTTGTTGTCATAATTGTCATCTTACGGTCTCTGTCGTTCTCAATTGTACGTGAAGCCATGATACCAGGAACACCACAACCTGAACCGATAAGCATTGGAATGAATGACTTACCTGAAAGACCGAACTTACGGAAAATTCTATCCATAATGAATGCTATACGTGCCATATAACCGCAAGACTCAAGGAATGCAAGGAATATGAATAATACAAGCATCTGTGGAACGAAGCCAAGTACTGCACCAACACCGGCTACAATACCATCAAGGATAAGACCCTTTAACCAGTCTACACAACCAATTGCATCAAGTCCTGACTCAAGAAGCACTGGGATACCAGGAACCCATACACCATAATTAGCAGGATCTGGAGCTGCACCATCATTGTCTATACACTGTTTTATAGCTTCCTTAACACCAGCTGCATCTGTTGTCTCTGTTGTTACACTAAGATTTTCCTCATCTTCTACATCATAATCTAATGTAAGATTAGCTGGAACTGTGTTTTCAAGTTTCTTTAATGCTGCTACTGCTGCATCTGAATCATAATCATCAGCTTCTGTATCAATAGCATCTGCATACTCTTCACCTTTATCTCCAAGGCTGTCGATATATGCCCCGATGATTGCATCTGAATCACCATACTCATCAGCTACTTCTTCGTAAGCTGAAGTGCCAATTCCGAAGAGATGCCAGCCATCACCGAACACACCATCGTTAGCCCAGTCTGTTGCCCATGTACCAACTGTTGTAACTGATACGTAGTATACGATGAACATTACAACTGCAAATATTGGAAGTGCTAAGAATCTGTTAGTGACTATTCTGTCAATCTTATCTGACGTAGAAAGCTTCTTCTCAGACTTCTTTGCAAAGCATCCGCTGATAATTGAAGATATATATGTATATCTTTCATTAGTGATAATACTTTCTGTATCATCATCAAATTCTTTTTCAAGAGTCTCAATCTCAGCTGAAACATCCGGAACATTCTTCATAAGAACTTTAATCTTATCATCCTTCTCAAGAAGCTTGATAGCAAAGAATCTCTTCTGTTCTTCAACAATATCAAGACCAAGCTTATCTTCTACTGCTGATATTGCTGTCTCAACCTTATCGTCAAACTTGTGAGCAATTGTATTGAGTTTCTTGCTCTCTGCAAGCTTAACAGCCTTTTCTGCTGCTTCCTTAATGCCAGTTCCCTTAAGTGCTGATATCTCAACAGCTTCACAGCCAAGGTTCTTTCCTAACTTGGCAAGGTCAACCTTATCCCCGTTCTTTTCCATGATATCAACCATGTTAACAGCCATGATAACCGGAATACCCAGTTCCATAATCTGTGTTGAAAGATAAAGGTTTCTTTCAATGTTAGTACCATCAACAATATTGATGATTGCATCAGGTCTTTCGTTAATAAGATAATTTCTTGCTACTACCTCCTCTAATGTATATGGAGAAAGTGAATAAATACCTGGTAAATCCATGATAGTGACATCTTTATGTCCCTTTAATTTACCTTCCTTTTTCTCAACTGTAACACCCGGCCAGTTTCCAACGAACTGATTAGAACCGGTCAAAGCATTAAACAATGTTGTTTTACCGCAGTTTGGATTACCTGCTAATGCAATTTTAATTGACATTTGACTACCTCATTTCTTTTATATAAATGCTTATGCATTTGCTAACAAACATTTGACAATTCTTACATTAATTAGATTATGCTAACCTGCATGTAAAAAAAATCAGCCTACCTCTATCATCTCGGCATCGGCTTTACGAAGCGATAATTCATAGCCTCTTACTGTAACCTCTACAGGATCTCCCAAAGGTGCTACCTTTCTTACATAGACTTCAACTCCCTTAGTAATTCCCATATCCATAATTCTTCTCTTAACCGGACCATCACCATTTAACCTGGTAACTTTAACAGTCTGGCCTACAGATACATCTCTTAAAGTCATAGTTTATCTCCTTCTTATTTTAGTTTTATATAAGAACTGGCATATTCAGTCCTTTATACCATAATTTTATTAGCCATATCTTTTCCTATGGCAACTCTTGATTCCTTAATGTTAACAATGACATTACCGCCAGCTTTAGAAACAACTGTAACCACTGCTCCCGGAACGAATCCAAGATTCTCAAGAAAACGTCTTATTTCTTCCTTTCCACCAATCCGTTGGATTGTGTATGGAGTTCCTTCATCAATCATAGTTAATGGCATAAGCTCATCTCCTCTTTTTAGCATATTGATAATGTTTTTCATTACCGCCTTGGTTAGTATATTCTAATGGTCATTAGATGTCAACAACTTTTGTTATATTTTTATAATATTTTTTAGAACAATTTAACCCCTGATTGATATAACCAACCAGGGGCAAAATGTGCAATCTTTTCAATATATTACAGGCAATAAATAATTATGCTAACGCTGCCCCAAGTTTTTTGCAGTTTTCAACAGCATCATCATCTGGTGCTTCCTGACAGATTACGCTGTCTGTTGCAAGAACAGCCCCTGCAGCCTTGCTTCTTTCTTCCCAGTCAGCCATCCATTCGCCGCTTCCCCATCCATATGAACCAAAAAGTGCAATTTTCTTACCGCTAAGACTTCCTTCTACCTCTGTGAACATTGGCTCAAACTCTGATTCTTCAAGATTCTCTGCTCCCATTGCCGGGCATCCGAATGCGATTCCATCATATTCAGCAACCTTTCCTGAATTAAAATCATTTGCCACAAGTACATCAACCTCTGCTCCGGCTCCTTTAGCACCTTCTGCAACTGCGTTAGCCATTGTCTCTGTATTACCTGTTCCACTCCAATAAACTACTGCTACTTTACTCATTATCCAATCTCTCCTTTTTTACTTTTTATATGCTTAAACCGTTAATGCAGATATGCTTCTGCCTCGGTCAAAGACTCTTAAATATACTTCTGTGCATTTTCTGTAACGTGCAAACATCTTCTGGCTGAATGCCTCATCACAATACACCTTCCATACCCCACAACATTTGTAATTACAGCCCTTTTGTCTTATAAACTGGATTACATCTTCCACCGGGTAACTTAAGAACAGTCCTATTTCATGCGGAAAGCATGTGTTCTCCCCCACTCTCTGTTTAAGATGTTTGATGCTTGCTCCAACTTTATAATCTGTATATCCAAATGTTTTCAGTACATTTTGTACTGCTGGCTGTGACAAATCCTTCTCTAATCTGTCAGGTCTGAACACATATAAAAGTGCACTCTTTTCATTTCGCTTTAAAAATGTAACATACACGCCTTTGGCGTTAAGTTTTCTGTTTACACTTGCAAGCTCTTTCCTAAAATCAGATATATTATCATATCTGTAATTAAAAAGGTTGCCCGTCTTTAATCCGGCAAGCGTCGGAGAACACTCTTTTATAACTTCTCGCTCAATTCTTCCCAATACATCTGTACAGACCATTTTTCTTTTCCTTCCATATTGCACTTTATTCTCTTCTTTATCAGCATGCCCTGCTTTCGCTTAAATATGTTTCTAAAACACTTGTAAGCGATGCCGCACTGCTTGAATGTGTTCTTACTATATTTACATCATTCTTCTTAGCCTCTGTAACAGCTGATAAAACCATCTTATGAGAAACCGTATTAGTAAACAGTATCATAAGATCCGGTGTTCCAATCTGCTTGGAAAATCCGCTTTTTTCCTTAACAAATACCTTCGCCTTGCAGCCGTGTTTCTTACATATCTGCTGATACTGACGTTCCATACATTCATTTCCACCAATAATAACTACGCTCATATTCTCATCCTTTCATTTACCTTACTCTTATTAGCTTTGTCTAACCCGCATTTATAAAATAACGGATATCCTAACTGGATACCCGTTACATAAGTTAGCTTTAACTAACTATTAAAATATCATCTTTCTATATAGCTGTCAATACATTTTTACAAATTATCTGTCAAATGGTGCATCGTCATCATTATTGTCAATGTCATCAATATCCGCTTGACCATCTGAATGGTCATGACCGTCAATCATATTCTCTCTATTGACAACTCTCTTGATATCTCTCTGCTTCTCCACAAGATCTGATAATAGCTCCTTAGTAGCCCTAGGTCTCTTGATATTCTTAATCTCAAAGTCACCCATTGTCTTGTCTCCAGAGCATACTTTAATAGTTCCTACTCCGACAAGTCTCTGCATGAATGAGCGCTCCAATGAAATATCCATAATACGATACAGTCTTACCTCATCATCTTTAACGCTGAAAAATCCTTTGCTTATAAAGAATCTGTCCTTAGATACACTATATCTTGTAAATGACCATGGAAGTCCGAGGAAGAGAATTCTCTTCCTGTCCTTCCATAATATATCTGTGCTGACTTTATCTCTTGCCATTGTTTAAATATCTCCCCTTTACCTTTAATTTCATAAAGCACTATATTAAATAGTACTTTTTATTATAACATACGTCTTACTATAATTAAATTAATATCCCTCATCTTTTATCACTTTTTTCCTAGCAAACATTGAAAAATATTCTTGTGCTTTCTGTAATGATATATTGAGTTTTTTCTGAAGTCTGTCAAGAATTTCTTCTTTAGATAATCCAAATTCAAATCCTAATTCAATAATTGCCTTAGCTTCTCCCTCTTTGCGTGTTTCCTCGAATACTGTACACATATCAGCATCAGCCTCCTTTTCAATCATATTATAATCTATCTTGCAATTAACTGCACCTGTCACAGTCATTATAACGGACTTTTCTACTTTATGCTCTGCTGCATAATTTATTGCTTTTTCTTTAATTTCATTCAAATTACCATTTCTGTTCAAAAGAATTCCAAAAAGATTGAACAAATCCTTATTATTGATATTATGTAATTTCAAATTATTTTTTCTTGCTTCAACCAAATTCATTTTATAATCATTGATAAATGCTTTCATATCTTCAGGAATATCCAACATTCCCTGTAATGATACTGCTCCATCCCAAGCCTTCTCCCCATAATATATAACTATAGTTATTATCGGTATAAATTTATCTGTTCTCTTCATTTTAGAAATAAACTCATCATCAGACAATCCTTTTTCTGTCTTATATTTAACAGCATTACTGTCATATTGTTTTTTATAAGAACCATAATCATATCCCATAACTCTCATCGGCATTGCATAATGAATATGTTCCTGACTTTCCATTCCAAGTATGCATAACTCGACATCATGCTTTGTTGATTTCTTTCTTATCTTTATATTATCTCTTGAAGCCAATACACTTTCAACATATTTTTTATTCTCTGATACATACGATTCTTCCGTATCCATATCTTCAAGTTCATCAGGTTTTATTACCTGTTTTCCCTCATATAAAACCGCATTGAAAAAATCCGCAAACTGTTCATTATTACGCCAATAGTTTTTTACAACAACATCTGCTTTCAGTTTATTTTTTGTTTTCCCCATACATTATCCCCTTTAATTATACTATGAACTATATTCATCATCAATATTGTTTCGTATTTAATAGTATAATATATTTAAAATATTTTATCTACTTATTATTGTATATTTTATTTTTATTTAATATATTCTTTTAAGAACATAAAAGACCTTGCAGATAAATTAGTCATCTGCAAGGTCTTTTATTTATATTATATAATTATTATTTAAATCAAAATGCACTATTACTTGAAGTACTTAACACCAGATTCGAATATCTTAATATCCTGCTCACCATATATATTAATAGCAACACTGTCACCGCGTCTCTCAGAATGTGCCATCTTACCGAAGCATCTTCCGTCTGGGCTTGTGATACCTTCAATAGCCATGTATGAACCATTGATATTCCACTCTTCATCCATAGATACATTACCGTCAAGGTCACAGTACTGTGTAGCAACCTGTCCGTTAGCAAAGAGCTTATCAAGCCATTCCTTAGGAGCAACAAATCTTCCTTCACCATGTGAAGCTGGGTTGCAGTATACTCCGCCAAGTTCAGCATTAGCAAGCCATGGACTTAAATTGCTGACAACCTTAGTATATACCATCTTAGATATATGACGGTTAATTGTATTAAATGTAAGTGTAGGTGACTGTGCATCCTGTCCTGTAATCTTACCATTAGGTACAAGACCAAGCTTGATAAGTGCCTGGAATCCATTACAGATACCAAGCGCAAGACCATCTCTCTCATTAAGCAGCTTCTCAACTGCTTCCTTCATCTTGGCATTACGGAATGCTGTCGCAAAGAACTTGGCAGAACCATCTGGTTCATCACCTGCTGAGAATCCACCAGGGAACATAATAATCTGTGCCTGGTTAATAGCCTTCTCAAATTCATCTACAGACTCTCTGATACTCTCAGCGTCAAGGTTCTTGAATACCTTAACGATTGTATCAGCACCGGCTCTTTCAAATGCCTTGGCACTATCGTACTCACAGTTAGTTCCTGGGAATACCGGGATAAATACTGTTGGCTTGGCAACCTTATTCTTGCATACATGTACGCTTGGTGCTTCATATAACTTGCTTTCAACCGGTGTAGTTTCCTTAGAAGCCTTTGTTGGGAATACGCCCTCAAGGGTATCAGCCCATACGCTTAATGCTTCTTCTACATTAATTGAAACTTCCTTGTATGTGAACTTACCATTATCCTTAACAGTACCAACCATAGTATAATCTGTAGTAATCTCACTAAGCTTGTCCGCTGGAACTTCTGCAACGATACAGCCATAAGCTGGTGCAAAGAGGTCATCTTCCTTAACGTCTGCGCTGATCTCAAAACCTAACTTATTACCAAATGCCATCTTGCTGAGTGCTGGCACAAGTCCGTTAGCATCAAGAACATATGCAGATACGATTGCCTTCTTCTGGATAAGCTCATGTATTGCACTGTAGAGTGCCTTAACCTGTTCGAAATCCGGAAGATCATACTGATTCTTCTTAATATCAAATCTGACTAATACATCACCATCATTCTTAAGCTCAGGAGTAATAATATCTCCCTCCTTAGCTACATCAATAGCAAATGAGCAGAGTGTTGGTGGAACATCAATATGTTCAAATGTTCCTGACATACTGTCCTTACCACCGATTGATGGAAGTCCGAATCCCATCTGTGCTTCATATGCGCCAAGAAGTGCAGCAAATGGCTGGCTCCATCTTTCTGGATCCTCTGTCATTCTTCTGAAGTATTCCTGATATGTGAATCTAATCTTGCTGAAATCACCACCAGCAGCAACAATCTTAGCTACAGAATCAGTTACAGCATAGATTGCTCCATGATATGGGCTCCATGATGAAAGATATGGATCAAATCCATAAGACATCATAGTTACTGTATCGCATGAACCCTTAAGCACTGGAAGCTTGGCAACCATGCTCTGTGTCTCTGTGAGCTGATATTTACCACCATATGGCATATATACTGAACCTGCTCCGATAGAACCATCAAATCTCTCAACAAGTCCCTTCTGTGAGCATTCGTTAAGGTCTGCTAAAGTCTTTAACCACTTACCGCGTACATCTGTAACCTTAACTGGCTTAAGGTAATCATCTTCCTGTGAAGGAATATCAACTACAACCTTAGTCTCCTGATGAGCACCATTAGTATCAAGGAATGCTCTTGAGATATTAACGATATCCTTGCCTCTCCAGTTAAGAACAAGTCTTGGTTCTTCTGTTACAACAGCTACCTCAACTGCCTCTAAGTTCTCCTCAGCAGCATACTGAAGGAATTCCTTGACATCCTTAGGATCAACAACAACAGCCATTCTCTCCTGAGACTCTGATATAGCAAGCTCTGTTCCATCAAGACCTTCGTACTTCTTAGGAACTTTATCAAGATCTACCTTAAGACCTGCTGCAAGCTCACCAATTGCAACGGATACACCACCTGCACCAAAGTCATTACATTTCTTAATAAGCTTAGTAACCTCTGGTCTTCTAAAGAGTCTCTGCATCTTACGCTCTGTAGGCGCATTACCCTTCTGAACCTCAGCACCACAATCCTCAATAGACTTCTCTGTATGAACCTTAGATGAACCTGTAGCTCCGCCACATCCATCTCGTCCTGTTCTTCCACCAAGAAGAATAATGATATCTCCCGGGTCAGAATTCTCTCTCTTAACTGCACTTCTTGGAGCAGCAGCTATAACTGCACCAATCTCCATTCTCTTGGCAACATAATCAGGATGATATATTTCCTTAACATATCCTGTAGCAAGTCCGATCTGGTTACCATAAGAGCTGTATCCGTGAGCAGCACCTGTGACAAGCTTTCTCTGTGGGAGCTTTCCATGAATTGTCTCTGATACCGGAACAGTAGGATCTGCTGCACCTGTAATTCTCATTGCCTGATATACATATGTACGTCCTGACAATGGATCTCTTATAGCACCACCAAGACAAGTTGCTGCGCCACCAAATGGCTCAATCTCTGTTGGATGGTTATGTGTCTCGTTCTTAAAGTTAACAAGCCATTCCTCTGTCTTTCCATCAATCTCAACTGGAACAACAATTGAGCAGGCATTAATCTCATCAGATTCTTCCTGATCAGCTAACTTGCCCTCAGCCTTTAACTTCTTAGCACCCATAAGTGCGAGATCCATAAGGCATACGAACTTGTCCTTACGGTCCTTATATATTTCTGCTCTGTCTGAAAGATACTTGTTATATGTAGCTTCCATAGGGGCTTTATAGAATCCGTCCTTAAACTTAACATCTGTAAGCTCTGTTGCAAATGTTGTGTGACGGCAATGATCTGACCAGTATGTATCAAGTACTCTGATTTCAGTCATAGAAGGATCACGCTTCTCAACACTAGCAAAATGCTCCTGAATGAACTTAAAATCCTTAAATGTCATGGCAAGTCCTAAAGAATCATATAATTCCTTTAACTTATCCTCTGGCATATCCTTGAATCCGTCAAAATAAATAACATCAGCAGGAGTCTTGAACTCAGTAACTAAAGTTTCTGGAATATCCTCTGCTGCCTGTCTTGAATCAACAGGGTTAATGCAGTGTTCCTTAATCCTGTTCTTCTCCTCATCAGTAACAGTTCCTGTCAACACATAAGTTACAGCAGTCTTGATAACTGGTGTCTCATTCTCATTAAAGAACTTAACACACTGTTCTGCAGAATCAGCTCTCTGGTCGAACTGTCCTGGAAGATACTCTACAGAGAACACGAAATCGTCCTTTCCCGCTGGAAATGTTCCCTCATAAACATCATCTACCGGTGGCTCAGAAAAAACAGTGGTAAGTGCTTTCTTATATGTTTCTTCTGAAAGATTCTCAATATCATAACGGATAAGAACTCTTACATCTGTAATAGTCTTTATTCCAAGATATCCTCCTATCTCCTCAAGTAATTCTTTCGCATTAACTGCAAATGGTTTCTTTTTCTCGACAAAAACTCTCTTTACGCCGCTCATATCTTCCTCCTGAGATTAGTTATATTAATTATTAATATTTAACCATTGTATCACAATAAAACATATTTTCAAACAACTATTCATGCATTCTTCTTATTATCTTGTAAACAACCTGATTACCCATTACGGTAGGACCTGTATGTGCGAAGAAAACAATACCGTCTGTCTGTGATATTATCTCACTCTTAACAGTACCCTCGCATGGGTCAAGAATCTGTGCTATAAGCTCACCATGATATACAGGATCACCCGGCTCTTTAAGTCTCTTGTAAAATCCTGCATCATAAGTCTTAACTGCCATAAGGTCAAATTCGTTGATAACACTTGCAATATATCCACTGTGATTGTTGTACTTAAGAATACCCATTCTGGTTAAAAACCTGAGAACAGATGACACAGCCTGTCTTGCAGATTTCTCATCAATCATATCTGTGCTGTTAGTATATATTGAAAACGCATTAGTACCATTCATCTGCCAGTTATAATTTAGTGTCACTGTATCCATTGGCTTCGGCTTTCTAATAACAACGTACTGAAGTCCAAACAGATTGGCAAGACTTGCACTCTGAAATCCTGTATCCATCATCTTTACATGAGGAATAAAATCACCCGGCATATAAAAGCTCGCAAAATGTATGCCATAACTGTAACCCTTAATTCTGTCAAAAAGTGTTCCTGCTATCTGCTTGGTTGTATCTCCATTAACATCCCCAGGAAAAGCTCTGTTTATATCAGAATTATCTGTAGGCCAGAATCTCTTTCCAACATTCATGGAAAATCTGTTAACAGATGGGATAACAAGAATCTCATGATTGTGCGATATTGCACCATGAGCCTCAAGCTCTTTAAGTGCCTTAACAAGCTGCGAACATATATACAGCTGCTGTATCTCATTACCTCTTAATGCACCAACAATACATGCCGACTTCTCACCACCGCCGAATCTGTAGCCTTCTATCTGATAATCTTCTCTATATATACCCTTTAACGAATAAATAATCTCTTTCTTCATTATCTGCCACCATAAACTCTTGCTATAAGAGCCCCCTTATGTACTACCGGATTCTCTCTTAATGTAAATATAATTCCATCTGTAGGCGATTCAATTCTCTGGATTATTCTTCCCTCAATAGGTTCGATAATATCTCCTATATGCGTTCCAATTCCAATCCTTCCCATAGAATCAACTGCTGATACGAATATTCCGCTTTCCTTAGCAGTAAGAAATGTAACCTCACCCTCTGTAGAGATAATAGGTTCATTCACTTCTTTCGGCTCATCATCCCATATCCCCATATGAGACATAAGGTTAAATATACCATCAACAATATCCCTGCAATACTTTGGCGTAATTCTGTTTCCAACACCCATCTCCGTAACAAGAGTAGGCACACCAAGATGATTAAGACTATAGGCAAGAGTTGCATCAAGCACAGTAATAGACGAATATATCCACACAAATTGTGCATTCATCATCTTCGCATAAGGAAGAAGCTTTTCCTGCGTATCATCATTAATTCTTACCTGTGGCATCTCATTTACAAATATATTGCTTGAATGGATATCAATACACAGATCGCTTCCAATAATATCTTCAATAATACCTGCTGCCACATATTCAGCCATAGCACCATTGTTATCGCCAGGGAAAACCCTGTTCATATCAAGGTCAAACATAGGAATTCCTCTTGAACCTGTATCAAGTCCAAGAGGATTAATATCTGGATAAATATCTACAATTCCTTTAAGCTTATTCTTCTCTCTTTCAATCCTTCTGATAACCTCATAGCAGATATACTGTCCGTCAAGTTCATCCCCATGAGTGCCTGTAACTATAGAAATCCTTGGCATATCAATGCCGTTTTCTTCATTCGTAAGTCTGTTCTTTCTTACTACCAGCCTTTCATGCACCGGCAATTCCACCGAAACAACTTCTTCTATCATAATACTCTCCCTGTAATATACTTATTCATCATAATCCCTAAGAATAATCGTGCTTGGCGTCTTCTTAACAATAATATGTGAAAATACAGAACTTGGCATGTAAGTCTTATCATCCATATATATCCTGCTTCCCGGATATATATGATTCTTTACTTTAACAACTGCTCTCTCTGAATCTCTTATAAGATTGTATAATGCCTTGCTCTTTTCTTCAAGCTTGGCTTTCTGAGCCATCTTTACAATCTTTGACTGAGTAACTCTCAATGCCATTTTACTATCATACTTTTCAGGCATGTTCTGTTTAATCATCTCAAACTTCTTATTAGCCATTTCAAAAGTTTCAATCTGTCCGTCTACTTCCTTAAGTTCCATAATAAGTTCTGCATATTCTTTTCTGATTTCTTTGGTCGAACCAACTCTCAACAAAGTCTTTACATTGCTTTCATGTCCACATGATGTAGTACTGATTCCCATAACTCCAGTTACATCACCACCTATAATAGAACCTATGGGTCCCTCAACAAATATCATGCCATATGTAAGCACCCTGCAGTTAAGAATATAATTACACTGTAAGTCTCCTTTGGCAATAACCTCTGTATTCTCAAAAAATCTGCCTGATATATTTCCCCCTGCCTCGATTTTTCCTGAATTCTTAGTATTAACACCATCCTTTAATACAATATCTTTCCCAGCAATAAGTGTTGCTCCCTCAACGAAGCCTCCAACATATATACTTCCCATGGCATGCACTGTTACACCACTTCTCACACTGCCTGTAATATTAACATCCCCGTTAAAGTCAATATTCCCCATGCTCATATCTAGATTACCATTAACCTCATATACATTAACAACACTTAAATCATAGTTACAGTATTCAATCTTTCCAGATATTGCAGCATAAGTTTCTTTACCATCATCAGATGTCTTAAAGCCCTTACCATGCAGTCTTGGCTTTGGTTTACCCTGCTTAGGAACAAGCAGCTTTCCACATACATCAAAGCCAAACTCCCCTTTAGTCGGCTCATGATATCTTGCCAGCAAATCACCCTCATTAACCTTTTCAAATCTCTTCTGGTTAAAGTAATCAATAGAACCATCTTCTCTTACTGTAGGTCTGTTATTATTAATTGCATCTGTATCAAAGAAAAACTCATAATATCCATCTTTTCCTGCCTCTACCGGTTTACCAAAAGCAACTTCAACAGGCTGGTCATATATTTTTTGTAAAATCATCCATCGAATTTTTTCTTCATCTATTCCCGTCTTAATTCCATTAAGCGATAGCTTATTCATGACTTCATCATATGTATATCCTTCATCACATTTGCCAAGCCTGACTGATGCGCTCATATTATCATCTGCAATATATACATAAACCTCATGTAACTCGATATCATCTATATCAGCTGTTTCATTAACTATTTCTGTATTGCTCATGCTGTTCCCCCTTTCCGAAGGTCTTATCCATTCATTATCAAAACACTGTACTGTAATAGCTGCATCTTAACATCCATACTTAAGCAGCCCATCCAGATTACTTCCCCTCTCAAGTGCAAGTCTTATCTTCTCCATCTCTTTAAAGGTATATCTTGGATCAGCATATAAAGAAACATCTACACCGCTTGTAAGTCCCATAAGAATTTCCTGTGACTGCAATTCATTAAGTGCAGGCTTCTCGTCATTCCATTTATCAGAAATTCTGTGTCTTGCCTCTTTCATGCTTACCGCATCAATAAACGGATCTGCATATTCAGAAACATCTATTCCTTCTTCAAGTCCAAGTCTTATCTGCTTCATCTGTCCTGATGAAAATCCAACCATGTTATACGGAGTAACATCTATCCCCTCCTCAAGTCCAAGTCTGATCTGTTCCATCTGTTTCCCATTATATTCATGAAGCAGATACTTAGTTATGTCGACACAGCTGTGTATTCCCAGCCTTATCTCATTGAGCTGATATTCATCATAATTATCCTCAACAAAAAATGTAAGGTCAATATCTTCTTTTTTTGCAAGTCTTATCTGTCTTAATACCTCTCCTGAATAACCAAGCTTTGCATACCTGGTCAGATCATAATTAAGCTCTGATGCAAGCCTTATCTCTCTCATAACAGAATGACTGAACTTAGGATTACATATATCATCCATATTCATTCCGCTACGCACAGCCTGCTTCAGTTCTTCCATCTGCATATAATCATACTGTGCATCTGCAAATCTGCTTACATCAAGTTTTTCTTCCAGACCAAGTCTTAATGCTTTCATCTGGGCAGCGTTAAATTCCTCTTTGCAATACACACTTACATCAACGCCATTCTCAATTCCTCTGATAATCTCAATAGTCTGTAATTCATCAAATCCCAGAGACTGCCAGACCTGCTTGTCTACAGTTTTGTTTTCTATATTCTTATTAATCTCTTCCACGTTCTGCATAAGCCCATCTCCCATAATCAAACCAAATCATCATATATCCGGACCTTAATAATATCTGTCTAAATTTTATCACACATACAGTCCGACTACAAGTTCTAACATTGTACATTTTTTATCAATGCTCTACATATCCTGTTCCGTCCAGAAATCCTTAATACATTTATAAGCATTACCCAGACTGACTGGAAATATCCTGTTCCACTCCCTAGGATACATACGCTCATATTCACCAGTCATGAATCTGTCATCCAGAAGTGCAATAACGCCCTTATCCGTATCCGTCCTTATAACCCTTCCTGCTGCCTGAAGCACCTTATTCATTCCCGGAATAACATAAGCATAAGAATATCCATTTTTGCCAAACTCATCAAAATAATCCCTTAAAATGTTGCGTTCTCTGCACACCATCGGAATTCCCGTTCCAACAATGACAGCTCCAATAAGGCTCTCATCCTTTAAGTCAATGCCTTCGGAAAATATTCCTCCAAGCACACAGAATCCTGCAAGCGAAGCCCCTTCTGGAAGTTCCTCATAAAATGCTGATAAGAAATTTTCCTTGTCAGCCTCCTTCATAAACCTTCCCTGCACAAGCACATTTACACAGCTTTCTGGTAAAAATGTATATTCTCCACCACATTCGACCACATTAACACCATTTTCCCACCTGAAGCACTCAAGAACACTCTCCATGTAAGAATATGACGGAAAGAACACCATATATCTGCCGCTTCTGCCAGAAATCATATGCATAATATAATCATGTACCTTGGCATATTCCCTTGCATTTCTTCTTGTATAACGGCTTGTCACATCAGTAGCCACGACAATTCTCTTATTATCAGGTTCAAAAGAAGAGTGTGCATACACCGCTCTTTCTGATACATCACCTGAAAGCATTTCCTTAAAATAATTGACCGGAAGCAACGTTGCCGAGAAGAATACCGTGCTTCTGCCCTGTGAAAGTCTCTCACTTATGTTGCCAGACGGGTCAACACAGTACAGATGTACAAGAAAGTTTCCATCATTATCATGCTCATTATAATAGACATATTTTTCATCAGCACAGTCATACATATTAAGAAAATGTCTCACTGCAAAGAAAAACTCGAGCAGCTCGTTAGTCACAGGCTCACCCTTATGCCTTTCCATAAACTTCTGCATAAGTCCCATGACACGCTCAAGGCTGGCTGGAAATGTTCCAAGACCACTCACAACCATGAATGTATCGCACTGTCTTTTATATTCGAGCAACTGCTTGTTACATCTGTCAAGTGCACCTGCAAGCCGTTTGTCCATCTCTTTGACAAGCTTCTTAGCTGCAAGAAAATCTTCTTTTTTCAACACTGCACTGTACATTTCTCTTGCTCTGTCCACAAGGTTATGTGCTTCATCCACAAGAAACACATAATCACCCTTCGCACCATTGCCAAAATACCTCTTAAGCGACGCATCCGGGTCAAATACATAATTATAATCACATATAATTCCATCACACCAGTACGAAACATCAAGCGACATCTCAAACGGGCAGACATTATGTCTGTTGGCATATTCCATGACATTATCTCTTCCGATAACCATCTGGCTCGTTATTATGTCGTACACAGCATCATTAATCCTGTCAAAATGCCCCTTGGCATAAGGACATGCCACGGGGTTGCAGTTGCGCTCATCAAGTGGACATATTTTGTCCTTCGCTGTAAGAGTAACAGTTCTCATATGAAGCCCGTTATCTCTTAATATAGCATAAGTATCCTCCGCAACAGTTCTCGTTATTGTCTTTGACGTCAGGTAAAATATCTTGTCTGACATCTGCTGTCCTAACGCCTGCACAGCCGGGAACACAGTAGACAACGTCTTTCCGACACCTGTAGGTGCCTGAATATATAGATTGGTATTATCTTCAATAGCCCTGTATACACTCACGCACAGATTCTTCTGCCCCTCCCTGTATTCATAAGGAAACTTAAGTTCTCTGATTGATTCCGTCCTTTTATGCCTCTCATCAAATGTATAATCAGTCCATCTCTTAAAGCCTGTAATCAGCTTATTAAACCACTCTTCAATTCTTTCAAATGTATATTCTTCCAGAAACTTGTTGATTGTCTCAGGCTCAGGAGTAACGTAAGTCATCTGGATTCCAATCTTTGACAGCTTCTTCTGGCTTGCATATATATAGCCATATACCAGTGCCTGGGCTTTATGCACATAGACCGGTTCTTTCAGCAGAGAAACATCTGTCTGCATAGTCTTTATCTCATCAATTATTGCATCGCTCTCCGGCTCTTTATTGCCATCCTCGTCATAATTAATATCTGCAATAATACCGTCAGCCCTGCCTTCAACCTGTAATACATACTCAATCCCTAAGTCAGATACAAGCGGTATCTCAATCTTTAAAGGCACTTCTGCATGATACATAGTTCCCATGCTGTGCTGGATTTTCCTGTGAATCCTTGCCCCCTCCTGCATGATTTTCACATCATTGCTGCCTGTATTCCTGTTGTCAATATCACCTTCTGCACACATGAATTCCACAAGATTTCTTACAGATATTCGAAAGCAGTTTCCATTTACAGAGTACATACTATCTCCATTCAATAATGTTCTTCAATATCATATATATAGGCATTGCCTGTCTTTCCGACTCTTTTAACCTGTTCCATGTAATTAAGCATTGCAAGTACACTGGCAGCAGTCTGCCTGTCAATATGCGCTGCATTTGCAAAATCCGCTGAAGTAAAGTTCTTCTCAAGTCCCTCTGGTACAAACTGCATATAATCCTGTGGACAGTCCAGTTCAACTATCTTTCTTATTCCAACAGGAATGCGGTCATAACGCACACTTCCGCGCTTCTTATCGTAACTCCAGCCATTAAGAAGCTTATATTCTTCCATATCAATCAGCAGCAATGTAACCTTAAGATTCTGATTCTTTAAAAATGCTTTAATCTTATACAGTTCAAACATCGCATCATACACAGAACATCGCTTCGGAGACTTTCTTCTAGAAGTAATGTCCCCTGTTTCCGGCTCAATCCAGCTTAAATACTTCTCATATGGCATTGGATATACAACCCTCACCTGATATTCATTCAGGAACACTGACAACTTATCCCTTAACTTGTTAAGCTGCCTCGTCTGAATCTCAATTATCCCATGCTCGTTATATATATCTGCAAAATAACCATCTATTGCAACCTCATGATTATCCTCATCGGGTTCATAATACATTTTTAATACTGCATGCAGTGTCTTTTCCGACAAAGTACCTATCCCCTTGTCATTATGGCTCTTGCCGATTATCTTCTCTTTCGCCGCGTCAAAAGCCTGACTGTCTATATATTCAACTGGTTCTGCTGCAGATTTCTTTTTTGACATTGTGTACCTCGTATCAGATATATGTTATCATTGATAACAAGTATCTTACGAATACCTAAAAAAATCAAGGCATTTACCGATATAACCTATATAAATCCAATTAAGAACAGGAGAAAAACATGATATCAATAAGCATGTGCATGATTGTAAAAAATGAGCAGGACATTCTTGCAAGGTGTCTTGATTCATACGCAGGAACTTATGATGAATTGATTATTGTAGACACAGGCTCAACTGACAATACTAAAGAAATTGCCGCTCACTACACCGATAAAATATATGATTTTGAATGGATAAATGATTTTTCAGCCGCAAGAAATTTCGCATTTTCCAAAGCTGGATGTGACTACATATTCAGTGCTGACGCAGACGAAGTGCTTGATGATACCAACAACTACGCATTAAGAGAATTGAAACATATGCTTCTTCCAGAGATAGACATTGTCCAGATGTATTATGTCAATGCATCAGAATATAATTCTGTATACAATGCACACAAAGAACTCCGCCCGAAGCTTTTCAAAAGGCTCCGTCCATTCACATGGATTTCACCAATACATGAAACAGTACGGCTAACGCCAATCGTATATGACAGTGACATTGAAATTCTTCACATGCAGGCGGACGACCATAGCAAAAGAGACTTTTCAACATATTTCAAAGCATTTGAAAAAGGTATCCACATTGAAGATTATGTAGTTACCATGCTGTGTAAAGAGCTTCTTATATCCGGTGAAGATTCCGACTTTATTGCTTTCAGGAATATATTTGAAAATGTTCTTTCCAAAGAAGGCAGAAGCAATGATTTAATGAAAGAAATCAACTGTATTCTTGCTAAGATATATATGGCAGACGGTGACACTGACGCATTCTTTAAGACCACTTTAAAAGCAGTTGCCGACAATCCTCCTGCTGAAATGTGTCTGATTCTCGGTACATTTTACATGAACCAGACAGACTATGAAGAAGCTGTGTTGTGGCTGTATAATGCTGCATTTGAGACAGAAAGCATACTTGATGTGGCAAGCAGCGGAAACAAGCCTTTATCTTTGCTTGGCAGATGCTATGAAGAACTTGCAAAGACTTCAGATGACGCATACCTGTGTGCACAGTACAAGGAAATGTCTGACGATTATTACAATCAGGCTGATAACTGGTCGCTTCCAGAAGAGTAAAAAAACCTTAGTGAAACCGTCAATGATTTCACTAAGGCTTTTTTATTATTTATCATCCTCAACATCAAAGAGCTTCAACTCTTCAACATCACTCTTACCTGACTTATCGTCTCCATAGGATATCTTATCAGATGATGTATCAAGTTCTTCATAACTGTCATCTTCATCCTCGGCATATCCATCAATTACCTTCTCTGTATATTCATCAAGGTCAACACCATCCTTTGATGCCATGTTAAACACCTTCTTAACTTTCGCAAGCTTAGTACAAAGAACAATAGTAATCACTATAAATGCAGCTATTATCAGTCCAAGTATTAATACTATCGTCAGCCAGAATCTGTTGTTTCCTGATGTTTTTCCATTATCAGCCTTAACATCAGCATTAGCAGTATCAGATTTAACAACAGAATATGCCTGTATAGTTCCATCACTTACCCTGTATCTGAACCAGCCCTTCTCGCCAAGTGAGCTTACTCCGTAGAACAGGCAGTACTGTCTGTCAGCGTCCATAAGTACCTGCACCTCTTTGCCATTCATGGTAAATTTAGTAAGTGCATATCCTGCCGGTTTTTCTAACGAGTTAGTTATTGGCAGCACAACATATGTTATCTCAGGTTCTGCAACAGTATTGTATGGTGAAAATGTTTTCGCAGTCTCATCATAGATGTAGAACCCGCCTTTTCCATCTTCACTTTCAAGATACATAAGGATAAGACCTGTCTTTATGCCTTTAACCGCATTTATCTTCTGACCATTATAATCATAGTCAATCTCCTGATATCCATCCGGAATTGTGATTCCTGAATATTCCTTTACAACAGAATACTTCCTGCCATCTATCGTCACAGTTCCATCATTATTAACCGCCTGTGATGCATCTTCTGTAACAGCTTCTGTCTTTGACTCAGCCTCTGTTGTTGCTTCCTGACCATCCACAAGTTTTGTTGTATATATTATATACCTCTTAACTGAACCATCTTCTGCCGTAACTGTAATTGTTGTTGTATTGCTTCCCGGATCCATTCTTCTGCCACTTATGCTTACCTTAGCAGCATTATCATTAGCTACAGCACTTACAACAAGCTCTGTGACATCAGCATCAACAGTTGCATTATATGTTGTCCTGTCTGGTGAAAATGCTGGTGAAAGCGTTCCCGGACTTATCTGCAGGGACTTTAATGTGTTGTCTGATGAGTAGCTGGCTGGAGCTTTTGCAGTGACCTTTCCTGATGAGGAACTGCTGACTGTTGCAGGTTCTCCATTAACAGATATCTTTGCATCTCCTGCAACGCTAAGTGTTGTTGTTCCTGCAGCGATAATTTCAAATTCCATAGATATAGATTCTGTTGAACCATATGCCGATGCATCAAGAAGTGCAAATGATACAACTCCGCTATTACCAGCACCTACTGGTTTTATAATCGACTTATCATATGATACTGGAACTAACGCAACATCTATAATATCAGATGCAGATATAGTAACTGTTACCGTTATCTTACTTCCAACTGTTCCGCTTGCTGAACTTATAGATATAGAAGCCTGCTCGTCAGCCTTAGCGTAATACGCAGGAATCAATGCAATGCACATTGCCAGTACACCTATAAAAGCAAGTAATTTTTTTATCTTATTCATAGTCATCCTTTCAAACCGTAATTATTGATTGATGCTTCCTACCCCAAGAATATACCTCTTAACCATAGCAAAATCAAACAAATCAAGTTCTCCGTCTCTGTTACAGTCGGCCGCCTTCCAATATACTCCTGACGGGTCTGCTATACCTAATATAGATCTCTTTATCTGTGCAAAATCAAACAAATCAATCTCTCCGTCGCCATTGACATCCCCATATATAACAATCTCATATCTGCTGACCTCTTCGCCAGAAGAATTATATGTTATAAGGATATCGCCAGTACCAACTAATCCATCTTTCTCATTGCCATTCTTATTAAGTATCTTAGAATAAGCACCATTATAATTATCAATCTTATCAAGCACATCTTGGACATAACCTGATACAGTTAAACCACTTATGTATTTTTCATCCTCATCAACAGATAATGTTGTTGAAAATCCCGGATAAGCAACATCCGGTTCTGGATCTGGTTCCGGTGTTGGATCAGGTTCTTTATCCTGTCTTACAACAGTTATAGTATAGTCCTGATCATCGCCATTAGCTGCTGTAACAGTAATTGTAATATCATTACTTCCAACTGAAAGATCATGATATCCCAGTCCGCTTACATCTGCTGAAGAATCAAGTGTTGAACCTCCAACATATACAGATGAAGTATCATAATCAACAATAAGACTATATTCTGTTTTATACAGGCTGAATGTCGGAGTCAATGAATAACCATCAACATATAAGTCAGATAATCTGTTATTAGGGCTGCCGTCTCCTGTTGGAATTTCACATACATTTTCAGGCATATTCTCATACACTGGTATTCTGAATATAAACGCAATATTGTTCTTATTACTGTCGCTATACCCCTGTGCGCTCTTAACTGATTCACTTCTTGGAGCAAGTACATTGGTCATATACTGATGACCTCTTCCATTCATATCAAACTTTTCATAATAAAGAGTATTCTGACCTCTGTTTATATAACTTTTTCCAAGATATATTGCTCCACCAATAATAGATTTCATTCTTGTATTCCAAGGTCTTAATGTAGATGAATCTGGATAAGAAGCATATTTAAGTCCATTCTGGACTGCTGTCAATCCTCCACTAGCATATGCCCCTATATTGTAATAATTATAATAACCCCAGTAGTAGCCAGACTGTGTTCCTGATATGCTGCTTCCATATCCACTGTTACCCTGCTCCTGTAATATTCTTGAAGCAAGATGATATGGGCTTACCCCTGATTCCTGTCCTGCAAGCAGCAGACCGGTTATATATGTATAATTTCTTCCATCATATGTCAGGTCATGGCTTGAATTTTCCATAAATGTACCATCAACCATACTCTCAAGGCCGCTCTCATCCTGTAATGAACTGTCAAATGAAAGATTTTCAAACATAAATATATTATCTGCATTAAGGAAGTTTCTAGGGTCAAGTGCATATTCAACAAGTGCAGATGATGCCTGAACCCAGCCACCTGAATCAAGCTGTGTATACTGTCCTGATTCCCAGTCATAGCAGCCATCAGCAACTGATTTCCATGATGACTTTGCTGAACCATATGTAAGGCTTCGGCCAATCACATTCTGGTTTTCCAGAACATCAAACCAGTCTTTTCCATTATGGTCCGCCACAAACACCCAGTTAGGATACTGCGCATGAAGCTGTCTTAACCCATCCTTATAACTATCCGGGAACCCCTGCGAATCAAGGTACTCCTCGAAATCTGCATCCGGCTTATAATCATTTCTCTTATCAACAGTTACATATTCAGAAGTAACGTAACCTCTGTAATAATCACCGTTAAGATAGAATCCTATTCCATACCATAATCCTGAACTTGTGTCGACCTCTTCGTATATATCAAACTTAAAGCCACCATCCACCTTGGTAATGACTGAACCACTGACTGGTGATGTCCTTATACGAAGATCTGTAACTTCATAATTAACATGGCCCTGACCAATGGACTCTTCCGCCTTAGTATTAAGCACAGAAGTAACCGTAAGGCATGTCAGCACAAGCATACATAACATGACACCAATTGCGGCTATTCTTTTTGCACTACATTTGTATCCTGATTTCATGTAATCACCTGACTCCTGAATGTATAGTATTAACTAGTTTCTTCCAAATTCTGAAAGCTTTAAGCCCTCATTTCTCTCAAGTACCATATTAACAGACCAGCTATTGGCAAATACCAGAAGCGGATTGCCCTTAAGGTCTTTAATCTTCTTCATATCTGATGTACCAACAATTCTGTTCACATCAATTTCCTCAGGATTCTCAATCCAGCGGATATGCTCGTATGGAAGCGGCTCAAGTCTGATATCAACACCGTATTCATTCTTAAGACGGTATTCGAGAACTTCAAACTGAAGGACACCAACAACGCCCACGATAATCTCTTCCATTCCTGTATTGAACTCCTGGAAAATCTGAATCGCACCTTCCTGTGCAATCTGGTTGATACCCTTAATGAACTGTTTTCTCTTCATAGTATCAATCTGTCTTACTCTTGCAAAATGTTCTGGTGCAAATGTAGGTATACCCTCAAATGCAAATTTCTTGTTAGATTTGCAGATAGTATCACCGATAGAGAATATTCCCGGATCAAATACACCGATAATATCTCCTGCATATGCCTCATCAACAATATGTCTCTCCTCCGCCATCATCTGCTGAGGCTGGCTGAGTCTTATCTTCTTGCCACCCTGTACATGGTTAGCTTCCATTCCGGCTTCAAACTTACCTGAACATATTCTCATGAAAGCAATTCTGTCTCTGTGTGCTTTATTCATATTAGCCTGAATCTTGAATACAAATGCTGAGAAATCCTCAGTAAATGGATCAATAACTCCCTGGTCAGACTTTCTTGGAAGCGGAGAAGTTGTCATTGATAAGAAATGCTCAAGGAAAGTCTGTACACCAAAGTTAGTAAGCGCTGAACCGAAGAATACCGGTGTAAGGTCACCAGCACTTACCATTTCCTGGTCAAACTCTGCACTTGCTCCGTCTAACAGTTCGATATCTTCCTGAAGTTTGCCGTAGAAAGCATCACCAATTCTGTCCTTAAGAACAGCCTCATCTGATGCGTCAACAATCTCAGTATCAACTTCCTTCTGACCATTCATGGCTGCCTTGAATAAAGAAACATTTTTCTCTTTACGGTCATATACGCCCTTGAATTCCTTACCGCAGCCGATAGGCCAGTTAATTGGGCATGTAGCAATTCCAAGTACGCTCTCAATCTCATCAAGAAGCTCAAATGGGTCATTAGCCTCTCTATCCATCTTATTGATAAATGTAAATATAGGAATGTGTCTCATAACACATACTTTAAAAAGCTTGATAGTCTGTTTCTCAACACCCTTAGAAGCGTCAATAACCATAACCGCGGAATCTGCTGCCATAAGAGTTCTATAAGTATCCTCTGAGAAATCCTCATGTCCCGGAGTATCAAGGATATTAATACAGTAGCCTTCGTAGTTAAACTGAAGAACTGAAGAAGTTACCGAAATACCTCTTTCCTTCTCAATCTCCATCCAGTCAGAAACCGCATGCTTGGCAGTCTTCTTACCCTTTACAGAACCTGCAAGGTTAATAGCTCCTCCATAAAGCAGGAACTTCTCTGTTAATGTTGTCTTACCAGCATCCGGGTGAGAGATAATGGCAAATGTCCTTCTTTTCTTAATTTCACTTTCTAAACTCACTGTTTTACTCCTTTATAAACATAATACATAAATAATTCATACCCGTTCCGGCATACACATAATATAAGCCTGTGACGCAGTCTACGGCTTCACAGGCTTACTCTAATCAATAGTCTTCGAATTATTCACGGTTAAGACCGAACTTGTATGAAACCTCAGACTTGTCATCAATTCTTCTGAAAATGTTGACTACTCTGTCCATAACCGGTTCGAAATCTTCCTCATTCTCAACCTCAACAGTAACAACCTGTCCGTCTTCCTTAATAACTGCATCCTTAACAAGTGCTAATGCCTTGATATCCTCCTCAGTCTGGGCAACCTGCTCAGGTGTTGTTAACATCTTTGATTTACTCTTATACTTAACAGCGTATGTTCTTGTCATCATATCCTCCTATTGGCTCTTCGTAGCAATATAATCTCATATGTCATTATATTATATAACATATTTGAGGATTATGCAATGGGGTTTAGTGCGCATGGTAATTGTTTTATCTTGATTCCAGCATCAAATATGATCTTGCTTACATGAAAATATAATGTTTTATCAGCATCACCAATAAGGCTGCTACCACTTTTCTCAAAAACAATATGTACCTATGCAATCCTTGAAACTTTCTTCATCTATGAATCAATCTCTACACTCTTGAATTAACTATATAAATATGCTACCATATCCAAAATATTTTTACAACATAATGTCATTTATGAAATACAATATAGATTGAAGAATCGAGGTATACCCTATGTGGTACATAGCACACACAACTGTCGGCAGAGAACTAGATGCCGTTGATAAATGCCGCAAAGCCATTCCAGAAGATATAGCAGCAAGAGTATTCTCTCCTATCTGACAACATGCTAAGAAATATGAGTGCTCCTGGCATCTTGACGATGACATTCTATTTGCAGGATACATATTTATAGAGAGCGATTCAGATTCCAAGACTCTTGAAAAACTTCTCTGGCGTATACCTAATGTAGTTTCTCCTGTCCGCATAGGTGGGGATTTCAATGCCCTTAACAATGAAGAAGAACAATATCTTCGTCAGCTTATGGACGAGTATAACTATATTGCTATGTCATATGGATATATTGTAGATAACCAATTAATGATAAATAAGGGGCCTCTTAGCGGAAGGTCTGATATGGTTAATAGAATTGACAGACATAAGAGAATTGCTGATATAGAAGTATATCTGTGGCATCAACCTAAGCGTGTTCGTGTCGGACTAGAAATAATAGATAAAATCACTGCACAGGAATATGCAAAAATCAAATTACAATAACTGGAGATTTCCCATGAATAATAAAATCACTAATACAGATATTAATGAATTCGAAGAATTTCTTATAAATAAAAATAAGAGCAGAATAACTCTTGATAAATATATGCGGGATATACGAAGATTTCAAATCTTTCTTTCTGATAACAGTTACCAAATATCTCAGGATACTGCAGATAAATATATCGAGATTCTTAAAAATGCTGATTACAGTATAAGCAGCATAAATACTATTATATCATGTATAAACACATTTTGTAATTTTATAGGAAGAAATGATATTCACTGCGTTAACCTTAAGAAATCTAAGACCGAATCAACAGATTCTAACTTACTTACAGTTGATGAATATAACCAACTCCTTAAAACCGCTATAAACAATAACGATTATAGAATAGCTATGTTAATTCAAGTCCTTGGAAATACAGATATAAGATTAAACGAATTACAATACCTTGCTACACACTCTTTAGAAATGGGGAAAATTACTGTTATGCGTAACAGCAAGGAATATAACATCAGAATTCCAGATAATTTATTAGATGGCTTATATAAATATATAGACCATGAAGCAATAATAAATGGGGTGATTTTCTGTACTAGAAAAGGCACCCCTCTTGAAAGATCTAATGTATGGAGATTGATTAAGAAACTAGCTGTTGATGCTGGGGTTAATCCAGATAAAGTTTATCCACAGAATCTGAAGCAGCAGCTTGGGAAGAAATATTATAGTATAAAATACTAATCTATTTCATACTCTTCTCTTAATCTATCAATCAACTCAAATGAAAAAAACTCTGCACCACTGTCAGGTATCAGTTCCAGTCTTGCAATGGTTACTTCTTAATATGGCTTTATCATTCAAATCAATCGGCACAAATATGCGTATATTATCCTGTTCATTCTCACAGTCTTTATATTCAGGATAATCAAGCAATGATTTATCTGCTAGTTATGGTTCATTATATAAATCAACTTTATATCATTAGGTATTGGATACGGATCTATTCTATGATGCTCCATCTATATTCTCCTTGCCAAATATTTCTACAATAATTACAGTCACAAGCCATGTAAATTTTCCCAAGCCTCTATCAATTCATCTCTGTTATCTTTATACCATTCTTCAATTTCTGAAATCATTGATGTTGACCATTTTTTATTACCATCTTTATATAACTTTCCGTCGCTTAATCGGAAAACAGCCTCATATTCATTATGTAACACATGAATTTCTATGAAATCTATTTAATATATCTAACAATCTATATTTATTATGTTCTGATATATTATTTTCTACAATATATATTAATCTCTTATACTTGAACATTGTTTTCACATAATGATTCTATTTATACTTCTCACATCTCAGAAAAGAAATCACTACCATAATAAACTACATTCATTCAAATCTCCTTCTTGCACCATTCTACTGTCTCTGCAATTCCCTCTGAAAACTTATAATCCGGTGCAAATCCTGTATCTTTAACTAAATCCTGTATATCTGCACACAAGTACATAACCTGGCGTGGACCATAGGCAACTTCTCCAAAACCAATCTCTGCTTCCGGATTAACCGCATTTCTTATATCCTCGATATAATCCTTAAGCGGTCTTGCCTCTCCCCCACCAATACAGTAAACCTTGCCATTAATACCTTTTTCTCCTAGTAAATAAAATGCCTTCCCCGCGTCCTTGGAGTACAGATAATCCCACATCTGCTCTCCCTTTGTACATGATGGCTTCTCTCCTATTAACAGCTTTCCTATTGTAGACATAACCATCGTAGCACTTCCGTCATATGGACCATATACACTAAGTATTCTTGTCCATATATGTCTGATTCCCAGCTTTTCACACTGGATTCTTGTCATCTGTCCTGCACACAGCTTTGCCATTCCATAGCCATTCTCTGGAAATGCAGGAACCTGCGAATTAAGCTTTCCTTCAACTCTTCCATATTCCGCCTGTGAACCAGCCCCTATGAATGCACTGCAACCCATAACAGCCGCTGCATTTACAGCGTCCAGTGCATACTTCACATTCATATTCTGTATATACATATCATTGCGGCAGTCACCAAATGTTCCATCCCACCCAAAGTGATAGAACACATCCGGTTTAATTCCTGTCGCCTGCACAAGCTGTGGCAGTTTATCAAGCTCACTAAGATCACATTCAACCTTCTTAAGTGAATGTGATTCCTTAATTCTGTAAGAACGCTTTGAATCCTTTCTTACAACTGCTATAACCTTAACATTATTCTTCATAAGAGCATCTATAAGACCTAAGCCTACTGCTCCCGTACATCCTGTTACAACTGCTGCCTGCATTGTGCCTCCTGTTGTTTTACTACTACTCTTCGTCCATTAATGGAATAAACATCTGTTTCTTTAATTCTTCTCTTGGAAGGAATGGTGCTAAATCCTCCAGTGGGGGGCTTACAAGTGTACCATCATCTAATCTCTTGGTACTGCTCTTAGGCTCCCATACCTGCTTAGTATCTGTAAATATCTCACAGAATACAGGTCCGTCTTCCTTTAACACCTCATCTACAGTCTTCTTCATCTCTTCATTAGATGAAGCACTGTAATACTTATATCCAAAGGCCTCTGCAATCTTCTTGAATTCAGGGAATGAGAGATCTCCTGATTCTGGTCCAATTCCAATCTTGCAATGCTCCTTAAACAGATTATTCTGTGTAAGTCTTATTGAATGATATCCGTTATTGTTGATAAGGAATATCTTGATTGGAAGCTTATTAGTAAGTATTGTCTGTAGTTCCTGAAGGTTCATCATTATACTTCCGTCACCTTCAAGACATATTGTATTTCTTCTTCCGCCGCCGATACAAGTTCCAATCGCTGCAGGAAGTCCATATCCCATGCTTGCTATGGCACTGTTATTAGCCATACGGCTTCCCTTCTGGATTACATATGCCTGATTACCTACAACACAGCATGCGCCATTAGACACTGCTGTAAGACTGTTTTCTGGAAGTCTGCTGCTTAAATATCTTACAAATGCATATACATTTGCAGTGCTTCCATTCTCCTCCCACTGTCTTGGCTGTACTGCCGGATATTCCTTCTTCCATCTCTGTGTTGTTGCGAGCCATTCACCACCTGCTGATACAGGTGCAATAGCTGCCGCCTGCTTATCAAGCTTTGTGAGGAAATCCTTAGCATCAGCCCATACTGGCATCTCAACATGGATAGTAGGCTTCTTTAACTCAGCCTTATCAACATCAACCATTATGACCTCTGCTGCTCTTGCCCATGTTTTCCAGTTATATCCAGTCTGTCTGATAGATATTCTTGTACCTACAGCAAGTATTAAATCGGCATTCTGAATAGCCCAGTTACCTGGTCTGTCGCCCATATTACCTGCTCTTCCACAATACAGAGGATTATCATCTTCTATTAGATCCACTGCATTCCAGTATGTAACGATAGGCATATTAAGCTTTTCTGAAACTGATCTGAACACATCATAAGCACCTGAAAGTCTTATTCCATAACCTGCATGGAATACTGGTCTTTTGGCATTCTTAATCTTTTCAAGTACAGTTCTTACAACATCTTCACTTACCTGTGGCGGAAGCTTTGCATCATCCTCTGCCGGATTATATCCTTCAAGCTCATCAGTCTCAATATATCCGCCCTGAAAATTAACAGGAATATCAATCCATACTGGACCCGGTCTGCCTGTTGTTGCCAGATGCCATGCCTTTTCAAGTGCATAACGGATATCCTTAGGGTCTTCTATCATAGTTGCATACTTTGTCATATTAGACACAGACTTAACTATATCGTATTCCTGGTCTCCCATTGCACGAAGCGGTGTCTCTGTAAACTGAAGTGCATATCTTGAGGTTGTGTCGTAACGAACCTGTCCACTTATAATAAACATAGGGATAGAATCAAGCCACCCTCCTACTACACCCGTAAGTGCATTGGTCCCTCCAGGTCCAGTTGTAACACATACAGCGGCAATTCTGTTATCAATTCTTGCATACGCTTCGGCAGCTATGGCACACGCCTGCTCATGATGATTGTATGTTACCTTAAGCTTTTCATTATGTCCCAATGCATCGTTAAGATGCATTGCACCACCTCCAACTACAGAAAATACATCTGTAACGCCATGTTCCACAAGGAAATTGGCAACATAATCTGCTAAACGAATTCTCATAAACTGCCCTCCACATATACTGGTTAATTACTGATTAACAGCTTCCTTAATAGTCTTAGCCATATAAT
>ULOX01010653.1_pt1 | contig 41521 bp, 47 predicted proteins | sample 1952911 | NCBI WGS metagenome assembly ULOX01 (sample SAMEA4835613, study PRJEB28245) | human gut metagenome | biome: gut microbiome; material: fecal sample | place: Denmark | collected 2008
TCATTTAGAGATGTAGCGTTATTTATAAAATCGAAATCATGATTTGCAGCATATATATCACCCTCAAATTCCGAAAGGCTTGTAATTCTTGCCTTAACACTTTCGTCAAGTTCCGATGTAGTTGTTTTATCTGTAAGAATATCTGCTGATGGTGATTCCGAGTCCTTGCATTTACATGTGTCTTTATCACAGCAAACCTTATTACAACAATGAGGTTTTTCTCCATCAATTGCCGACTGATGAATATTTAATGTCTTCTTGCCATTTTCATATTTTTCTTCATCCTTAGAAACAAGTTCACCATTTTGATATTCTTCTCTAATAGTATGAAAAGTCGATTGTGTGTTCTTTAGTATATTATCCACAGTGTCGAAAAATTCATCATTTAAGATATCCTTGCCGAATATCGTTCCAAAAAAGTCTTTTGTCATATATTATATTTTTAAAAAATTATTTCTTTAAAATGTCGACTAATAATAAGCATAAAGTATGCCATATAGATAGAACTGACAAATTGTCAATATTGTTTTGGTGAGCCACGGCTTTTTTGACAAATCATCCCTGATTTGAATTATCCACCGTCGGATTCTCCACAAGTGTTAATTCGATGCTATCAATGCATATTATATTACGTTAATTATCAGTGAAGGTATCAAGAATGTTGTATTTTCTTCTGAATAATTGGTATTCGTCTTCAATCGTATCCACACTTAATCCTTTAAGTGTGGATTTCTTGATATCATCTTCATTAACGACCTTATAATCATCGTTATCGGTGTATTTAGCGATTGAATAGTCTTCGTCAAATTCAGATTCTTCAAACCAAATTTCTAAACCGTTGCAATACGCTTTCCAATATTTTTCAACATCAGCGTGAATTTTCGGAACAACGACATTTAGTACTTCGTCTTCGGTGATTTCACCATTATCCAACGCTTCGACAAATTCCTTGACATCGTGATATGGTCTAACGAATTCTTTATTATGGTCTTTACGTTGTTCTTCAAGAGCATGAATGTATTTCGAAAACTTCATATCATCAAAATAATCATTACCACCTTCAATCTCAGATACAGCGCAGTTGAACAAGTACTTCTTCGCCAAAACCAAATCGTTAGCTACGACATATGCGCTGTCCCAAGAACCGCTTACATTATCAAAATATAGGTATTTCATATCGTTGTGTTTTTATTTGTCAGTGAAGGTATTCTCCTTATTTAAAATTACTTAGGGCGTTACGATAAAAATCATCCTTAATTACCGTCTTTTTACAGTCTGGGATTATTGAATATATCTCTTTCATTTTTTGTCTCGACATTTCGGTATTTCTTGATAAATACTCAGATGAGAATTTCAACATCTTGCGGTAGTCTTTATCTTCATATATCTCAGTTACACATTTGATTGCCGATTTCATTATTCCGATAACTAAATTATTAATCTCTTCATTTTTGTCCAAATGAACGAAATCTTTATACTCATCGCACTGAAATGTCTGCAAGGCATATGGATAGTAAAGACCGAGATTTTTTACCATTTGACTTGCAATTCTTGTCGCTTCTGAAATATCGGACGTAGAACCACTAGTACGATTATCACGACCGAATACGACTTTCTCGGCAACATAACCACCCAAATATATCATTATTCGATTAAAATAGTAATCATATGTCTTCATGAATCTTTCATCATTATCAATATCCCCCATTAAGAAACCGCCTGTATTGGTGCCTGTCGTTCTTGATACTATTTTATTCGGATATTTACCGAAGACCTTCATATACGTTACGAAATGTCCGCTTTCATGGACGGCGCATATTGTTTGCTGCTCGTCACATTTCGATAAACGTAGATTGTCGACTCGTAATTTCAGCTTAAATTTTATGCTATCAATCAAATTATCGTCATTGTCATAAGAAGTTACTTTAACATGACCTCTACGATAAGCGTAGACCATATGATTTAACTTTGATATATTACCATTTTCTGTCAGTGATTTAACGATTTCTGGTAATCTCGATTTGACTATCTCGAATAGACTTGAAAATATCGGTCTTGTTCCTTGGGTCGGGAAAACACCTTCACGATATATAATATCTTTTATACTTTTTTCGAAGACGACATCGCATCCGATCTGTGTCTTAACTTGTTCTGCATACCGCTTTAATTGTTTATCAATAATTCCTTTAAAGGTCTTACTACTGAATGCAGGATATATTACGTGAATATTTCCTAGACGAGCTATTTGTTCGTTACGAAAACGTTTTTGTAATGCCTCTTTGATATCGACAACGGTAATTTTTTTCGTCATCTTATGAAACTGATCCGGAGACATATCGGGATTCATATCGAAACTGATATTATATGCTTCGTCGAGGTTTCCAATTACAAAGATAAGGCTGTCTTTAAAATTCATCTTATACCCTTTTTTGGCTACCTTGTATGTATTATAGAAGAATTCCGTCAATTCTTCTCCATTCATATTTCGTATTTTTGTCTCGATTTCAATATCATCGGTGAGATAGGTAAGACCATTAATGCTATTATATATTTCAATAATTCTGTCAATTATCCATTCTTTCACTCTTAATGGAGTACCGTCATTAGGTAATGTGTCCGTTGTCGATTTTGTATCATCAAAGTGGAATATCTTCTTTTTTTGAGGACGACTGTTTTCTGTCTCATCGTAAGGGCAAACCTCGAATATATCCATAACCTTTCTTTTTTCATTCTCATTTAGGAAACGGAAACATTCATCATGATTCAGCCATTTACCTTCTTTAATATCGATTTTACAACCGTACTCACTTATACGTTTTAGGCTCAAATATGCTTTAAGTAAAGTGAATAACGTACTCGGACTAAATCTTTTCAATAACACACCTGTATCCAATAACTCCCAAAAAGGCTTTAATGCTGTCTTGTTATCTTTTTCTTCACCTTTTTTACTCAATGTTGCGGCATATTGAAATTCGTCGTAGACTAAGATACGATTACTTTTATTGTTACCGATGTTTTCATCTATTTCATTTTCGATTTCCCATGCGTTTTTTTCATTGATATCGGCAAAATTGAAATAAACAAGATCTTCTTCAATATCAAGTAATTTTGCTATTGTTCGTACTGAATCCGTCTTTGAACATCCACTCATTCCCCATAGATTGATTACGCAAGGCCTATCTTGTAACTGAGGATAACAATACCATGTTCTGACATTGTTCATTATTTCGTCAATCTGGTCATCGACTCCAACAAATTTTTCCTTTAACTTAATAATTGCGTTATCAATTATTGCATTTTTCTTTTTTATTTCTTCAGTATTAATTGTTATCATATTCTGAGTATTTTATCTTATGACTTCCAAAAACAGTATAAACATTTGTTATTGCATCTATGAGGCTTTTCTTTCAATATCTCATGCTTATTGGAAGGACAACCACAACTTTTTCTTTGTCCGGCACTGCCGATGAGAGTAATTTCATTCGTCAGTCCTAAAATATCGATGTCTTTCTGCGAAATGCAAGGAATACTTTCAATACCAGGTTCTCCGCAAACCTCTAATTCGAAATTATATTTTTTAGCGTATTCTGAGAACTTTTCGTATATTGTTTTCCTTAATTGCAATGGCGCATGAAAACCGTCAAACGGCAACGGTATTCTGTTATCCATAAATCGTTCTTTAACGTGTTGATACATATCAAGAATTGATATTCTGACTCTTTTTATCGATAGTGGGGTAAAATTATCTAAGGTGTTTAATGCAGTATTAATGCCTTTTTGGGTCGGTACTATTGGATCTATACGTAATACGACATTTTTTATTGGAAAACCTTTTTCAAGCAAAATCTTAAACTTCTCGACCGTCGAATTAACCGTCGGCACAAAAGGCTCTATTTTACTACCTCCCATTCCTGTACAAGTAAGATGTAATATTATTTTATCTTTATTCTCGACCAATTTATCGATTAATTTATCAGTCAATCTCTTTGTTATAATAATATTCGCCTTACGAAGGTTATCGAATGCTTCCATATTAAAAGCGATTTCGCCACTTTCAGTAATTCCGACCTGTTGCGATATGTCAACTTTTTCCTTCATGTTTAAAGTTTTCTTTTGTTTGATAATACAAAAATACCTCCTTTAATATAAAGAGGTAATATTTTTTTATTAAAAAATCTTAAAAAGAAAAGAAACAATAAAATACCTTAATTATCTTTGAATAATTGACATATCAAACGACTTAGGTTTAACGACATACACAGCACCGTATTTTTCAAGTATAAACACGGCAAGCTCATCGGTTTTACTTTCAATGAAAGATTTTAAATCATCGAATCTTGTCCTAACACCCATTTTTATCAATTTCTTTTCATCCTCGGTGACTTCTAATAGTAAACTCTGCATATCATCGATACTACAGTCGATATCTTTTTTCTTTAGCTTATAAAAATAGCCACTTTCATCCGAAATATAATTGTATAAACTGAATGACATATTTTTAAATTGTCGGATTTCTATTTGTATTATTAAATCTTCATAGTTATTCATTTATTGTTAGGATAAAATAAATTATTTACATAAACAAAAATGATTGGTATACATCTCGTACAATACCAATCGATTATCAAAATATTGTTCTTTTAATATTGGAAACAAAAAGTCGGGCGGAGAGGACTCGAACCTCTGACCTCAGGATTATGAGTCCTGCGTTATAGCCACTAAACTACCGCCCATTTTTAAAAAGTAAGGAAATCTTATTTCGGTCTAAATTAACACAAACCATTTTCTACGAAGTAACCGAAATACCGCCATTACTTATTTTTTAAATTACCGAGGAAAAACAAAAAGAGTATTTAAATGGTTTTATGTCGGAATCGAACCGACGTTCTTTTATTTAGAATAATAAACGCTTTAACCTCTTAGCTAACAAAACGAAGTAACTCTTTTACCACTACGGTAATATTTTGAGCAGGATTGCTGAATCGAACAGCTCTTTTCCGATGGACTCGTAAACGTGCTACCATTACACTAAATCCGCATATTGATGTACCATTCACGCTGCAAATATACTACATGATAATAAATAGAAGCCTTTTGTAAAAAAATTATTTTTCTTTTTCTAATAAAAAGTGGAATTGGACTACCAATTACCACCTAGGAACATTATCCTATTGCATCAGAATACTGTAATTACAGTTTAACGTGATTATTAATTATTCTTGTCTTTAATTGAATAATTATAAGGTATCATTCCACTCGGACACCACACATAGCTATTATAGTCTCCCAATTGCTTCATATACCATTTAATCAAACGTTTGATTAATGTAAACATCTTTTTCATAATTTTCTTTACCATTTTATCGTTAATATATCTATTTATTTCACAGCCATATTATACTGTACATATATTTGAACAACCCGTAAGCTAAAGACCTTTGGGTTTTCTTGTCATTAACTATAAATATATATAACGTGTCATAACTGTGTGCGTACACATCGTCATAACAGATTTTTTTGATATAAATCAAAAATATCATATCGTACACCCAATGGGAATCGAACCCATATAAATGGTTTAGAAGACCATTGCTACTATCCATTGAGCTATGGGTGCATTTAATCGTACCACTGATGAGACTCGAACTCACAAAATGACGTACATCCTAAGTGTACCGACTTTACCAATTTGCCCACAGTGGTGTACTCGAATGCTATGCGGAAGACTGTGGAATCGAACCACATCCGTATTTAACGGACGAAACAAATTAGCAGTTTGCCCTCATCACCATCAGAGTTAGTCTTCCGTAAAAAACGGATATCCGACATTAATATCCTTACAGTTGCCTCACAGTTTTCCTTATTATGTTTCCAAAACTGTCATGTCGTCTGCTTCCCCACCGTCGTAAAAGATAACCAAGTCGTAGTTCATGACTCTACGCATTCACTTTAACAGTTAGTGAATTGACTGAATGTTTTGCTTTACGATGACAACATTAAACATCGGGTCTTGTCGTTACTTTGGGTGTCATATTGGATTCGAACCAATGACCCACGGGGCCACAATCCGTTGCTCTGCCGACTGAGCTAATGACACCGTATGGTATTTATACTATACTGCTTGATACAAAGGTTGCCATTCATTCAACTCTTCATTATACCAGCATTCGAGACTTTCGTCAAGATTATCAAACCATTCTTGTATACCATCATTAATAATCCTTTTACTTTCAATACGTAATAACTTATTTGAATATTTATGCTCCATTTGATCAGATACCCAAGAACGAGACGTTGAACTATTCTTTAAATATTTAGCCCACGGATCCTTCTCTTTCATCTCTTTCCAAGTCGAAGGTTTTCTAAAATTCTTAATTATGACAGTCTTTTTATCACCATTACTATCCTCATAAGAGGAAACTCTTTTGCCGTCTTCAATGACACTATCAAACATAAATTTCTTACAACGAGAATTCCATTTTGATTCCGTCTTTTTTCTACGCCAAGCCCGACTTCTCATAATTGATTTACTTTAATATTTATTACTGGTGTCTCCGACGGGACTCGAACCCGTGACCCTCGCATTAAAAGTGCGATACTCTACCAACTGAGTTACGAAGACAAACGAATTAAATAACGTTACTTAGATTGCATATAAGTTTAGACCGTATAAATTATCACAACAGCTTTTTGCTATTCGAATCTTACAGTTTGTCTAAAAAATTGATAACTTTTAAGATTCTCCAATAAAGTTATCGAAAAATGCTGACATTATACGATAAATCTAAGTTTTGCAACATTAAACTCACTCCTCTATTTACTCTCCGATTACTTATTACGTAATTTTTCGTCGGATTTCTTTCGGATTCAGCACACCTGTTGAGCTTTACATCTTTTATTAATGCAAGAGGCTTGTGTGGAAGTTACGTTCGGTCGTTAACCGCAATAATTGTAGCAATAGCGGGACTCGAACCCGCACGGTCATTACTGACCAGGAGATTTTAAGTCTCCTGTGTCTACCAATTCCACCATATTGCCATTAAACATCTGAGCCTCCTGTTGGCAACGATCCAACAACCTCATGTTTACAAAACATGTGCTCTGCCAATTGAGCTAAGGAGGCAAAAATAACTGAGAATTAATATCGTGAGTTTTATTCAAGAAATTTGGACTTTCTTTTCTATTCCACAGTAAAAATTTTTAATCATTCGAAGTAACTCACAAACCGCTACAGTTAAATTTTGAGCGGAATAAGGGAATCGAACCCTCACGGTCATTACTGACCAGGAAATTTTCCTACCACACTTGCTTTTACACAAGCATACTTAAATCACTCTCCGTAGCTGGTTAATTCCAGATGGTCCACGATATTAGTATCTCAAAGAAGCCGAGTGATAAATCTTCTAATACTTCTTATCCTTAGTGGGCTGTCAAGATGATTATTTAAGTATTTGTAGTACGGACTACGATAAAGTAGGGGTCGCTGTTTTCATTAAACTATCCTCCATCATCTCTGAGAAGTGTAAGGGATGAACCTTATATCTTCGACCCCTGTGTAATCGTAGCAGAGTATTACCTCCACCATTTCACCACCATAATAGAAATCTTGCAAGTTAGAGAAATTTTTACCGACTTATTTAATGAGAGGTATCGACTCAAACCGTAAAAGGTAGTCGCCAATCTCTATTTCTAACTTAGGTGTCTCCTGTATGGCCTCTACGCCGTTTATGAACCTTCCTCCTGTGCTTAATGAGAAGCCACTCCCACCATTATCTTACGGCACGTATTATATCGATTCAATTTAGTTCGCATTCACCAAAGCCTATGTCACCATAAGCGAGGCTTCCGTTGTAATTTAAAAGACCGTGTTCTTCTATTTCCTAAACCTATTGGTGTCTAATCTCACGAAAACTACATTAATAGGAAAATTGGTTGCTATCTTTTCAACTCAAGCAATTATTTACACAATTATCCGTGCCGTATGCCTCATATTACTATGAGTAACGCTGTGTGACCTGTAAATCTTTTAAATTGTTTAATTAGGGAGATTCTACTTCCGTACTTTCGTTTCGGGGTACTCAATTTTTATTTTAAGTCCCTCGTGTCTACCAATTCCACCATATTGCCATATAAGTAAAATAGAGCTTCCTGTCGGATTCGAACCAACGACCGATGCCTTACGAAGGCATTGTTCTACCAATTGAACTAAAGAAGCATTTTGTCAATAGAGAAATAATTTTATGAGACTTATGAAAAAATCTGAACAAAGTAATACATTCGAAGTAACCCATAAACAACTACTATTAACAAATGTTGAGCGGAATAAGGGAATCGAACCCTCATATTCTGCTTGGAAGGCAGACATAATAACCATTATACTAATCCCGCAGTTTTAATATCCAGAGGCGATTATTGGAATCGAACCAATGTGTACGGTTTTGCGGACCGACGGCTAAACCACTCACCCAAATCGCCAATTCACGTGATTCAAATAGGACTCGAACCTATACGTCTTTCGACAATTGCTTTTGAGACAATCGTGTCTACCAATTCCACCATTGAACCAAAATATACCATATGATGCGCATTTGATAGGTGAGGTTTACCAATTAAGCGTCCCCTACTAATGTTTCCTGTCCTCGGGGTCTAACCATCTATCACACATGGCATATATTTCTTACTTGCATACAGAGAAGGATTCGAACCTCCAACAAATGGTTTTGGAGACCATTTACTCTACCATTTGAGTTATCTGTATATACAACAACGTTGTAGCCCGTAGGGTAGTCGAAACCCTGTTTTCAGAATGAAAATCTGACGTACTCACCGCTATACGAACGGGCCTTAATTTTTGAGCAGGATTGCTGAATCGAACAACTCCCTCGCCTTGGAAAGGCGATGTGCTACCATTACACTAAATCCGCATGTAATCGACAGCTACTGCCGATATAACGTTGGTCGGAACAACAGGATTCGAACCTATACTGTATCATCCAAAGTGATAGGTGCTACCATTACACCATATTCCGCTAAGTTGAACTACCCAAAGGCTAAAGACATTTGGGTCTTCTTGACTTTTTTTTATAAAAATCGAAATTGTCACCATTACACTATTGGAGACTATTTTCATTAATGCGGTCGTAAAAGGATTCGAACCTTAAATCTCTTGCCGACTTGCAAGTATTCTACGAGTATACGATAATCTTTTTATTCTTAATGTACTCATGATACAAAAATAATAACTATATGCTTGCCGTATATTACTCTTATATTACTTCCCATAAATATTCATTACAATTACCATTATAAAAACTCTACCTATTTTGAACTATACGACCATTTAAAGGCAAAGAAAACTTAACATAGAACGTTGTAACCATGACTTAAATATTTAAACTTAATTTGAGAATCGAACTCATAACGAAGTAGCTATGTTATCACTATTACCTTTGGTTTATAATAACAGGAGAAAAACTGAAAGAGTCATAATTTACTGACTTCCTATCGGAATCAATGAATCTCGGTTGGATTCGAACCAACGACATTTTAATTACTAATTAAATACTCTAACCATTTGAGCTACGAAGTAACTCTTTCACCACTACCTATTAATATGCGTGCCCGGTAAGATTCGAACTTACGGTAGGTTTTACCTACGGTAGATTAACAGTCTACTGCTTTAGACCACTCAGCCACGGACACATTTATTTTTTTTTCGATGACAGAAATTAATTAAGGAATTCTGTTATGAAATTGTCCGTTTAGATGGATTCTTTCATATATTTACTGAACTAAGGTTTCATCGAACATGTCGAATACTAACTGTGGTTTTTCACCCATCCTCTCCTATATTAATGTCTGCTTTACTTATATAGTGTTTGTTTCCAATATGTCAAAGAACGTTTTGTAATATTTTACCTTGTCAATATGTTATTAGGAATTGTTCCTTAATCATTGACAATGCAAAGGTACTACATTTTTTTTATTCCACCAAACTTTTTTTGTTAAAATTTGTTTAACGATTTTTTTTCGATGGAATTGTTAATTGTATAGGTGACAGGACTCGAACCTGTGACGACTTGATACATGACCAAGTATTCTACCGACTGAATTATGCCTATATCCCTTTCGGTTATTAACCTATACAAAGAACGCTTTTACTATCTTTTTGTTTGCTTTGCAAAGGTACGACCTTTTTTTGAAATCACCAAATTTTTCATCAACTTTTTTCATTTCTCATTTGTTTTTTAACGTTTCTTTACGTTTTTATACAAAAAGAAAACCTTGATTTCAACTTTTTATGGGAGTTTCTTTCAAGGCTTTCAGGGAAATATATATTGAGTTTAAAACGGATTGTCTATGCTATCATCCTAAGTTTTGTTTTATTTCTCTTATATACCTTTTTTATTCCTCCACTGTTTTCATTATTATACCAAAAATGTTTTAGTTCTGATTGCAATGTACATGGTAAATATTGGGGAACTAACTGTTCTGTTCCTCTACTAATAAAACCATATGTATTATCAAAACTAAACATTCTTTAATATTATTTGTTGAAATCAATTATCGTATTATACATATATAGCAATTTTCAAAAAGTTTCAAATTTTACGAAAATTTTTACTCATCACCATCAGAAAAGCCATTATTCATTAACTCTTCATACAAACCTTCAAGGTTTTGGTCAACACTAAGGCTTGGATCAACATCAATTGTAACTCCCATACAAGACATTGTATTTGTATTTGGGTCATATGTTATATCACCATATTGCCATTCACCTTCTGAATTTTTCATTTCAAAGCCCCAAAGCGGCCTTTGATAATTTTGTCTGGCTGTATTATAGTCTTGTTCAAAATCTTCTTTTAATACTCGTTTTACCGATTCGGAAATCATGTTTCTGAGTTCGCTTTCGGTCAATTTAATTGTTCTCTTCATAACTAAAATAAATAGTATTTATTATATTTTATAAATAGTTAACTTTCATCAAAGAAGCATTTTTCCGTACAATAATTAAACCACATTTCAAGTTCTTTTGAAGAAAACGTATAATAACCACCATTTTTATATTTACCAACAGCCTTGATATATTCGACAAAATCGTCTGCCAAATAATAATTTTTTCTTGTAAAAACAAATTATTTCACGTTTATTAACTTTTTATCCGTATTTCTGAAATACTGTAATTGTACTCATCTTCTTTTTTTTCGTAACATTTAATTACCTCCCATTTTTTTTCTAAATCCAGACTTGGGAAAAAGACATCAGCTTCTTTAGGCGTGGCGTATATCTTTGTCAAAAAGATTTCGTCAACATAATTTTTATCCAAAGCCTCTTTGTATAATTTGCCACCTCCAATTACAAATATCTTTTTATCCCGATAATTTTTAGTTGCGAAACTCACAGCACTTTCAAGTGATTTCTCCCATATCACATCAGGTTCTTCTATCTTATTGCTTGATAAAACAATATTAACTCGATTCGAAAGAGGTTTGCCGATACTTTCAAATGTTTTTCTTCCCATTATGACGACGTTGTTGTTTGTCTTTGCCTTAAAATACTTCATGTCGTCTTTAAGTGTATACAATAACTTGCCCTTATTACCGATAGCATTGTTATTCGCAACTGCGACAATTATTTTTAATTTTTCCATCTTATATAGAGAAATATATCTAAAAAAAAAACTGCGATTTTACTTATTCAGTATCATCACAGTCTGGAAATATGTAGAGTTTTAAAAACGAATGTGTCCGATTAAGTTTATATAGTTGTTTTCTTTCCGTCTATGATACCATAATTTATTGAACTTTGATAGTTATGCGCCTGAAAATATGATTGTCCATCTTTTTTAGATAAAGATGTCCATTCAAAGTTCTTGCTGTTATTAACCTTATTCATTTTCTCCATCATATGTATAAATATCAGATAATTTTCGAAAGCACTATACTTGATAGTAAAAATTTAAAAAATTTTCTAATTCTTTTGAAGAAAAAGTATAATAACCTCCATTTTTTGATTTCCCGATTGATTTCACGTAATCAATAAATAAAGGCGTCTTTAATGCATCCTCGACTTGATGAAATAATTGTAACATTGCTTCCCTACTTTGTGTCATATTTTTTCTTAACACATAATAACCGCTATATACTGCCGTTTCTGATGGCAGTTCTCTAAGTATTACATCCTTTTGTTCTCGTATGAGATTGTTGCAAGAAACTCTATATTTATTTACATCTTTAATTGCTTGCGTTCTCCTATACAGATACCAATTTTCTTGGGTTGTGTCTATCTCCAATCGTTCGGCACGACGTTCTAATAGACTCCGAACAGATAGGCATAAATTATCATATGATACAGGTTTTCCACTATCATCATATGGATAAATAATGTATTTAAATTCGCCTTTGGATGCCTTTACACAATCAATAATTTCGTTACAATACAAATCAACGTAAATATCCACATTAGCATCTTTATCATCGGGATCAAGTATAAATAATTTATCTTTTAAAGTTGCAAGACCATTTTTCACGATGAATCTCTTTTCATAATCCTTTATCTCGTAGTCTATGATATTACGTATTATTTCATCTTTCAAATTAGTCAGTATTTTTTCACTTACATATATATCATGCTTATTTACGACAGTGCCGTACTGTTTATTATTCGTTAGGTCATTAAAATTACCATGATAGACCACAATATTGTCATCATCGAACGAACGATTATTGTCTATTATCGTTATACATGTAAATGTAGTGACATCATTAAACAATTTATCAGTATCAAAATTATAAAGTTTCTGCAAACTATTATGCTCATACAAATGGTCACGTAACCGGTAACCCGCCTTGCTGGTTAACCAAGAATTAGGCGTTATATAACCCAATATTCCGTCTCTTTTAAGCATCTGTATGCCCTTTTCGAAGAAGCCTATATATAAATCCGTCATACCATCACTACAGAAGAAAAATTTCGTCTTCAGCAAATCATAATTTGCTCTTGACATATGATGTACATTACAATATGGTGGATTACCTACAACATAATCCATGCAATTGTCGAAATCAGTTGTCGTTAATGCGTTGGTATTTCTAATATCCCATATAACGTCCATTATATTATGTTCTGTCGCTATTTTATTCAAACGATTAATTGTTTCGTTATATGCACATTCATCGATTTCTATTCCATGAACATATGTCTCTAAATATTCCTTATCAGCATTAGATATAAATCGGAATATCCTTTTTACGATTTCAACAAGGAAATTTCCATTGCCACAACTGTTATCAATAATATGTTTTCTATCAATACCGTTCCTATTATTAAAGCCTACATTATCCAGTATAAAATTGACGACTTTAGACGGTGTATATATTTGTTCATTGTGCATAAAATTACTATGTATGTTTCTAAAGAAGAAATAGTCCAGTGAATTTGTCATTATCGACTCATCCATTGGACTGTTTCTATATTATTATTTCAATTAAATCTCAATCGTTTCAATTTCTTTGAGTACTGCATCCCAACCTTTACATTGTGATGTAATCACGTCGAAAATCTTATCAGACCATCCTGCGATATTCAATATACGCTGACTACGATCGAATACACTGGTACTACCGTTCTGACGGAGATTGACAACAATGAAATTTGAATTAGGGTTTATCTTACGAAATTCTTTGAATACCTCGTGAAAATGTTTACTTCTGGCTGAAGTATCCATACCGTACCACGCCGTAAAATATTTGTCATTATTACCGTATCCCTTTGTATTTTTATTTCCGATTTGACAGTCCGAAAATACTATGATGTTATCGATTTTTTTCTTTTCTTTTACGACTTGTGTCATAAAGTCATAGATACCTTGCTCAGTTCCACCTCCACATTTTTCGCCTTCATTATAATGCCATCTTGTGTAGTCGAGAAGACGCATGTCTCTCTTTACTGGAACATTCAATAATGTATCGCCGAAAAGTCCTACATATACGTTCTCTTGACGAGACATTACCATTGAAGCGAACAGATGAGCGACCATCGAGGTTTTGGTCTTCGAAAACGCTGATACTCTCGAGCTGCCGAAACCGGCATCACCACGCATTGAACCGCTGTCATCGACCAATATTGCGACATTACCTTCCAACTTAGGTATATTCAAACAAGAAATCTCAAGTGCCTTCTCAATAGCATTGAGAACCATCTCCTTATTTCGTCTAAATTCATTTTCAGAACATAGACTTGATGACTTTTCATCTTCAAATTGAATTGATGACTTAGTTGATGAAATCTCAGTGTAATAATAACTCAACTTTTCGATTTCAGAATATGCAGTCGCAAATCTGAAAGGAAGAAGACGGCTATTCATAATCTTATCCTTAATAGTCAACTGTTCACAAACTTCATTCACCTTATCAGGAGCATATAAGAGAATGTTTCTGAGGTTGCGAAGCAGATTCATAACAGGCATACCCTTAACATTGTCAAGAACGGCTGTAATTGCCTCACGCTTTGCCTCCATCTTTTCTTCCTGTGTAGCATCCTTTGTTGTCTGACCTGCCTTGGTCATTTCCTTTTCAAGAACCTTGCTCTTATAAAGGCCTGCAAGACTTTCACCGTTTACCAGACGCTTGTATGCCTCTGCATTCTTCTGATTACCCTTTGGGTGGAAAAGACGCACAAGGTCAATAAGTGAAACCTCACGGTTCTGCATCTTATACTTATCAATCTGATAAGCTTCGAGACGTTCCAATGCCTCCTTGAAGCCTTTCTTGATTGAATTTGGAATCTTCTTAAGGTCATTAAGACCCATACCATTAAGATTAGCATATGCTGACACGATTTCACTCATGTCATCCGGTCTCACAATAAGTCTATTATAAAACCTCTTTGCATACTCTTGTCCAGAGATATACTTTGCCAACGCAGCACCAAGAAGATGGCTTATTGACCTCATGTTTCCGTTTTCTCTTGCATAAATTGCAGCCTTGCAAGCAAACAATGGGTCTATCTTCTCTAACAGAGAAAGAATACGATTTACCTCTTCCTTTGAAGATTCATAATAACTACCTTCCTTTGACAAAAAGGTTGTCATTATAGAACTTACAAACTCTTCTTTTGGTTTCAAAAGAAAAGCGTCCTCACCCATAAAATTAACACTCTCAGGTTGCTTCACTGTTTTCTTTTCATTGAACTTTGCCATAACTCACACTATTTAATTGTTATTATTAAAAGAAGTTTACTAACTCTCGTTTGAAATTAAAAATCAGAGAAAAACATTCAGACTGTAATCTAACTAACCTAACCTATTCTTATCATTTTCGAAGTAAGTCTGAAACCACTACTGATTTGTTTTCGTTTGCAAAGGTACGTCAAAATTTTGAAGATACCAAATTTATTTTGTTAAAAATTGTCAAAATTCTAATGTTTCTTTAATAATTCATTTGCAAATACCTCTGATTCACTAAAATCATCTGATATATAGACAATTTCATCCGTAATTTTATCAATGGTCCAAACCCTGCTTAAATCCCTTGCATCAATTGCAGGGTCATACCAAATCACTTTATCACCAACCTTGATTTCTACGTTGTTTCCATCAAATGTCTTTTCCATTATTTGTAAAATTTAAAAATTAAACCTATCCTTTAGTATATTAATAATGTGAAATTGCAGTATCTTCCTCATTGCAATACACTTCAAATAATCTCTCCAATTGAAATTATTGAGGTATTGTACGATTTCGTTGTGTAACGGATGATTATCATCAACCTTTATCTTGTATTCCGCCGAATAATGTTCTGTTTCGGTCAATATCTTACCACATGTTCCATCTCCCCAAGCACACATCCTTAAATCATATGCAAAATCTTCATATCCCTTACTATCATTCCTTTTAATCTTAATGAAAGGCAACTTGTTATTTTGTCTTTTGTTCAACTTTCCAGATGACGGTCTTCTGTATACATTGAAACAACAATGTAATGATACATCACTGTATTTAAGAACTCCAAGGTCTTCACTATGTATTAGGTCAAACTCATACAATGATTATGTATTGTTCAATTGGCTTATTGGAAGTATAAAGGCAATATAGTCACAGACACTGACTGATTTCTTGAAAAATTTTTGTGCTAAATTCATCCTACTTCCGTATGGCGGATTGCCGATTATAAGTCTTCCGGACTTATACTCAATCGGATATTCAAGCCAATCATATGTGATCACTTTTTCATCATATATCTCTGGTTCTATATCAATGCCAACAATGGGTTTCATTTTGGTAATTGGATGGTTGAAAAAAGCACCGTTTCCGACAGAAGGTTCAACAATGTCGCTTATGTTTTCTTCACCAATTAATTCAATCACTTTATCATAACAGTAATTAGCAAGTTTAACAGATGTATAATATTTATCAAGATTTATTTTCATTTACTGTTATTTTTTTTTCAAAATTTTTATTATTAAAAGAATTTCTTATTCGTCTGTAAATATAATACTTATTTTTTAAATAACCAAATATTTTTGTTAATAATTGTTAAAATAGCGTTTTAATATAAATCCTTTATTATTGATTCGTCAGGTATCCATGTTGTTACACTTCCGATTTTTGCATTAACAGGTACTCTGATTTTCTTATAACCTACTTCCTTACGATACCAACACCCGTCTTCTCTTTGTTCGCTATCATTTGTATATGTCCAATACCATTCAACCTCTTCACCGTTTGCCAATACCGATTTATGATGATGTTCCAAATCAAACAAATGTACTAAATCGTTCCATACAAATAAATCATCAACATCATGAAAATAAAAATAATCAGGATTTGGGTAAGTGCGAATAATCCATCTGATTCGAGAATCTACATCATCAATATTTTGTTTCTTCTTCTCTTTTATCCATTCTATAATACTTTCAACACTATATTCCTCTATATCATCTCCGTATATTTCATGAAATGTTGAAATCATTGATGAAATCTTTTCTTTCCAAGTTGTTGTTTCAATTTTATAGCCACGTTCATTATCTGTAAGAATAACGTCAATTTTATAGTATTTAAGATAGTCTTCTTTTGATTTAATATCATAATCTTCAATAAACTGACAGAATATGTCTATTGCACTTGTATAAATCCTATTCATTGATGTAACAGGAAAATACCATTCTGGTCCATTTCCAAACTGCAACTTCTCTTCAATTTCTCTATTAATATCATATGCCGTAAAAATAGAACGTTCTTCACTCATTCGTCCATAACAATGTGTTCCAATATCACCTGCTCTCATATGTGACGCTATTGTATGCCTTCCTATACAATAACGATATGACATCCACATTGAATCTTCCTCATAACGATTAAAATCATTCAAAGAAGTGTTCTTTTTTATAAAATCATTAAAAGATGATAATATATTATTTTGTTTTTCAATGGGCATATCAACACCAAAAGTTTTACTTCCAACTTTTACTGTATTCTTTTCAGTATCAAAGACGATTTTCATAATTTTTCTTTTTTTTTTTGTTATTGTTTGTGTTTCATAATTTCAATGGAAATTTCTTCAATATAGCTGTGATGGAAGCCAAGTTCACCGAGCCAATATGCATAATCCATTGCAGCACATATATCTGTTTCACATTCAACAGGATAAAAATTACCAAGAAGTTGATGCGTTGTCATTTCAAACTTTTGGCCAAGATTATTATCACTCCTTACCTCATATTCTCCATCATTGTGATATTCAAACCAATATGTTTCACCTTTTTTCATCCAGCTAAGAAATGGTCTCACACATCTGAAGAACTGTTGACTAACATAATTAGATATTTCGTTTTCATAATTGTTTTCTGTAAAAAAAGCTCCACTATTAGGTATTAAATTATCCATAAAAATCTGATTTTAGTTTTTTATATATAGGCTCTCATAAACTATTGCATTTTTATCTGTTTCTTTTAGTCTTTTAAAAGAACTGTTTCCACTTGAAAGATAATAATGTTCATCATATAAATGTTTTGGTACTTCAAAAGTATTATCCTCATTACCACTTTTGCCATCATATGATAAAGCCCATTTACAATTAATGTTATTTAACCAATTAAATAATTTAACAAGATTCTACCTATTTCGTGATATTAAATTAAAATTTCATAATTTTTTGTGTGAGGAAACCACGAGGTCTTCAGCCTCGTGGAGGAATCATACCCTCCATTTTTATTATAATTATTCACTTAAATTTGTTACTTTTTAATATTATCTACTATTTATATATAGGTAATTCACCTAATGAATTAACAATACGACGGAATTATGACATATAAGACGTATAACATCGAGCTGATAATGAGCGACACGACACGCAGCCATTGGATGAGCCTCTTGGCTCAGACAAGGGACGCATTCAACACGTGCGCACAACTCGTCACGTCGAATGACATACGTCTGCAACTCGTACCCGTACACCAAACGTGCTACGACACGTTACGTAAACAATTCCCTATCATCCCTTCGCAAGGGATAATAAGAGTACAGAAAAACGTACTCGCAATGTTACGGGCAATCAAGGCGAATAAGCGCGACTCCGTGCCGTTGAAAAAATCACTATCCTTGCAGTTGGACAAACGACTGTACAGCAACCTCACAAAAGAAGGAATCTCGCTTTCCAACGGCAAACGTGGACACCGTGAGAAATGCACATTCAGACTCTATGACAAGGTACGTGAACTGTTCGACAACTGCACGACCGCCGACCCGACGATTTTCGCTAGGGACGGAAGACTGTTCCTCGCCACGCCGTTCGAAATCCCATCGTTACCCTGCAACGACGACAATTCCATTGGTGTAGACCTTGGAATGAAACGGTTATTCGTTACTTCCGAGGGGAAATCCTTCATCGACAAGGCATACCTCAAACGGAGGAGGAAACTGCGTTATCTCAAGCGTTGTCTCCAATCCAAAGGCACACGTTCAGCGAAACGCCACCTCCACAAGGTAAGGAGAAAGGAACGCAACCTGTCGAAGGATATGGTCGAGAGGGCGACCGACGCACTGCTCGGCAGTACGAAGGCGAGCGTCCTCGTCTTGGAAGACCTGACGAAGATAAAGGATCGCACCTCAAGGACTTCTGACGGTTTCAAGAGGACAAGACATAACAATGTGATGTCACAAGTTCCGTTTTATGAATTCAAAGAACGCTTAACCATGAAGGCAACGCTTGTCGGCAGACGAGTGGAATCAGTTTCTCCCGCATATACAAGTCAGACTGACAGTAGGACGGGCAAACGTGACGGTAAACGTCAGGGTTGTCGTTATTACTGTTCGGACGGTATCGTGTTCGATGCTGATTGGAATGCGGCGGTTAATATCGCCAAACGAGGCAAACACCCGTTTTCGAGCAGCGAGCTGCCCCTAAGCGGCAGGGTGTCGTCAATCACTCAATCGTCCGTAGTCCATTGACTTCGTGGCAAGCCCACAAGTCTTCAGCTTGTGGGTAATTGACTCATTCTTGTCACTTTATGTTAACAAAGTCGATAAATAGCCATTTTTTATCTTCGTTTTTATATTTCTGAAAGTTTTTCTCGTTATGTAACCTTGCATATAACCACGGACATAAATCATCTATAATTCGCAAAAATTTATTATCCGAATTAAATAATGATGTTGTCGATGAATATAGATCAATTAATTCCTCGTCTTTATTACCGAAGGTAAATAATCTATACCAATCGTATTTTCGATTACCGCCGAAGAATTTTATATCCTTGTACGTAGTCTCGACTTCATTACACCATTCTTTAAATAGATGTTCTTTATATTCGATATCAGTCTGTATTTTGTTTATATTTGTTTCTTCGAAAATTACCCTAAGATAGCAATCTCCTTTATTGTTGAGATATTTTAAGAAATCTTTAATTTCATTATTATCCATTTTAAACTTAATGATGCCATGACGAACTTCGATTTTAAAATCGTCATTAAACCATATTCTTAAGTCGAATAATCTGACACCGTATTCCTCGTATTGTTTCTTATAATCGACTGTTTGACATTTTGCTGTGAAATGTAATAGTCTCTGATACCATACGGTCGGTTTATAAGTTAACGAGTTGTGTGAACCAATTTTCATAATGCAAAAAATTATATTTTGCTACAAATATACTACAATTTAAGCTAAACAATGTATTTTTAGACTATTTATTATAGAATATTAATCGTTTGTATATGGATTTCAAAGTCTTATGTGACAGTATCTTCCGTCTATATCTGTACGCAGATAATTGTAAAATGATACATTACTCGACTGATAGCAATCATGAACACGAATTAGCCGACAAAATTAGGGATAATATCATCGATTTTACAGATGAACTTGCTGAAAGTACTTTTGGTTTCTACGGCAAGCCGAAATTTAATGATATGTCAATTAAACATGACATTCCGGTTACTAATGATCTAGGTAAACTATGCCAAAGTGTTGTTGATATTGCAGAAATGATTCGTGAAACCTGTGTGAAAAAAGAAAAATTATCAGGCGTTGTATCCCTTATTGATGATTTCAAAAAAGACATGAGTAAGAACGTGTTCCTTGCAACCTTTGATAAAGTATCCAATTATCGGATGAAAAAACAATAAAAAATTTAATAGTTAAATAACATGGGATGTAATTGCAGTAAAAAAAAATTACAAAGCCAACCGAAAAAGATAGTGAAGATGCCAAATACGTCGGTTTCATCAACAAGTGGTTCGGTTGGTAAAAGAATTATTCGGAGAGCAATGAGGTAATAATGAAAAAAGACCTACGAATTCGTAGGCCTTTTATTTTTCTGATGGTATTCAATGTATTGTTTTTTCAAATCTTCAAGGGTACGTCGAACTTCCTCTTGCATCTCTTTCGAAAATGATTCTCCTCTCTTTAAAGAATTAAATAATTCTTCAGTTTTTTTCCTTATATTTTCCATATTATTTACGTTTGTCGATTATTTTGTCAACAAAGCCTTTTTCAAGTGTCTGGGATGCCGTCAAAATCGTGTCACGATCACACATCTTCTCCATTTCTTCATATGTAACTTTACCATATGTGTTATCTACCAATATCTGTGTTAACTCCGTCTTTAAAGTTTCGATTTCACGAGCATGTATCTGTATGTCAGAACTCTGGGTACCAGGACTGATACCTGACATCGGCTGATGAATAAGAAATCTCGAATGAGGAAGGATAAAACGTTTGCCTTTTGTACCGCTACTGGCAATTATTGTCGCCATAGATGCCACCATTCCCATACAAATTGTCGAAATGTCACATTCAATAAATTTCATAGTATCGAGAATTTTATAACCGTCATAGATACTACCGCCAGGACTCGAAATCTGCATCGTAATATCACTATCACCTTGATTTTCAAGCCATAGCAACTGTGCCGACAATATATTCGATACTGTAGAATCTATCTCAGTTCCAAGAAATAATACCCTATCCATCATAAGTCTTGAAAATACGTCCATCGACGTACAGTTTAATGTCCTTTCTTCTATTACAGTCGGATTAATATATCCACCATTATTCTCGATGGTATTCTTGTACTGACCAAGTGTAAATGAATTAATACCGTTACTTAAGGCAAATTTATCAAAATCAGTTTTCTGCATATGTCTTTTCTAATCTTTTCTCAGCTATATCAAAATATTCTTTGTTAATCTCGACGCCAATAAACTTACGATTGTTCTTAATGCAAGCGACACCGGTACTACCGCTTCCCATACAAAAGTCAAGAATAATGCCATCTTCAGGGCAATAAGACTTAACTAAGAATTCCATTAATTCAACGGGTTTCTGTGTCGGATGTAGTTGGTCTTGTCTTCTCCATTTCTGCGGATAATCCAGTATCGTTGTCGGATGACGAGTTCCTTTATTGTCAGTTACGACCCCTTGTATTCCATATCCAAGATTATTCTTCTTGCTTAGAGTGAATCTTCTTTTATATGGTTTACCTTCTCGCATTTGCGGTTCGTAATATGATGCTGACTCACCGAACACTAAAATGTTCTCGTGCTTTTTTAATGGCATATATTTTGCCGTTAAAGGGGAACCGCATTTTGATTTCTTCCATACCATTTCATAGCGAAATAATTTCTCGTTCGACAGTGCTAGTTTGTAAGCGAACATCCCAGTACCGAACAGAATTATATTGCCTTTGGGCTTAACTAATTTCTTAAGACATTTCCACATTTCGTCAAAAGGTATAACGTTATCCCAATGTAATACTGTTTTTCCATAAGGAGGGTCACAAATAACGGCATCAACTTTGACTCCTTGAGTTATTAGTTGGTGCATCACTTTGATACAATCATCATTATATATTGTATAACCTCTTTCTGTGAATATTTTCATAAAATTTATAATTTCGTCATCGAGAATTCTAATATCGTACATTTTGCTCTTCGATTCGTCGATATACCATCAGACCCCAAGTAGACAGTTAATTCGGAATTCATAAAATCCTCGTCATATTCGGTCTGGACTTTTCCATCGTTAATAATTTTAAAATGTTTTGATTGATATATTATATCGAGTTCAAAAGTATCATTTTTTGTCGTAAGGTTAGTCTTACTTGAATCCCTGACAAATTTCAAAACCCACAATCCTTCATAACGAACAAGAAATCCTTTATAATTACCTTTGCTCGGTTCACACATCGCTGATAATATTGTTGGAAAATTACCTTGAATGGTACTAAAGTTATTGTCTTGCCTATTTCCCGGAAAAATAGCTTTTAAATGTAAAGTAAAATCGGATCCGTCGAATGGTAATATGCCCGTATTCATCGAAGTAGAGTCTTTCGAGAATTCCGCAGTATTTGTGTATTCAAAATGAGTAATTTTACCATTTGAATCCTTAGTGACCTTCGGACTACCGTTTTCATTCACATAATTTACCGTAGTGCCAGGTACTTGTAATGAAGGATTATAATTCTTCTCTGACACGGTTTCTATCCCACCGATACCCGTCGTTCCATCACTATTATCACCATTTATTAATTTACCAAGAGCGTAACGTAATAATAATCTTCGTCGACTATATGCCACCATTTCGTATTGTTATTTAATTGTTATTATAACGGTTAATAACACACCATTATACCTAAACCGTCAACAATACTGAATTCGTATGTACATCCTGCAATATATTTTAGATTACCAGGCCATTTAATGTCAGAAGGAAATGAAATCGAAGCATTATCGGTCGTAACGGTAAATTTACCCATATATTCATTATATACCTCTGTGTTCGATGGTTGTATCAAGGTGAAGGTCGCATTGCTAATTTCACCGAAATCATAATAAATATTAGGTCTAATAATATAACTGCTGTCATTTATTTTTTTTTATTAATGGCGCATAATTAGTTTCGATGTAATGTGACGGCATAAAATCGACAATTTCGGCATTACTGTTTTTAATGAACAGTCTTTCCTTATTAGCTGAATAATTAATTGCTATTTCACCTTCAGCTATTGCATCAGTCGAAGGTTTTTTCGGTTCACCGTTTGTCAGAAGTTCAAGGCTCTTTTTGTGTGAAATGTGTTTAACCATTAATGATTACTTAATTTATGTATAAATATTAATATCGTTAATAGTTGTACCTTGTTACAATTTAATTCTTCTTGGTTTTCTTATTTTCGCTCTCCGCACGTTTGCGTTCTTTTTTTTCTTCATCGATTTGTTCAAGAGCTAACACCGCAGACTCGGCGGCATTAAGTAAATCTTCGCCGTATTTTTGCAAACCCCATGTTGTAACCGTTATTCTTGGTGCTCCAATCGTTATTTTACCGTTTTCGGGATTATATTGTATATTATTTAATACGTCTCTCATTAGAATCTCCTGATAATTGTCCGTGAGACGTTCAAATGCTTCTTCATATACAATGACGAAAACCGTCTGTTCATCTTTAGTTAATTCACCTTCAATCGGGTTCGCCTTTTTTATTTTAATGACTTCACGACCTTTATTTACGGCATATGCCTTAATGTTAATATAATTGTCAAGATTGTTTTCACGAATAATCTTCTCAATTAATTCATTAGTCTCTTCTGAAACCATTCCTAATTTTGTCATAATATTGTTTTTTTCGTATTAAATTGAACATTATCTTGGTTTTTTTATAAAATCAAGATTTTTTTTAACTATCACGGCAAAATTACTACTTAAAATTGATATCGACAACTTTGAGTAGCAAGTATTTATTAATGGATAAGTTTTTTTAACATATTAAAAACATGTATGGATTAAAAAGATTACTTGAAATTGAAAAAGAACGCAAAGAGCGTAAAGCGGAGAAAGAAAGAAAAAAGAAAGAAAAAGAAGAAGCATTAAAGGCTGAGAAACGTTTAAGACGAATTAAAAGATTAAGACATAAACAAAATCAACGTTATTATGCAAAAAAGAAAAAGGAAAGAGAAAATGAAAGACTAGCAAAAGGTGATGATAAGGCGTATAGAATGATTTTAATAGTTAAAAATCATAAAAGGGTAAAACGTCTTGGCTGTGCATGGTGGAAGACCGAAGCTTATCGTATATATAATGAGGCGTTAGAAAAAAATCATCAAGAGGTAAAATTTCCTGTTAAATTTAGAACACACGAGGGGGCTTCACGTAAAAATAACAAAATAGAAACTAAATGGGAACTAATTATTGTCGAGAGAATTGGCGACGATGATATTAATGTCACTAAGTTTAGAAATGAAGACGGTAAGTTCGTTGATGCCGAAATAGTCGACAATAAGCTATACAAAATAATTGCAAAAGATGAATGGTTCGTCGAAGAGCATTTTCACGTTTACGGCTATCATCCGATGAAAGATAGAAAAACTTACTCCTTTATATTAGATAAATTAATATTGGAAAAATATCAGTCTGTCGATGATGTTATACGATTAAATACTATCGGCAATAAATTAATAATAAGTTATAGTGAGGACTTCGATTTTGTTGTTTGTAAAAATCCCGATGAGGCTGAACGACTCTATTCGACATTACAACGAGATGACCGTTTAAATAAAATTAAAAAGATAGTCTTTCTCGGTAAAATAGTCGGTGATAGCCAAATTAGCTCTATGTACAATAAAATCGAAGAAAAGACTGGATGGGATAGGGGACTCGTTACACGAAATACAGTCATATAGTATATATATAAAAGGTGGGTTATTGCCCCACCTTCGTCGCTATTTTAAAATGAACATTAGAAATTGTTGCCTCGACCGTATCACTATGTTTGAATCCTTCATCTGAGTTATCATGAGTCAATCGATAAAATTCCTTGTCGATACCGTATAACGTCGTCGGAGATACCTTTACATTAATAACGGTATCCTTTAATATTTCTTTCGGTATTTTATTTTCAAGGATACTTTCATTGATTATATCACTTAACTTATATATATGTCTGAGTTCCATCCTCTTATTCCCCGAATATTACATATTTTATTTTATTGAAAAAATCTTTAAGACGACTACTTAACGTTTTTTTGATTTTAAAGACGTGTCTTTCATTGGGATTAAAATTTTTAAGTTCTTGACCAAGACTTGACTGCATACGCACTATTAACGAATTCTTTTCATTTTGTAATTCGATTTCCGAAATAATTGAATCCTGTTTATTACGTTCCAATTCTCGCTTAATGTCTAACAAAGGTGCATCCATCAATCTTCATATGTCTTTGAATTATTTTCGAGATATTCATCTAATACATGCAATAACCATATAGTACCGCAAGTCAATAAGGCATCCATCGGTATAATCAGCCACCACATTGAAGTCGTGTTTAAAATCATATTAAAGGGTGTGATCGTAATCGGTATCCATAAATAATTAATTAACGAAAAAAGACCGCCAATCCATGTTGATAGACAAAAAGGACAGGTAAATAATTCACCTAACTTAGGATGTATCGACATCATTAAGTTCCTGAATTTTTCAACGATATCAAAAGGACCGTTGAAATATATCAACATCATGGTTAGACCGTAGCTAAAAAATATATAAGATAAAAATACTACATACGCCATATTACTTTTTTAACTCCTCTACATAATCAATTTTATTATTTAATGGTACTATTTCTTCATCTCCTTGGTATTCTTCGAAAATGATTTCTTCATCGTCCGTAATGGATTTTTTTACCGTATCGGTGGCATCTTCTGTATTACTTAAATTATCAGTCTTGTACGTCTTGTTATCGACAACTTCAGCGTCTCTTTCGTTGTTTTCTTCTTTGTCTTTATTTTTTCTGTTGTATTTTCTCTTTTCTTTCTTCTTTTTAGGAAAATTGAAGGTTAAATTTCTAAGAACTTCGATATCTTCTTTGGCGAAGATTTCTTGTAATTCATCAACTTTTACCTTAAATAAGGAAACCTTTTTCTGTAAATCTATATTATAGTCGATAGTTTCCTTTATCGAATCAAATACTTCGTCGAACGAGACTTCCTGTATCGGTGCCGCATAATAGGTTATATTATCTTTCTGTGCGAATTCAATCTGATTATTCTGAGGCGGTATGACACTCCATTGTTTATCATATGTTATGTTTATCAAAAAATAACCATCCATAATTCGACAGCCGACAGAATAACTCGACAACTCGACCATTGCTTCTTGTAAGTTCATATTATATACCACAAATCATTATCATTATTATATATGAAACTGACGATCCTAATAGCCACAATCGTTTATTACTAATGTTATATTGCTCCGTTTTTAAGAAACAACGATAAAAATTAAAACATTCTCTTAGAATTATTAGTATCGACATTATTAAAATAAATGTCATTGTTCTTGCAACAAAAAACATATTACGTTTATCTTCATATTACCTTTACATAAAAATAAAGGCTATACGGTATAAAATCAATAAATTATCGATAAAAATAATATAGTGTTGTAATTGCCATAACGAGGAAAAATAAAATGAGTCTATCATTGATGTGATGACTCATTTCATAATTGTTTATTTACACGATATAAGGTCGACTTTTACTTTAAATTCCAACCTTTACCTTTCGATTACTCGATGAAGCTGTGACTCACTGAGTTTGATTCTGTTTCTTCTCATATTTTCTGTATTTAATGACCTGATTTCATATATAAATGGTAAGATAAAAGGGAAACATAAAAATTAGATAAGATTATACTTTTACAGGTCTAATTAAAGTACCCCATATTATTGGCGACGATGTTAGCGCAAGACTCCCATTTAATTGGTCAGAAAGCATACATACCATTGATGCACCTATTCCTCCGGAACCAAATGATGTCCACATATAAAAATTACCATTGTCATGTCTTTCACCCTCAGACCAATAACCGATTGCAGGCATTATAATACTTTTATTGTTGGTTTTGCTGGATAACCTAATTGCGTTCATACGTTGCATTACACCCGGCGTAACTGAATTTGTATCGATGGTAGTCAGATTCTTTATAGTATTATTAAATAACTCCATTAATTCTGGCATCGTCGGCATACGTCCTTCGTCCTTAGTTAACTGATATGCAGCATCATACTTGTCAATTAATACGTTGTTCGAACAAAATGTTTTCTTGTTATTTTCAATAACCGTTTCGTTAGCCGTACTATAACCACCGTTTAGAGGGGATTTTTGCCAACTGCAATCCGACGGAGAACCACATCCATTACCAGTCTGTCCCCACATGTATATGTTACCGTAACCTGCTTTTTTCTTTGCTCCTAAATCATAACTCACCCATAGCGTTCCACTCGGTAAACCTAAGTCAACCCAATCACCTATATCACTATCATTATTGGAATTATACAATGTCTGCGGTCGATATATTAATTTATTATCATCTTTTTTCATTACGACATAAGGAAGATAATCAGAGAATGTCTCCTTGTTATATTCTTCTTCGGTTTTAAATATCCTAAGATTTTTCATTTATACTATAATATTATTAATGATTCATAAAGATAACTTTCTTTTAAATTCTTCTTTTATACGATAACACCTCGTAAAGGTATCGCTTGATTACTATCAAGGGTTACATTCTTTGGCTTATAAGATACACCATTAGTAAGACCACTATTGTATCCTTTAAGAGTAATGATTTTATGTTCACTGTTTATATTGGAACTCATTACGAACATGGCTTTTCCTAATTCTTTGGTCTTTATTGTGTCTGCGTCTCTATAACCGCCTGCCGGTATAAAAAGTACATTATTATTTCTCTTGCTAGTAAAGGTAAAACCTTTAACAGTTATACCTTGATAGTTTGTAACCCAATCTCTCGTAGTGTTAGTGTCGCTTATTAATTCGTTTATTTGTTCTTCCGTCGGTAGCTTGGCGATTCCGTGTGTACGATGGTATATGACATCAAATGCCTCATTTAGTCTATTCTGATATAATATTATGTTTCTAGTACCTGCGGTTGCGGTGTTGAATACGGTGTCGTTTTTTGATGTCTGACCGTCATTAAAAGGCGTATTACTCCAACTACAAATGGTTTTGTCATTAGGACTAAGGGAACCCCACATATAATAATGACCAATATCAGTCGGTGTAGTCGCTCCTAAATTACAGGTTAACCATAGTGTTCCACTAGGTAAACCTAAGTCAACATATTCGATGGAGGGAAATTTCGAAATTACTTTATTAATTATATTAAACCTTTCGTCATAATCAGGTAATACGTTAAGAATACCATATATTAAGTTCTCATTATTTTTTATTTGACTATCGAGCGCAATAGTTGCTTCATCCACCGAATTTACAAACCCGATATAGTTTGAATATGTGTTGGCCTTATAAACATATTTTGTGCCAGTCTTTGTAAGTCCAATTGCCTTCGCAATATCTGAATCAGTATCATCTTGTTTACTCAATTCATTATCGAGTAATACTGTTGCCTCATGTACCGAATGTGCACCTGCGATATATTTTGTATTATCGTTGGACTGATAAATATATACCCCTTCGACGTTTTTAACTGCGCCAGCGACATTAGCTAAATACTCAATATTTCGAAAATTCTTATCACTCGTATCTGTTGTTTCCTTTAATTTAAAATCAAGTTTTACTGTCGCATCGTGTACAGAGACTGCGTCTCCGATATAAAGTACGCCAGTTTCTTTTTGATAACCTATGACATCTTGAGCATTAATTACACCCGCAGCGGTCGCAATCTTCCTCGCCTTACCATTGACATTATAAATTTCATTATCAAGGGCAGTCATAGCTTGGATTACAGATGTCGCATCTTCGAAATAATTTGAACCGATATTATCGGGATATGAATAGGTTCCTTCCGTCTCTTTTTCAATTCCGATTGAACTTGCTAATCCTTCGATATCGGTTTTATTCTGGTCTGCCGTTGTTTTGACTCCATTTAATGAATTATCAAGTAATACTGTTGCTTCGTGTACCGAGTTGGCAGGTGCAATATAATGTGCATCGGCTTTCTTCTGATAGCTAATATTTCCTTCAGCATCAACGATTCCTGTAGCACTTCCGACAGTACCGAACGTAGTTACGATTGCCTTTTCATTTTTATATACTTCATCCACCAAGGTTGACATTGTATTTTCGACCGATTTAAATGCCTTACTATTGGTATCTCCTGCCTTCACATGATTGGTTTCGGTTACTAATGTCTCGAATTTACCGTTATATTGCGTCGGTTCGTAGTTTTCATCAACTTTATTGTCGAATTTAACAATTTCGCCGTCGGCGTTTTTAATTGCTATAGTTTCATAACCGTGGCAAAATTGATTGCTATCTCACCTTCTTTAATATAATTTGCTTCCGGTAATTTTGGGACTTTGACTCCATTATTATCAATGGTTGTTTGACTTCTTAAGTTTTGAATGTATCGGCGTTTACTCATTATTTTTTTTATTGAAACTTCATATAATATATAGTAATAAATATTAAAATAAACAAATAACGATTGTTAATATAGGAACAAAAAAAAAATGGTCGAAACTTTCATTTCGACCTTGTTATTTAAAATTGTTTATTTGATTAGATTGTATGTTATACCAACACCGAAGTATGGATTAAATTCTCCTTTATTGTTAACACCGACTCCAAATTGAGGTCCGACGGCGAAATTGTGATACCATTTTTCCTTTTTATCTTTACGATGGCACATTGTTGTTTCTTCGATTTGTACATTCGGCGAATGTATAATTGATGTTTCGTTTCGATTATCTTTATTACTATTAATGATAGCCATATTATCGTCGATTGTGAAATTGAGATTGTACCATGATACGTCGTTACCTTTGATTGTTAAATCATATCTTACAGTGTCATTATTATTGCTAAAACAATAAACGCTATCCTTCGTCGGATAAATATTCTTATCAACCCATACGGTATCGGTATTATATCGATATTTATAACGGATTTCGACGACGCTTTCGATATTTTGAAGACTTTTAATCGAATCATATAGTCTTTGATTTTCTTTTTTTAGCCTATCGAAATTTTGACTCTCATAAATTTTTGTATAGGTATTCGCCTTTTCGTATTTTTCTTCGGCGACGATACGTTTATGTGTCCATATATAACAGCAAATAAGTACTATCGTCAAGGATATTATAAGTATCCATTGGATGATATCTACTATGTTTTGTTTAGATGTTGACATTCTTTTATTTTATAATCGCTTTATCTAACAATCTGGACAATTTTTGTACTGATGAAGTTGTCTGCGCCGTGAGGTGGTTTAAATCTTTTGGGATTTTACCGTTACAGTAAGAAAAACCGAAATAGCCTAATTCGTTCGTCGAAGTCTCGATGGTCGATATTACAATAAAACTAACGTTATTTGTTTCCATCCTAACTGACATTTTTTTATCAACCTTGCTAAATTCTTCGGCTGTACCGATCCAAAATTTGTTTTTATGTAAATATTGTGGAAAATCGAATCTAGACAATGATAGATTCTGATAATCTTCATCGATACATTCTATTCCCTCTCTTACTTCTTCGTATGTCATTGAACAATGTACGAAGGGTAATCCTGCCGTGTTGCTTGAACCATTGTGTAATTCGATAACAAATGCCCTATCCGCCCCGGTATTAAGTAACACGTCGCTAAGTATTTTATCTACTTGCGGTTGTATTTCCTTTCTTACCGTCATTTGTTCTTCGTGCTCTATTATTTTCTTTTCCGAGAAGTGTTCATTTGCCTGTTCGGAACCGACTCTTGTTGCAGCCACTTGTACATAATACATACCGAATAGAAATAATAGTATTAATATCACAGCACGAATAACTTTCCATAAGCCATATTTATCAATCATCTTAATGGTCTTCTCTACGAATCCTATCTGTTCTCCTTCTAATGCCATTACTGTGATAGATAATTATGTCGTTTATTTAGTTATCTCGTTTAACTTATTTTTTACGATATCAATTCCTTTAATGAAATCCTGCTCTGGAGTCCTTACGGATTCACCTAAATATTTACTGGTACTGTATGATGACAAGGCTTTGATACGTGATAACTCTTCATTAACAATTTTCGGACTTGCTTTGATTAATCTTATATTCGTGTTAATATAATTAATCTCTTTGTCCTTTTTGCACTCTACGATATATTCATTTCCGATAGAATCTTTCATCAGGAATTTATTGTTATCGGTCTTATAATCTTCAGGAATTCTTTTCTTGACATTTTCTTCATTAAGGAAAACTGTATTTTTGAACACTAATCTCTTCATCGTTTTATTTTCTTGAAAGGCTGTCTTTATTTTTGTAGTTTCTTTAGGTAGGTTATGAGTCTTTAGACCTGCGTGCTTATATATTGATTTAAAATCATTCGTTTCTTTTGAACGTTTTTTAATACCGTCATAGAAATCCTTATTGCCTTCGAAATCTAATGAATCGTTATCTTTGGCTGAAGTGTTTTTCTCATTATCTGCCGATGGAAAACCTTTTACTTGTGCCATGACTCGTTCTTTATATGCCTTATCAGGTTCGTAGGCGAATTCCATATCCATCGTAGTTTTATTTAGGTCTTTTCCGATTTCGGGTGATGTATTTCGTTTCGATGACGGAACATCGTTATAATCTTTCGTCTGCTTCATTATATCCTTAACAGCCTTTACGTTATTTTTAACATCATCCTTAATAACACCTTTGCCGATAATCGGTTTGGTGTCATTACTTTCCTTAATGATGGCTTCTTTTAATTCGCTGAGGGTGTATATCTTGTTTTCTAACATCTTATTATAATTTATAATTTATAATTTCCTGTACACAATTTCAGTCCTTGGTAAAATTGTCGGTAAATGGATTCCATTTCTTTCGCTTTATCCAATTTATTGTTGTTTTCGAGTTCTTCTCGTTCTTGCGAAATTTCTAATATTGTATCGATTATTCGACTTTTATTGAATTCATCGTCAATATACATATAAATAGTTGAATTATACAGTTATTATTTAATAATTTACGGATATCGAATCTCCTTTTCCATTTTTTTTTCTTTACAGTTTCTTCATCACCAATAAACGGTGTCGAATATTGGTAATTAACTGTGTTGAATGTCGTCGTATCCTCACCGTATATAAAAATCTAAGAAAAACTATGAGTTTACTTAGTTTTTATTTCTTGTTTCAACGAAACACTGCTTTTTAGGAACGAAATCGTTCGGCCATCCACAGTTGGTTTTTCCACAAGCGTAAATTCGGCAGTACGGCTACCTACTAATATCTTATTTCCCTCAATCAATATATTCATTGCGGCATTCAAATCTCTGTCATGATGCTCACCACATATAGGACAACTCCACTTTCGCTCACCAAGTGTCAAGTTCTTGTAAACATAGCCACACTTATGACATGTCTTTGAACTTGCAAACCAACGGTCAACTTCAATGACAAACTTGTCGTTCATCATTGCCTTATTCTTCAATGTGTTCTTGAATGCGTAGAACCCAAGTTCTTGAATGGCTTTTGCCAACTTGTGGTTTTTCAGCATTCCTTGAACATTAAGATTTTCTATGAAAATATAATCATAGGTACTTAATAATGAATTAACTGCATTATGGATATAATCCATCCTTTGATTTGTTAAATGTTCAAATTCCTTCGCAATTTTAATTCTTATTTTATTTCTATTGTTTGAACCTTTAGCTTTCTTGGAAAGTCGCCTTTGCAGTTTCTTGATTTTGTCCTCACTTTTTTTGAAAAAGTGTTTGTTTTCAAACACCTCTCCATCGGAAGTGATTATAAAATCCTTAACACCAAGGTCAATGCCGACTTTGTTATTAGTATGTCTGAATTGCTTAAATTCTTCTTCGTTCATTGATATGAGGACTGACAAGTAGAACTTACCGCTCTTGGTTTTCGATAAGGTAGCACTCTTGATATTATCCTTATATTTTTGCAATCTCTCAAAATAGAGATTTGAACAATGGAATTTAATATGCTTCAGAGATTTTGTTAAGGAAATATGTCTTGTTTCAAATAAATTTGATTTTGATATTGCTTCGTAAGGGAACAATGCCGAGTTGTTATCATGCTTGGATTTAAATTTTGGAAATCCTTTACCAAGTTTAAAGAAACCATCATAGGCAGACAACATCTGTCTTATGGCTTGCTTCATTACCTTTGTATTTTGTTCTTTCAACCACGAATATTCATCCTTTTTGAGTAATGTTCCGTGAAAGAATTTGGATAATTCACATAATCCAATGTTTGATTTATCTCTATTATAAGCATTTTGTTTTAGAGCAAGCATTTGGTTGTAGACGAAACGATAGCATCCAAGCAACTTATTAAGTGTTTGTTCTTGCGTTTTGTTTGGGTATAATCTTATTTTAATTGCTCGTAATATCATAAATCAATTGTGGGGTATATAACCCCTTTCTATATATAAATATTAAGTTAAATAAAAAATGATAAAAATTATTAGTCTTTATTAAATTTTTAATGAACAGTTAACAACCCAATGATGTCTTATTGAAGGTTCTTCGCTGTATCGGAAATAGTGGTTGTGAAAACTGACCTGATGATGCATCACACGTCGTTGCACCTTCACCATCTTCACAGATACCTTTCGTTTTGGACGAATTATCCTCGAATAATCTTATATATAATTTATGTAATTTTCTTTCAAAATGTTTTTTTGGTACTTGGTATTTAATTATCATTGTTGCCGTCTTGGGATTTCCGTCACTATCACGGTCTGAAATTCTTTCAGCTTTTCTTATTAAGTCGGCTTTTTTTAAGTAATATATCAACATACTCCGATTATAACCGAACTGTTTAAAAATAAGAGGGACTTTAGCTTCAGATGGTTTCACCAATAAGTCATGTAAGAATTGACGAATATTTGAATTGAACTTATATTCGGTCATATTTAATTCGTCTGCAATTGCCTCAACAAGATAATCGTCGATTATAATTGTACGGCGAATGCATTCATCTGTTTTAGGAACTATTCTGTCAAGTTGTTCATCATACTCGTAACGGCCTTTTTTTATACCATTAATGACTTTATCCGTATTGATATGCCTTCGTTCGGCGTATTTCTTTATTGCCTGCATTATGAATGTAATATCATGGTTGCTTGCCCCCGGATATAATTCTCTAACTTGAGCACCAAGATTGAGTATCTTTTCCTCTGAATTTTGGTATGTTTTACTTACCTGGTCGTCACTTTTCCTAAAGATACGATTATTATGCGGATTATGCTGTCCCTTAAGTTGTAATGATGCATTTGGATTGTAACCGAATAGTACTACTTTACCGTTTTCATCACGTTTTAAACCGATTAAATCGGTGTCATTGTTGGAGTACACCTGTGTCCTTCCTTGTACCTTGCGTTTTTCAGTTAAATGGTCGATGATGTCACTAATGGTATTAAAATTACCTGAAGCCGCCTCGTATATACTTGTCAAGGCTTCATTAAAAGTGTATGTTTCACCCTTTAATATCAGCCAATCTCTTAAGGCAAAACATCTCTTTCTATTCTGTGCTATATATGATCGTAAGCGTTCTTTAATATCTTCCATTTTATTATCTCATTAAACTATTTTTCCAGAAGCCTCTTTTTGTGTACATATTTTTAAAGTATGTTTCAAAAACGTCGGCGACAATTTCTTTTATTCGTTTTTCAAACTCTCTTTCTTTTAAAAAATCCTCGATACTGTTATTTATCATTGCCCGTATGTCGGATCTCGATAATTCTTCATCTATTTTATGATAAATCTCATCTATCGTTAACCTCTTCATGTATACATTACTTTTATATATAAGTATTGTATAAAAAATAAAAACCGTATTATGTCTTTTAACAAAATACGGTTTTTAACGAAAATAAGACTATTTAACCTTTATAGCCAATTGGCTTTATATCTTCTGATGTTTCTAATTCTTGACACCAATTTTTATATACACCATTTATGCGACTTAATTTTCTTACATTATCATCATTTAAAACTAATGAATCTGACCAAAAATAACAGCCGAATGAGCTGTCCTTATATCTGAATTGGAATTTCGCATTGTTGAGGGAAGGTATTGTTCCGCTTAATACGACATCACCGTCGGAAGGATAATATAACATCGGACTAGGGTCCGTATGGTCGCTAAAATCGGCACCAAATTGGGTTTTGCACGTTTCGGTCGAATTGGTCATTATCTGATCGTTTTGTGAATACGGTACACCATCAGTATCATTCTTTTCATCGACCGCTTCCGATATGGTTTTACGATTAAGTCTTTCGAATGCGTCGAAAGATTTCTTTATATCTATATACCCTTTTTCCATCCTATTACTATCATTAATCGAGAATTATTTTAGCATGTGATGCCATGACTCATCCAATTGCTGCCGAAAACGGCATTTTTCTCAACGGTATTAATGTCGTCTTTGTCTGTTACTCCTTCCTGTACGTCATCGGGAAACGATGTCTCTTCTTCTTTCAGAGACGGATTAACTTCTTCAGACTGCTCGTCAATTTCTTTTGGTTCTTCCGTAATGGTCAACGGTGTTTCTTCATCTTCTATTTTGACCGTTGTATCTTCGGGTGTATTGTCCTTAATGACTTCTTCAGACAGTTCATTAATTTCTTTTGGTTCTTCCATGTTCTTTTTGTTATTCTTAGTTTTAGCCATATTATTAAAAATTAAATTGTAATTATAAATATTATATTTAACATAATTCCTTAATTTCCTTAAAGAAATCGTTATTCATCATTAATACATTCGATTTTAATTTAATTAATGCGACATCTTTTATTTGACGAACCCTTTCCATTGAAAGGCTCATACTTTGACCGATTTCGTCTAAATTCATCTCTTTTGTCCCTTTTAGTCCAAAAAACATTGTTACAATTTTTCGTTCTCTTTCTTGGAGACACTTAAGAAGTTCTTCAACACTATCATTACGGCTTTGTATATTATTAAGTTCTTCTTCAAATTCTTCATTAATCAGTTCTTGATGATATTCAACACTTTTCTTTTTATCAAAGATAAAATCATCGACGTTTATCTCATTATTCGAAGCATAATCTTTAATTATCTCGTTAATTGAGTTTTTGATCCACCATACGGCATATGTGATGAATTTTGTCTCCCTACGGCCATCGTATTTTTCTGCTGCATGGTATAATCCCATATTTCCCTCTGAAATTAAATCTTCAAAAGGTACTCCCCTGTCTCGATATTTTTTTGCAATTGATACAACGAATTTAAGGTTGTGGTTGACTAATTTATTTAAGGCACTTTTGTCTCCTCTCTGTATTTTCATTCCAAGTGCCCTTTCTTCCTGTCGTGAAAGGGTCTTGAAATGTTTTATCTCAGAGAAATATTTATCAAGTTCTTTTACATATTCCCATTTAATGGTTCTTGGCATGTAATATAAGAGATTATGAATTATTTTAAAGATATAATTGAAACATTATTCTTCTTTGTTACAGTGACTATCTTGTTATGGTAGTCAACTAAAGCAGGGTCATGACAGATATGAAGGATAAAATCATAACGATTTAATATTCTCTTGTAAAGAGTTATTATATTTTCCATATTTTCGGCACTAATGCCTGCTAATATTTCATCTAAGGTCAAAAAGTTTGGCGAAGGTAATAAAGCGATACTACTTAGGGCGGCCCTCAATGCTAACGATGCTATCGTGCTTTCAAACCCACTTGCTCCGGTTCCAAGATCTATTAGTTTGCCATCCCTTAACATATCGAGATGTATCATGTTATTTTCGGAAACCGACATTACCACATCGAAATCGCATAGACCATCAAGTAATCTTTTTACTTCATTGTTTATTATCGGTAATGCGTTCTTTAGTACGATTTTTACGATGCCGTTTTTACCGACGAGTTCTTGATAAATATTCCAATTACGGATAATTTTTTCTTCACTTATCAATTTATCAATTACAAGACTATGATTTTTAATTTCGATTTCATAGTTTTTATTTTCTGACTTGTACGATTGTATTTCACGGATGAGTTGTTCCTTAATGTTATTTTCCGTTCTAATACTGTCATCACAGATACGGATTTTATTATCTATTTCGTTATTATATTTAATGTTATCTTTATTTGTCTCGATATCGTTTTTTTGACGGTTATAATTATCAATTTGCATACAAATGTTTTTTATCTGTACATCAATAGCCGATATCTTGAATTCCAAAGTTGCTCTATATTGCAAATTTGCCTTTTGTTTTTCCATTTGTTCAAGGACTTTCGTAATTTCGTCTATCCTTCCCTTGTTCGATACTCCTTGTGCAATCATTCGGTTTATTTCATCGTTGTTCGAATTTATAGTCGAAGTCTGCATATCAATATCGATCGGTTGATGACAATTAGGACATATTTTCTGCTCAATAAGATTTTCTATCTTAGAGATGTTTGAACGTATGACCTTAATCTGTCCTTTAATTTCGGCATTTAAGTTTATCAAAGACTGCCTTTCGTCTGCGTATCTCCGATATAATGTCTCGTCAAATACGGCATCTTTTACTATCTCGTATTCTTTCTTTGATTGTATCAGTTCCTTTGACTTGGTGTCTTTTTCGTTTTCTAATGAATTTATATTTTTTTCTATCGTTGTTATATCTATCCGAATTAATTCTTGTCGTATTTCTTTTCGTTCTGATTGTATTCGATTCTTTTCGATGTTCAGTCGGTTAATATTATCATTAGAATTGTTAAGCTTTTCTTCAAGGGTTACAATCTTGGCATTATTTGATGAGATAACAGCGTTCATATCCTTTATTTCGGACTCAAGGGTCGTTTTATCATACCGATTTGATAATAAATCCTTACTTAATTTTTTGTACTCATCTTTTGCAATTTTTTCTTTTTCTTCTATTGAAAGTAATCCTAACCATCGAGAGAATAATTTTCCTTTATCCGTTTGACCCATATCCAACAGATTATCGAGAGTTTTTCTCGTTGCAGAAATTACCAGATTGAAGTCTTCAACATTACCGACAGATTCTCGTATCAAATTATTCGTTTGTGTACCGCTTTCTCCTTCACAGTTCTCAATTAATTCGTATTCTCCGTTTAACAACTTAAAATACTCGACTTTTTGTTTACACTTACTACGGGTTGTCCGTTTCTTTGCTGACGGTCTTGTTATTGTTCGTCTAATTACATAATCGACACCTTCTATCTCGATTCCAACTTCGACGATTGCTTCTGTCTCATCGTCAAGGTAAATGTTAAATACATTGTCTAACGTAGGGCATTTGGGAGATTTACCGAATAAGGCAAAACGCAACAGATCAATGGCAAAAGTACTTTTGCCGCATTGATTTTCAGGTTCACCATTTAATAGTACGATTCCATTCAACTTCGTAAAATCGAAATAGTTACCTTTACCGTAAGATAAATAATTGTCCCACTTTGCATATTTTATCTTATAACTACGATATTTAGAGTATACATCGAAATTTATATGGGCATTAATTGTATTATCAATCTCGATAATATCATCAAGTTTTACATCCTTTATTTCTTTAAGTGTAATGTATTCGCCCATCAATTTCTGTTGGAATTGAGGATCTTGAATATTGTTGACAATATCAGATGCTAATGATATCGGTGTACCATCATCTTTTACTGTTATTGGATTGAAATTAATTTCTACGTTCTTAAGTGGTACATTATACTTTTCCGCAATTTCTTTACGGAGACTCTTTAATTTCTGTTCGTTATAGTCAACTTGATACATTTCGACATCAAAGACTAATCGGTCTGTCGGTTGAATATTGTAATCCATAATTATTTACTTTTTATTACCCTTGTTGTTCTTCGGTATTTAGAAGCATTATCATTAATAGCCTCATTTGCGACTATTGGTATTGCTGTTTTCTCTTCTCTTTTTTTCTCGACACATTTATCTTTTTCGACTGTTACTGTATTCGTTGTCTTTCGAGACGATTCTTCCGTGGTTGTATCGTTTAATATGAGATTAAGGTCGCCATATTTTTCAGTGTAAAATTTATCTTCGATGATACCCACCAAATAATCTTCGACCGTAATATCCGTTTCGTTTATCTTTAAAAGTATATCATTATATAGTCTATCATTTAATTCAATTTTAATCTGCATATTGAAAGTGTATTTTCGTTACAAATATAGTTCTTTACAAGTTTATTGAAGCCGATATTTATATTAAAATAAGTATAAAAATAATAAATGACCGATAGAGCAATTAAGTTAATCAATATGGTTCTAAGTCACGAAGGTGGTTATAGTTCCGGCAGTGAAAAACAGACCATTGGAGATAAAGGTAGAGAAACCTATCGTGGTATTTCAAGGGCGTATAATCCTTCGTGGAAAGGATGGCAAATCATTGATAAAAATAAGCCAATAAAGTATAACGCAATTATTCACAATAAGAATCTCGACGACGCAGTAAAAGAATATTATTATAATTCATATTACCTCCCCCTAAAGTGTGATAAAATTAATAGTTTATTAATCGCAGGACACTTATTTTGTCATGGTGTCAACGCAGGTATTAAGACATCGGCGAAATTATTACAAAAATCAATAAATAATGTCTACAATGTCAATTTAACTGTTGACGGAATTATCGGTTCGAATACTCTTAAATATGTTAATGGGGACAAGATAAAACTGTTGGAGCAAGAATTTATTAAACAACGTCGTCAATACTACAATAGTATTGCTCGCAATAATCCGTCGCAGAAGAAATTCTTAAATGGATGGTTAAATCGTGTAAATAAAACGACTAAGACTTGTTCATCTTCGTTCAACGTCTTATTTACTTCGGCAAATATTAACGGTATTATACCTAAGATACTGAGTTTTATTTATGATGTCGTGCAATTATTGACGAAAAAAGGTTAGGATTTCCTAACCTTTTATATCTTAAATACTTTTTCGAAAATGTTTAGTTTCTTTCTTGTTTTCATTAATTCTCTAATTCCCTTAACACCGTATTGTTGATATAACAATGAGGCATCGTAACCTTTAGGACATTCTATTAATCTTATTTTTCCACTGAGAGGAGATTCTTCTAATTTAAAATATAATTTTTTTGCATCGTTAATAGCGTCATCGTCCAACAATATGTTGATATTCGCCATTGAGCGATTTAACAGTGCATTGTATAACGCATCTTCTTTGTCTAATGTCTTACCGAGCAAAGCGACTGAATTTGGTACCACCATGTGATCGAACACTCCTTCGACGATTGTGATGTCTTCATACCAGTTTATCATCCCTTCATTAAAAATATAAGTCGTCTTAGGAATGTTAGGATTGTTGTATTTGCGTTTCTTATTTTTTCCTGTGTAATCTCTTGCAACATAGTAATTAAGTTCGCCGAATTCGTCATAAGAAGGTATTATTATACGATTTTTCATATTATAATCTTTTGTCCATCTATTAGTATATCCGATGTTAAATCTTTTTATCATCTTTTCATCGATACCTCGACGATACAAATATTCTAAGGCTTCTTTGGCATAGGGGGTATCGTTACCAATTAAAGATATATAATCGTCGGGTAACGATATTGTATTTTCGTTTTTCAATATATCGATATCATTGCTAATGAAATTGTCCTCAAGAGTGTATTGTTGACATTTACGGATATCTCTGACGATTTCTTTATATTCATGAAGTTTGTTTATACCTCCATATTGTTTAATGTATTTCGACAATCGTCCACTGGTATTACATTTCCAACAATGACAAACTCCTTTCGAATAGTTAATACAAAAATTATATTTATTGTCTACTAATCCTCCATTTTCTTCAGCACAGCAAGGGCAATTATATTCTGTCCATCCTTCTACTGATGCATCTCGTCTTGGTTTCCCTAATATATCATCGACAATATTAATAATCTCGTATATATTGCTATCGAAACTCATAATTTACATTTTTTACTTTTGTTAACATTTATAATTTTTATCGTTGCAAATATAATATATTTATCTTAATTTTTAATTATTTGTTATATTAAAAAATTATAAAATATATAATATAATAT
>ULOX01017546.1_pt1 | contig 37816 bp, 38 predicted proteins | sample 1952911 | NCBI WGS metagenome assembly ULOX01 (sample SAMEA4835613, study PRJEB28245) | human gut metagenome | biome: gut microbiome; material: fecal sample | place: Denmark | collected 2008
AAGACGTTTTTGAAGACGCTGTTACGAATGGTTGTGGAGACGCAGTTTCTATTGCAATTTCTACTCCTCATCCTCACTCTCAACCTCAAATCCAAACTGTCTACATTTCTCCCGTATCCACTCACTAATATTCGGTTCATTCTCCGCCCATTTCGCAGCTTTCTCTTGCAATTCAGCAAATAAATTCTGTCCTAAAGCTTCAACTTCTTTAACATATTCCGGGTACATATACTTCTCTAATTTGTCTAATGTATCATATACCTTCTGATATTTCTTAGACAATTTCGATTTATCTTCCAAATACCTGTAAATATATAGAAGCTTCGCAAAGTCTTCAAGTTTGAACAACGTCGATACTTCGTAAGCCACTTCCAACGTCTCAACTGTCGGTATTGTTTCACGTGAAACATCAAGATGTTCTTCTGCTAATGCTAAGGCTTCAAGCTGTTTACAGCGTTTAAATTCAAGTATTTCTTTAGTAATATTATCAATGCTTCGAGCATATTCAGATTTACTTAAATCATCTTGCATATCAGCAAGCTTAGCATCAATTATCTTAACATTACGCTTAAATTCTCTAATAGCATTATGAGCTAACTCGATGTCATTACTGCGTTTAATAATAGCATCATAGAGATTATCTTTAACAACTGGAGAACGATACGCACCTTTTGTACTTAGAGTAAGTGCAAATATATCCGGAAGTGTGACAATCTCCTTATAGTCTTCTCTATCTTTAAGAACGTAATCAAGACGATTAGCTTCAAGATATTGTGTTAAAAATTTACAACTCTGTGCATTTGAATTAGAGAATCTTATATTCACTTCATCAGTATTGATGTAAAGTAAATCATAAGAAATATCAATAGTTTGACCTTTATAAATAACGTGTAATTTCATGATCATTAGTCGGATTAATTAAGTAACAAAAAAGAAGAGGCAGCACTGAGAGTATACTCAGCACCACCTCACGGAATTTACGCAGCTTCTTCTGCTTGTTCAGTAGCAACAGCTTCAACTGCTTTAGGCTTAGCCATAGCTTCACGTTGCTTACGAGCTGTCTCGATGTTCTTGATGAAGCCAGAAACAATATCCGCACCAACACCAAGTTTACCGAATACACCGATAAGACCTAAGCTACCAACATTGTCAGCACCTGCAAAGCTGTTGAATGTCTTTGTATGATACGTCCATTCTTCGGTATCAGGATCAATATAACCGGTCTCACCTGCGATGTTCTCATCAATGCTAAAGTTCACAACATTACCTGCGAATACAATCGCATTAAGACCGTATTTATCATACTGATCATTAGTGATGTAAACATCAACAAGCGGAGCACCATTCAGAGGATCAACACGAACAATCCGACAATCATGCCGAAATTTACCTTCTTTAAAGTCGTCTTTGTTGATCTCTTTAATAGAGATAATTTCACCGATAACTGAACGTCTCACTGGATTCTTTAATTCGTCTGCCATAACTTTAAGTATTAGAATTTCTAGGACGATCACCACGACCGCCAATTACAATAAGGGGTTTAGTCGTGTTGATTAGACGGAGTTTGTAGGGTCTTAAAAAAAATAAGAGTAGCACTAATAGCACTACTCTTAACACATTAAGATTCTAATTCATCTAATAATGCCTCAGTAAAAGGATTAATCTCGATAGAATCTTCACCATTAACTTCATAGTAATCACTCATAGCTTAATTGAATTTATCAGGTTTAATAATAGATAGCACAACAACTGCAATAATTGCACCAATAATGCAACCAATAAATACATCACCATCAATAACTGATGCAAACCAATCAGCTAAACTCTCAGCAGCTGATAACAAGAAGAGCACCACCAATATGATGATGCACTTCACTAACGTCTTTAATACTCTCATTTGTTTAATTCTTTAAGTTCGTTATACATATCCTTAATACCATGCTTAGCACAAGCAATCAACAAGTTAATATCATTAGTCTTAACAACATCAACTACTTGCTTGTGTGTAGTCGTGTGAAACTTCACCTCTTCATTGATGTCTTCATCATCAATATACTGAGTAACATCAGCTATGCAATCTTTATAGACTACATCAATAATCTTACCAACAAGACCATCAATCTTATCAAAGATCTTCTTACCAATGAACAAGCGTTCAATAGTATTACCTTCTAGATCATTACAATCAATCAGATAACGATCTTGATAATCCTCAGTGTCTTTAAGAACAGCAATTGCATTCAATACGATTGCACTCATCTTCTTAACTTCAGGAGCATTAATCATTGTATTCATAAGATAGATACGATTCACCTTAGTATCGTGAGGTTCAAAATTAATATTTATTTTAATTAAATCCATACTATCAAGCGGAGATAGTCGTGAGGTAATAGAAATTGTAATTGCAACATCTCTATGGAAAATTGCAGTTCCAATTCGGAAAATCATTCCTCATGAATCATCGACGGGGGCATTCCCCCCAAGCATTACAAGGGGGTGCTGTCGTATAAGGAGGTTCCCATACATAGACTCTCACAATCGATATAAAACCAAGCAACAGAGTCACTAAAAATTTTAGAATTAATAATTGTAATAACAATAGAAAATGTTTTAGAATTTGCAATAAAAGAATCATGAGAATAAACCATGCAATAGAGCTAACAGAAGTCTTAGAATTATTGCCACCAAAACCAATAGAAACTCCATAAGAATCAAAATTAAAAATCGCATTACTAAAAGCCTTAAAATAACCAATAATAAAATCCAGAGAATATCCGCAATAAATTGTAATAGAATAGGTTCCCGCACACAAACTCTCATAGTCGGTATAAAGTCGAACAAAAGTGTCACTAGAAGTCTCAGAATTAATAATAGCAATAATAATAGAAAATACTTTAGATTTTGTAATAGAAATGCAATAAGAATAAGCCTGTGCAATAAGAGTCATAGAGAAGATAGAAAGTTCTGCCCCGCTTATATTCAAAGTATTTTGAGTAATTGCAATATTAAAAGAATTAAAATAAGCATTTGAATCACTCTGTGTACAAATTCGAGTATTAGAGTTTGTAATGTGAATTAAATAAGAAGCTTTGCTGATATTCAAAGTAATTTGAATAATACTAAAAGTATACTCAATATAATCTGCATTAGCTTTAAGATTAATTGGAGTAACATTAAGACAATTAGCATTAGCATTATCAAAATTCAGTGTATAATTTGCCAAAAATGTAAGCCGAAATGTGGTAACGTTGATTCTATTACAGATAATATTACAAGTAATATCAGAGTTACTCTAAATAGTAATAATATTAATACTACCGGTATTTATAATAACTTTGATGAGCCTTGTAATCCCCAGTAGGGAAATAGGTGTGGAAGGAGCAACATTTTGCTATTACTCATGGTTATTCTAGTATTACTAAAGATACTTCTACCACTGCAAAACTTATGAATCTTACTCATGCTTATTCAAAATATATTGAAGATGCTTATACCAACTCTGATAATACGGGTGATGATGCGGATGTTCCGCGCGTCACCAGTCCTTCTTCCCTACTGGGGTCTGCTGATCGTTACAAAGCTCCTAGAGTTGGTAGTTGCAAAGTTATTCAAGATAGTATTGTTACTCTAAGTATTACAGATGCTTTTCGTAGCTTTGTTACATTTTGCATTGAGCGAGGTGGAACTCCTATATATACTCTAAGTTTACTTAATGTTACTCTAAGTATTACTAAAGATACTTAAAGGAACTTAGAAGGGCATATACTTACTAAAGGTAATACTATTATATTTAAAGCTATTTTAAGTAGCTTCGGGGTGCTTTGTAAAGGAGAGAAGAGGGAGGAAAAGAGAGGGAGAGAAAAGGGGAGAAAAGAGGGGGACTATAGGGGGTAATAAGAGGGGATATGAGTAGGTGAGTATTGGTGGGTGATAAGAGGTTTATTTGAATATAATTAAAATACATATTACGGACGGACGAATTTGAAGTAGTAATACTGTCATTGATATTACCTTTAGTAATCTTTATATATATCTTTATATATATCGCAAAACTCTGCATAGCGCACACGTGCGTGCGTGTATATAGACAAAGGTATGAATATGGTAGTACTGCGAATGCTTTGCATATTGATTCGAAACATTTAGAAGAACAAGGCACTGCGTGCGTGACTGCAAATCTGGGTGAAGACGTTAGTACTATTAAGATTTCTATTGAATACTGTCTTTGAAACAGAAAAATATAAGGTTTAAAAAAAGATATTCAAGTAATCCCTTGTAATATCTAATTTATTCATATCTTTGTGAGTGACCTTTTACTCATAATGAAGTCGGGAGTACTGACTACTGCTGTAACTGAAGACATCGCTGCTATTGTTGGTACTCCCACTATTATTAATGGTAATTTTGTTACTCTCATTTTATACTTTGTTTCACATTGAGGACGTGTTGGATAAAGATTTTCCGTTTCTGTCATTTGCCCTTTTGAAGACCGTCCTCCTTTTAAACCTACTACTATGTACACTGTTACAGTTAGTGCTACGTTAATGTTGTATAATATTATCTTTTATACTGACGCAGGTCTTTGTAGAGGTTATGAGATTGTGCCTATTAACATTGATTATCTTATAAAGTAAATTATTTAAACTATGGATTCAATTCAAACTAAAATCGAAGCTATTAAAGCTGATAAGAATAATCTTAAAACAGCTTGTGTTGCGCCGGGTTCTCTTTGTAATATTAAGGTTAGCGAAGGTCGAGTTATTATTGCAAATCAATATAAGATGTCTCCGCTTGAAGTAACTGATGTTATGAAAGTTGATAGAGAAGTTCCTAAAGCTACTTATTGTATCGCTATTCCTGACAATGTTCCACCGGATATGCTTGGACGTGAAGTTGTTCTTGATATGTCTTATGGTGGCAAAGGTGTACCTCTAAGTCATAAGATTAAAAATCTTGACAAAAAACTTATTGATGTTCTTGGTGGTGATGATAACTTTAGAGTTGTCGAAAATCGTCCTACTCTTAGAGATCGTACTAAGCTTGCTGTTGGTGAAGATGGTAAAGTTGAATTTTGGGAATGTAATCTTATTTCTCTTAATCAAATTGGTGGTGTGATTTATTAATCCAATTCTGTTATGGCTAAAGGTGCTAGGTTATTTCCTCTTCAAGTCACGAGACTTTATGAGAGAATGGTTGCAGTTGTAGATCGTAAAAGAAAGGAACCTACTAAGATGTATTATAAGACCAAAAAAGGTCGTCATTTTATTGAACGTTATACTCCCGAACAGATTTGGTGTAGAGACTTTCTTACGTTTATTCGTAATAAAGAAGATTTTGAACGTTTTCTAAATGATATTGCAGATAGTCAGTGGATGTCTATTCTTACTGCAATGCAACGTGTGGATAGAGAGATTGAAATACCTTCCTTTGGTAAACATTGGATTCATCCTGAAACTTACGATATTTATGCTGAATGTGGTTTTGATTTTAATAAAATGACTTCTTTACCACATGAATATATGAAAGAACGTCACAAAGCGTTCTATGAACGATTACGAAAGAAGCTATTCCTTAAACTTACTGATAAAGCCGCTTATGACGCAGATTATACCCAGAGACTTGCCGATCTTCTTCGACGAGGAAAAGCATAAATATACTGATGCTCTTGATAGAGAATATATATCTACTACTACTATTATTGGTAAGTTTGTAGAACAAAAGGATTGGAAAGCTATTGCTGAAGCTTGTGCTAATATTGGTAGTCGTCCTGTTCCTCCTACTCATAAAAATTATAGTAAATATATTCGATATAGAGGTAAGACTGTTAAACAGATTCTTGCTGAATGGAAGATTGAAACTGAAAAGGCTTGTTCTAAGGGAACTGAAAAGCATAATTTCCTAGAACAATGCGTAAAAAGATGTAACAACTACTATTTAAATGCGAATGGTTTTATTGATGGTCGTATTTATACAGTAGATGATATTATAAGAACTCATAGTTATGGCAGACTCGATCTCGATTATTTTCGAGTTGTTGGTATTGCTGATAGGTATCCTCAAATTTACGAGTTTATTAAGGATATGACTTCTATGGGATTTGAGATCTATGCTGAGATTGGTGTTTATCATCCAGAATATTTGATTTCAGGTCTTGTTGATATTTTATTTGTTAAAGGGGATGAGTTCTTTATTCTTGATTGGAAAACTAATAAAGCACCTATTCGATTTGAAGGTGGATATTGGGCTAAGAAAGCAGATGGTACTATTGACTTAGATAAGTACATTGTTACTAATGAAACTATGTTGTTTCCTATAAATCATTTACAAGATTCTACTGGTATTCATTATTCTCTTCAATTAAGTATGTATGATTATCTGATTGAACAATGGGGGTTTAAATGCCTTGGTAATATGCTTTGTCATATTAGGACTATTGAGAACCCTTTGATTCCTGATGATATGCCACATGAAGAGGTTATTACTTTTGTTGATATTAAATACCTTAAAGCTGAGGTTAAAGCCATTTGTGATTATAGACTTGCTCAATTAAATAAAGAACGTAAAGCTAATACCAATTTGTTTAACTATAATATCAAGTAAACTATGAGTGAATTAACGAATGCTTTAATTACTTATGATGACGTCATAGCTAAGACTAATATTGATGTTCTTCGTAAGATTGCTAAAGCTCATGATTTTGCTATCTTTGATAAAGGTAACTACAATCTGAACATTTGGGGTATTAGATGTAATACTGTTGATACAGGTACATTTAATGATCTTCTTCTTGTATTCTGCAAAGTTAATGATGCCAATCCTAAGATGAATGGTAAATGGACTTATGATTGGTTTTCAATAACTACTGATCCTTCTGATTTAAATCTGATTAAACCTATAAATTCTAAAGGTTGCGCTATTCTAAAAGAAGGTCAATTTAGAGGGGCATTTAAAGTTGGAAAGCATAAAGGCGATTATCCTGCACTTGTTCAAGTTAAACCTCTTCCACTTTATCGTGACAATAATCGAGATAATAAGCTTGATTTATCTGGTCGTATTAGTTACGAGATGGCTGGTATTAATATACATCGTGCTTCTAAGTGGAAAATTGTTCGTACTATTGGTCTTTATTCTGCTGGTTGTCAAGTTTTTGAATCTGTTAGAGATTTTGAAGATAAATTTATGCCACTTGTTAATAAGGCTAAAGATTTATATGGTAATTCTTTTACTTATACTCTTACTAACATTAAAGAGTTTGAGTTATGAAGATAGATTTTAAGGGAGTGTTAATAGCACTCCTTTTTTTGGCTCTATGTCTTACTAATATTATTCAATGTAATGAAGAAGACCGAATACCGACAACTGATATTCCTTATCATACTTTGGATTCTCTTGGTAGGGTTATTTCTGCTTTGGAGAATTACGCTATAAAACAAGAACGTCTTATAGATAGTCTCAAAGCTAATACAAATAAAACTATAATTAAATATGAAACAGATATTAAGAACTTCTCTGATGTTTATGTTGTTTCTGATGATAGCATCGCTCGATATATACGGCAGAGAATTGAAAGTCTTTAAAGATACTGTTATTACATATACTCTTGAAGATAATCGTAAAATTGCAATTCTTCTTAAACAAGGTGAATATGATGCAGCTTTATGTAAATCTTTAAAGAGCATTATTATTAAGCAAGATACTCTTATTGATGGTTTGAAACATATTCTTTATACTCTTACGAATCAAGCGAACGTTTATAAGCAATCTATTGTTGAACTAGAAAAGAGTAATAAAGATATGATTAAAGATCTTAAGAAGTATATGCGTCGTTCTGCTAAGTGGGCTAAGATCGGTGGTGTTTCTATTGGTCTTAATGTTATGTTTCTAACTTTATTGATTCTAATATGAAAACAGTTTTTCTTAATCCTTTTCTTCCTACTGATTTAAATGAAAAAGTAACATCTGTCAGTTTTAAGATTGGTTCTTTTGATTATATAGCTAAACACGCTAATGTCAAAACTACTGAAATTGATTTTGATAAACGTATCATACAAATCAATGATGCTTTAGATTCAACTGCATCTCTTAGAGAACTTGTTAGAGCATTCTTTATTATTGTTGCTTATGAGCTTAATTTAAATGCCGAATTTCCAAATAGCAAAAAAGCTCATCTTGATGATATTGCAATGGCTCATTTGAGTTTCTTATTTACTCATTGGTGGGATGATTCTACTTTTGATTGGGAATATAATACTGATTATCCTAAGAGTTTTAAGGTTGGTTCAGTTATCTATAGAGTCTATAATATGACTGAGGTTTCTTATCAATCTACTCAAGGAATACAATATGGAGTTTCTGATCACGTTCTTGGTTTAATCTATATTATCCTTAGAGATAGAAGTAAAGATATTCCTAGTTCTATAAGAACTCAAACGTTTTGGCATGAGTATGTTCACTGTTTATTCGTTCAAGCTAATGAAGATTATGCGAATGATATTGAATATGTTGTAGATGCTTATGCTACTCAAATTTGTGAATTTATGAGACAATTTTCAAAAATTAAAAATTAACATATAATTATGGATAAAGCTTTTATAACAGTTACTCCAGATACAGGCCAAAATAATGGGACTTTATCTGTTAATGCTGATAAAAATGAGAATTATGTTAGTAGATATACTACATTTAAGGTTGAGGGGGGAGGTATTACTAAATCTGTATCAATAGAACAAGATCCTAATCCTTATATTTATATTGATTGTGGATATATATTTTCTAATGCCAATATACAAGAACCTTATAAATTAACTCATGAGGGTGCTATTACAGTTTTGATGTTTGATGTAAAATTTGCTAATTTTATATTAAGCTCAAGGCATCTATTTATTATTAAAAATGTATCTAGCTTACAAGTTGAATTTAATAATCCTGTGATTAGTTCTATAGATCTTACTTCTGCTGGTCAGTCTTTAGGTAATATAACTTTAAATGGATTTACTACAGAGGTTGTTCCTAATTCTGAAGATGAAGGTACAGTATTATCTATTATAGATATAATTCCTGCTAAGCTTAATGAAATTGTTGCAAAGATAAATTCTGCGCGTGATGCTTCTACTACTGGGGATATAAAGATAGCTATATTTATTAAAACAACTGGTACACAAAATAATTTAGTTATACTGATTAATGTAATTTAATATTATATGAAAAAATCTTTTATTACTGTAAGTCCTGATTCGGGACAAAATGATAATGTATTAAATATTGTTTGTGATAAAACGACTTTATCTATGAAAAGAACAGAAGTTCTAAATGTTACTGAAGGGGGGGGGGATATCTAAAACTATAGATATTTTTCAATCAGGTGTGTTATATCCTATTATTGATTTAGGATTTATTATTGATGGTACTATTAATGGAATGGATTTTGAAAAAAGATATACTGAATCTTCTAAAACTTTAGAAGCTGTATTTAATTATCCTAAGACTGCATTATTATTATCTAATTATACTTATTTTGGTGTTTTTAATTTAGGTGCATTTAGACCGGAAGTTGTTATAACTACAGGTTGGTTTATTGATACTATTGAAATAACAGTAGTTGGTAATTCTCCTAAAACGTTTACTTATACGTCTGATGGAAGTACTTTTTTTAATGACGATTTTACCGGTGGTCAACTGGTATATCAGAATCCTTATAATTATAATTTAGTTAAAACTATGTTGGATGATATTAGATCTTTGGGAGGAGAAATTATTGTTACAATGAAGAGTTCTACTTTAGATCCTACAATTTGTATTTGTGATTGTATTATTAATCCATAAAATTAATTATGAAAAAAATCATTTGTAACTGTTACTCCTGATGAAGGCATCGGAAATAAAATATTAAGTGTTGGCTGTGATGCTTATAATGATGCTGATGATTAAGAAGAAGATATTATTGTATCAAGAGAAATAACTGAAACTATTAATTTGATTACTAATAATATATGGTAAAGTAATAGTTATTATAAAGATTTTATTTTGTCATTCTTATGTTTTGTATTTAAGAAGTAATTCTTATATTTGCCCGTATCATTAAGTTGGTACGGGCTTTTTTGTTGCTCGTAATAAAACAGATAAAATTATTGATTATGGCATTACATGTATGGTTAGTTGAAGGTTCTAAAATTATTCTTAATATAGAGCAGATTCTTAAAGTTCCTGTTCTTGCTAAGATATATAATGATTGGCATAATGATAGAGAGCTTATGTATAAAATATTTAAGTTTATTGATTGTTATGCTGATGAAGACGGATATATTCATCGTAATGGTTTAAAAGATCAAAAGGCTTTTGATTATGCTATTGAGGTTGCTCAACTTAATTCAGACTTTAGACCAACTAAAGATATGATTGAAGCTATCAATTGGCTTGTTGAGCATAATATCAATTATGTTGGACAGATGTTCTTTGAAACTGTTAATGCTCTTCAAGCTGGTAAAGATCTTATGGCGGTTATGAATAAGAATCTTCGTAATGACCTAAAGAAAGACTCTTTTACTAAAGAAGAGATCGGTGGTATGCTCGGTTATATGCGTGAGATTACGAAGATGGGTAAAGACTTACCTAAACTTATTGCTGAACTTAAAGAAGCGGAAGATAATTACGTTAAGTCTAAACTCAAGAAAACTATCGTTCGTGGTGGTAAAGAGCTTGCTGTTTCAATGGATGTGCATAACAATATAGATAATGGTGTTGGTGGTGGAATAGATATGATTGATTAAGCTATGAATAGTAAATATGAGTTTTCACAAGATGCTATTGATAACTTTATGTTTATTCATGCTTATTGGAAAAATAGTTGTGATGGTATCAATGCTGCTCCTGAGAATAAGTGGGGCTATAAACGTGGAGATATTCCTTTTATAGATTATCTCTGTGAAGATAAAAGTAAATATCCGAAAGCATCCGAGGGTATTAGTTATATTACTAATAAGCCTTTATATGATCCGGATAATGATTTTCTTATTGGTAACTCTGGTGGTATTCTTATGAATATTGATTTCATTGTTATTAATATAGAAAGACTTTCTAAAGCTGCTGATACTTTTGATGAATATGGTACGTATTGTGATTATGACCCTAGTACTCCGGCTTATGAATCATTTTGGCAAAGAGAAACATCTCGTCGTAAGAAAGGTGTTTTTATTAAAGCTAAACTTTATTATAAAGATATTCCTAAGTTCTTTGATGCTAATACTACTGATGAGGAACGTGAAAGTTTACTTCAACCTTTACGTATAACCGGTGCGCATTATACTTATCTTAATTATGGTCGTATTGAACGTACACCTAATGATAAAGAACGTGCAAGACTTAAACGTGAAGGTGCTGAACACGTTGAGACTGTTATGGGTTTTCCTCGTTATTGGGATGGTGACTATTGGAACTTCAAAATAGATGAGTTTATTGCTAATAATAAGTTTCATCTTACTAAGGCTAAAGCCCGTCGTAAAGGTTTCTCATATAAACGTGGTAGTCAAGCTGCAAATACAATTAACTTATTTCCGAATGTTACGGTAACTCTTGCTGCTGACCAATTAGCTTATCTTACAGATAAAGGTGCTACTACGTTTATGGCTAAGAAATGTCTTGACCATTTTGAGGAACATACGTTTTGGAAAAGAGGTTACATTTCAGAAGCTATTGATGATATACTGATGGGTTATCGTGTATCAACTAAAGGTCTTAAAAACTTTGGTTGGCTTTCTAATCTTTATAGTGTTGCTATTGGTAAGAATGAATCTGCTGCTGTAGGTAAGAAAGCTATTGAGATTGACTTCGAGGAAGCTGGTAAGTGTCCTAATCTCCAAAAAGCTCTTGACGTTACTTTATCTAATACAGAATCTGGTGCTATATCTGTTGGTACTATTCGTATTTATGGTACGGGTGGTACTAAAGGTGCTAACTGGGCTGCATTTAGTAAAGCCTTTTATAATCCCAAAATGAATAAGATGCTTTGCATGGAAAACGTTTGGGATATTAATAAACGTCATGAAGTATGTGGTTTCTTCTTTCCACAAGTATGGGATTGTGAACCTTATGTTGAACGTGGTAATTCAATTATATTCACTGCTTATGCTTGGGATAAACAAGATAAAGAGAATCATTTTCATAATAATGATAGTGAAACTCATATAATCTATAAAGCACAACGTGCTAATACTCCTGCCGAAGCGTTCATTAATACAACAGAGAATATGTTCGCTTCTCCTGAACTTAATCTACATGTTTCAGATTTAATTAATGATAATGCTACTAGATTCTTTCAAGACGGTTGGATTGTTGTTAATGATTTAGGTAATTCTAATAAAGCTGAATTTATACCAAAAGCTGAATGTATTAAACGTGATATATTTGGTAAAGGTAGATTCCATGAGTTTGTTAATCAAGTTCCGCATGGTTCTCGTGATGATACTCATGGTTGCGTTAGAATGTATTATCGTCCGTTCTTAGTAAATGGTGAAGTGCCTAAAGATTTATATTTTGTTAGTGTGGATGCGTATAAGGTAGATAAGGCTCAAAAAGACGTAACAGATAAACATTCTCTTTATTCTGCACAAGTATGGATGCGTAGTAATACTATTACTCCATATCCAAATCAAAAACTGCTTGTATGCGAATATATAGGGCGTTTGGACACAATGGAGCAAAATGATATAGTCACTATGGGTATGTGTCTTATGTATAATGCTGAATGTTGTCCGGAAGCTGGTACTGGTGAGACTGTTTCTAACTTTATTAAATATAAACTTAGACGTTACTTAATGCTTGACCCAACCAATGCCAATACTCGTAAATTGACTAATCCTAACAATAATGATTATGGTATTGTAATTGGTGATGGTGATAAGAAATATAATGGTCTTCGTATGCTAAAGGAGTTTATTTATGAACCTCTTTCATATACTGCTGATGGTAAACCTATTCGTAGACTTAAGTCTATTAGTAGTGTTCGATTGCTTCTAGAGTGTCAGAGATTTACTGCTGAGGGTAACTTCGACCATATTAGTGCTGCTATTGTTGCTATGTATGTCTTTCTTGCAGACTCTTTAAATACTAAGCGTCTTGTTGAAGGTAATACAGAGAATAATGACAGACGTATTGCAAATCGTTTAAATCGTCGTTAAATGGATGCTTCTAAGATTCCTAATTCTTTAGAAAAGCCTGATGTCTTTGCTTCGGAAGCTACTAAGCGTGGAGCTGTTTGGACTAAGGCTATGTGTGATTGGGTTATTGCTACTGCTCATTCTAATAATGATAAAGCAGATATTAAAGCCTTTCTTGACGCTGCGAATGGGATTGTAGATGAATCTACTTACAAGTATGTAATGGCGACCTACAACTCCGTTAATGGTAGAAAAGAAGATTTGCCCGGTAAGATTAGAGATGTTGATTTTATTACTCCTATTAAAGAGAAATATATAGGAGAGTTCATTAACACCTATAATAACTACCAAGTTTATAATGCTGATATTGATGTTGTCACTAGACGCAATGCTGATCTTCGTGTTGCTCTTGATGGTCTTCTTCGTCAGCAATTTATAAACATTATGAATGCTAACGGTGTTCAAACCGGTGAGCCTTCTAAAGATCTTCCATCTGCTGAAGACTTTATGAAACAAGCTGCTAAGGATTGGATTGATGAAGAAGCTGATCGTGGTCAGAAAACTCTTGATCTTCTTAATTCCCTTATTAAAGCTAATGAGAAATATATTCAAGCTTTCTATTATTGGTTCTGTACTGAAAGCGTTTATTCTTATCGTGATGTAAGATACAATGATGTTATCTTTGAAATTATTTCTCCTCTTGAGTATTATCGAATTGATAGTGGTAATCTTTTTGTTGAAGATGATGATTATGGGATGCGAGAATTTGATATTAACATCAATGATATAATTGGTGAATATCAAGAAGTTCTTTCTAAAAGAGATATTGCTTACATTAAAGATATAATTCATAATCATGAAAGTACGGGTGAATATACAGTTACTCCTGTTATGCTTCGTTCTCGTGAGATTGCTTTTAATCCTACGATTGATACGCAGAATGCTGCTCCGTACCACTCCTTGCCCTCTACCGGGGTCCTCAAAGCTCGTCATTGTGTTTTTAAGGTTCCTATGAAGCGTGGTGTTCTTACTTACACTAATGCTTATGGTGAGATTGAGCAAAAGATTGTTGATGAAGATTATGTCTTAGATACTACTCTTGGTGATATTGATATTGAATATACTTGGATTCTTCAATGTTGGGAAGCTTATCGTTTTGGTGATAAAGATTGGGGTGTATATACTAAAGCTCAACCTATTATTGTTCAACGTGAAGAAGTGAATAATCTTAATCATTGTAAGTTACCTTATAATGGTTTAAGTCGTTTGATGCTTCTTAATAATCCTAAACCTATTCCTTATCGCTTATTACCTTATCTTGCTCTTTATCGTCTTTATACTTTAGTTGAGGAACGCACTATTAGTAAATTCCGATCATGGCTATTGATACCTGAAAGTTTCTTAGCTGATACTAAAGATATGACTATGGAAGAGCGTGTTGATGCAGCTAATCGAGATGGTACTCTTGTATTTGATGATAGTGAAATAGCTAAGCAACAAGCATCACTTCAAGCTATTAAAGAGATTGCTAATACTACAATGATTAATTATCTTACGACTATTAATCAAATTAAGCAGTCTATTAAGCAAGAAGCGTATGAACTTGCTAATATGAACGATCAGCGTGCGGGAGATATTCAAGCTCGTGCCGGTAAAGCTGTTACTGAAATGGGACTTAATCAGGCTCTAATGGGATCTGTGTGGTCACTTAAAATCTTTGATTGCTTCCGTTCTCGTGATATGATGGCTAATCTTGATGCTGCTAAGATTGCTTGGATTGATGGCTATGAAGGTTCTTATGTAGATCCTAATACCAATGAGATTGTTCAAGTTCGTGTAAATGGTACTGACTTTGTTAATTCTAATTTAGGTATCTTTGTTGGTAACTCTGCTGAACTTAATGAACAAGTACGTAAGCTTGAGGAAATTGCTTTTGGTGCTGCTCAAAATGGAAATTACGATGTAGCTGCTGAGGCTGTTTGTAATCATAACATTGCTTCTTTACGCAAATATATTAAAGAAGCTGCCGAAGCTCAACGTCAATTTGAACTTCAAAAAGAAGAGATTCAAAAGAAGTGGGATGCTGAGATTGAACAAACTCGTGCTGCTAATGCGGAAGCTCAACGTAAATTTGAAGCTGAACAAGCTCAACTTGATCGCGATTCTAAGGAAGCTATTGCTGCTGATACTAATCTTACTAATATTATTATTACTGATGCTAAGCTTCAAGTAGATAAGAATGGTAATGATTATATTAGTGAAGATGAAGCTAATGGTAGTACTCTTGATGATTATCTTAAAATGACTAAGTTAAACTTAGATATTGATAGAGTTAATCTGGAACGTGCCAAGTTTGAGGAACAAAAGCGCATGAATCGTATTAACGCCAATAAGCCACGGAAGTCTTAATGTAGGCTCTTATTTTTGTTGAATTGAACAACTATATCGATTGAAATTTGGGTTCGTCAGAGGTCTTCATTTAAGCCTTAAAATGGCATAAATTAATTGAAATTTCAGAGAGCCGTGTGATAGGCGGTACTAATGCTGTTTCTAATAATATTTCTAATGCCATTTTTAATACATATATTATTATTACATTTGCCACTGTTATAACTTAATTTATAAAAGATAAAACATTATGCCAAATCCTATTGTTCCCGGTGGTGTTACTGATAGTAGTACTACTAAAACTGCGGAAGAGATAGCTGCTGAACAAGCGGCTAAAGCTGCTAAAGAAGCAGAAGAAGCTGCTAAAGCAGAAGAAGAACGTAAGAAAGCAGAAGAAGAAGCTAAACGTAAAGCTGAAGAAGAAGCTGCTAAGACTGCTACTCAAAAAACTGAAACTGAAACTGAAACTCCTACTAAGATTGTTCTTACTACCGATGACGGTGATGTTGAGTATGATCTTGATGCTGACGGTAATGCCGTTAAAGATGGAGAGATTGTTTACACTAAAGCTCAGTTAGATGAGTTTGCTGCTGCTGAAACTCAAGAAGAAACTATAGATGTTTCTGCTATTTCTGCTATTTCTGGTTTAACCCCGGTAAATGCTGATGGTACTCCTAAGAAATATGAAATGACCGTTGAAGGTCTTGCTCAACGTGATGCTGATATTGCAGAGCTTGCTAAACGTCAAGCTGAAAGTGAAGCTATCAACAATTTCTTCCGTACTAATCCGGATATTTATCAAGCTGCTCTTTATAAACAAACGTATGGTTCTCTTGAGGGTTTTGCTAATCATGTTGATTGGACTACAATGACCCTCGAAGATAAATCAGATGATCAGTTAGAAGCTGTTATTCGTTCTGCTGAAAAACGTAAAGGTACTTCTGATGCTCAAATCGAACGTATTATTCGTTTTTCTAAAGCTGATAAAGTATTAGCTGAAACTGCTAAAGAGAGTCTTGATTATCTTGCCAATGCCCAGAGACGTGAGATTGAAGCTGCAAATGCTAGGCAAGAAGCCGAATATCAAGCTGCTCAAGAAGCTCTTGATAAAGCCTACGGTATTACCTATGATGAGAATGGTAAAGCTAAAGTGCTTAACGTTCCTGATTCTTTATACGATAAGATCGTTAATAAAGGTACTATCGGAGGTCTTGCAATTCCAACAGCAGGTGTTAAAAGAATTGTTAATGGTAACGAACAAATTCTTTCTCGTAAAGATATTGTTAAGTATCTGACAGCTCCTGTTGTTGAAGTTAATGGTGATTTCTATACGCAAGCTCAGAAAGATGTTTTTGATATGCTTGCTGATAATGAAACGTTCGCTATGGTAGCACTTCGTAACTTGTTAGGTGCTGATATTAGTCAGTTAGCTGCTGCATCTATACGACAAGAAGCTGTTCGTCGTTTGAACATTACTTCTAGTGGTAAACCTAAAGTTAAGGTATCCACTCAAGGTGGCGGTACTAAAGTTAATCCTAATAGACGTCCTATTGTTCCGGGTGGTATTATTGATTCAAATAAATAATTATCGTAACTATGCTTAGAGAAATTGGAAAAAAACAGTATTCCAAAGAGGTTTACTCTGATGCCGATATGCTATTGAACTTTAATGTTCTTGGTGCTGTCGATTTGAATAAGTCTCTTACTTATCTTTGGGGTAGGAACAGTAATCAATTCCCTCTTCTTTCTCTTACAGAAGGTCAAGGGAATATCTCTCGTAAGAAACCTATTAATGCTGGTGATACTCAGTATAAGTGGAAGATTATGGGGAAACCGACTGTCACTTCCCCGATTGTGCGTTTGATTACGCCTACTCAAACCCCCGGTAAAGGGTTTATGTCTTTCAAAGCGGAGTTCCAAGATAACTGGATTCCTTATCAGTATTCTGCTATTACTCCTGACGGAAAGCACATGGTTCGTATGCAGACCGATGGTGAGCAGACTGCTTCCGGTGGATATATCTACGAAATGATTATCCTTGGTGGTAATCCTGATGAATTTATTGATCTCAGCAATTTTGAGAGAGGTAAATATTGGGGTATGGGTGCTCCTACGATTGCCGGTGAATTATCTACTGGTTCTCGTTCTACTGCTGAATCTTGGAGTGAAATGACTAACCAATTTGGTTTCCATAGATTCTCCAAAATTATTACCGGTAACATTGCTAATATCGTAACCGAGTTTGAACTTGATTATGATGATGGTTCTAAAGGTACTCTTTGGATGCCTTATGAAATGCGTCAGTTCGAGTTCATGCGTAGACGTTTGTTAGAAGAGGATTTGTGGTTCTCAGCTTACAACCGTGATATTAACGGTGTTATTCACAATCAAGAAAAACATTCAAACAAACCTATTCCTCGTGGTGCTGGTGTTCGTGATATTCTTATCGCATTTGGTAACTACTTTGAATACTCATTCATGACTATCGAGCTTATTGATATGATTCTTTCTCGTATTTTTGAAGTTCGTAACGATATTGATTTGAGTAACAAAAATATCGTTCTTTATACCGGTAAAGGTGGTTCTAAAATGTTCCAGCAATGTATCAAGAATGAAGCTATCGGAAATGGTTACTTTGATAAGTTAGGTTCTGAGGAGATTCAAAGCCGTGGTGGTATCCTTTCTTATGGTGCATACTTCAATCAGTATAAGCACTATTCCGGAGCTACCGTTTCTGTTAAGGTTGTAGATTTGTTTGATACCGGTTCTCGTGCCGAAATGGATCGTAAGAATGGTCGTATGTATGGTGGCTTCCCTGTTACCTCTTATACGATGGTGTTCTTGGATCACTCTATTGATAACACGAGTGGTGAAGCAAATATTCAGTTGGTTTGTGAAGAGGGTCGTGAATATTTGTACGGTGTTTATCAAGGTATTACTCCGCTACCTAAAGAGTGGGGTGCTTATAGTAAGATGTTATCTACTAGAGAGGATATTGCTACTTATGAGGTTATGTCTTCACAAGGTATCAATATGCTTAATGGTACTACTTCTTTCTGGGCTGAAATGATTTTTGAATAAGCGTACATTACGATTATTGTAAAGTATAAACTTACTAAAGTATAAACTATATGATATACTCACGCAAAATAACCTTAGCGTTAAAGCTGAATCCGACTATGTTTCAAGTCGTGAATCAGAAAAGTATTGGTGCTTTCAATACTATTTTCGGTCCGAGCATTAAAGCGGTTCTTACTCTATCTAGTAAAACTGCTGAAATGGCTTCTATACTTCCTACGATCATTGGAGCTTCTGCTGATAGCCGTAACGTAAACTTTCAAGACCTCGTTTTGAAGCATCTTAAAAACTCAACTGTTGAAGTTCCCGCTCAAGGTTATGAGCTTGAAACTGGTTGGGAGTTTTCTCTTAACGATCCTGTTAAACGTGATGCTATTCTTGATTGGGCTAAAAAGAACAGTATTAATACTGAGGTTGCTCCGAATAAATTAGAGAAAGCTATCTTTGATGCTATGCTCTTTGGTGAAGGTACTGCGGTTCATGAAGAGAATCTGTATATGTACATGACTCCTATTAAGCCGCAAGATTATATTCTTTGGCGTCTTGCTCTGCTTACTTCTACTGTTGCTAATAAACCGGAAGATGTTGAGAAATCTACTAACATTCGGTTTTACTTACATAGCATCGAAGATGTTAAGCGTATGAAAGATGCTAAGACTAAAGCTGTTGTTAATACTGCTACTAAGTTGGCTCAGTTGTTCACAGGTGATGAGTCTTCTTATAAACGTATTAGAAATATGCTTATCTGTAATGCTCCTGCTGATACTCTACAGATTATTAAAATGGAACATGGAGATTTGCAGACGGCTGTAGCTGAACTTTCTCAAACGAATGCAGATGCGTTTATTTCTCTGTTTGATAACAAGAATGTAGAAGCAATGGCGCAAGTCTATAAGTTACTTGCCGCTCAAGTCATTACGAAAGACGGTGATAATTACTTTGATACTGTGCGTCCGGAAGTAGTTCTTGGTTCTTCCATTGAGGGTGTTATGGCTTTCTTAGCTGCTCCCGAAAATGTTGAATATAAAGCACAACTTTTCACTGCTTATAAGGCTTCGGTTATAAACTAACAAAATAGTGTCAGTATGTATAGTAGTTGTAAAGAAGCACATATTGCTGTAAACGATAAGATTCAGCAGATTAATGCTAATAGGCAAGAATCTATTCGTCCGCAGTATATTGATATTGCTCTTAATGAAGCTATTGACGTACTGCTTACGCAAAAGATTAAAGCCTTTGAAGAGACTGGTCGTTATTATGATGATTTGCAGGTGCTAAAGACTACATATAGAAGTCCTCTTTACCTTCTCGCAAATGAGGGTAATAGAGGCTTCGCTTTTTTACCTGCGAATTACCTACATGGTGTCTCTTATGATGCAAGTGTTATATATGATAAGTTTAAACGTTATCGAGCAACTGAATCTGTTACTACTAGGATTTACGTTGTTAATATCAGTGAGCTATTTAAAACTATTCCCGGTTATATAGAAGATTTCGTTATTCAAATCGGTAATGATACCGTTACGTTTCATTATCCTGCTAAGATCTATCGTAAAGAGGGTCTATTTGAATATATCAACTATATGCTCTCCATATTGCTGCGAAAAGGTTACAATGTGACTTATGAACGCTACAATAACGAGTATTACCCCGAATCACTAGTGTTTTACTTCGATACACCACAGCTAATTGTAGTTGGAGATAAATATACTATTAAGTTAGTACAATTTGACTACAAGCGTTATTCGGGTTTATACGAGGTTATCACTTCTGACGAAGTGGTTACAAAGGTACAAAAGAGCAAACCTGCTGGTATGGATTTAGTTTCTGATGTTCAGCGTAGGGATATGCTTCAAACGTATCACAATCGTCTTAATAGACACATTCATCCTATATGTACGATAGAAAACAATAGGGTTTTAGTAGATATGGATGATACGTTTGTGATTACTGATGTTGCTATCACATATCTTAGACAACCTACTAGGTTTGATATTGTAACTGATACTGCTACTGAACTTCCGTTTAAAACCGAGATTATTAACCTTGCTACACAGAAGCTTCTTGGTAAACTTAAAGATGAAGGTTATCAAATTGCTATAAATGAAAGTAATTCTTTAAAATAAAACGTTACTATGAGAATTGTAAGTTACGGAAAAACATTTGTCGATAATGTTACTGTTGATACTAAGTTATCTAACGGTCAACTCGGCATTTGTACTGCTTATGGTACTGCTTTGCCTACTACTGGTAGACCTGAGCCATTTGTAATTATGTCTGCAATTCCTACTAAGGACGGTGGATTTATGAATCAACGTGGAGTGGATATTAATCCTTTTAACTTCACTTATAACGTTCGTAAATATACGGAAACAGATCAGAAAGAAACTATTATTCTTAAAGGTCTTACGAATCCGGCACTTAAGCCTACTGAAGGTATTGTGTATAATGCAGATGCTGAGTTCTGTGGTGCTATTGAAATTTGTTCTTCTGAGGAGTATCGTCATGGTCTGACGGTTAATCCTAATCCTCAGATTGTTCAAATACCTGTTCGGATTCATGCTACTGATACCGTTGATCGGTTGGTAGAGAAGATTAAGAAGAACCTTAGTCTTACTGCTTATAACAAAGAGTTATTTGATATTACTATCGAGAAAGCTGATAGTGCTGTTCAGATAACCGTTGTTGCTAAAAAGCCTACTAAATTGACAATGAACGTATTCGGTATTCTTGCCGATCAAAAAGCCAATGGTACTATTACCGTTAAACATACGAAGTTATCCGGTTTCTTGGCTGATGTTGCTCTTAGTGATGAAGACCTTCGTTATTCTCTGATTAACATGGGTTGGAATCCTCATGATGAGTGGCAGAAAGCTTGGGGTATTGGTGACCCGAAAGTTGGCTTTGATAAAGTCGCTTATCTTGTTATTTCTACAGCTGAGTTTAATCAATTCCCTGAGATTGCCGCTGATAACAATAGTCCTCGCAAATTCCAAATCATTGTTGGTACGGAAGCTGTGATCGACGCTGTTGTAAATAAACTTGCAGCCATTAAGACTTTGGCTAAAGGTTCCGGCGATAATGCCATTTCTCTGAATACTGCAACTGACTAAAGTTGCTTGGAAAACTACGCAGTGCTTAATGGTTCTGCGTAGTTATATTTGTTTAAACTTAATGCTATGGAATGTAATATTAAAATTGTCAAGTTAAAACAAGTTCTTCCTCTTGGTACATTTCCTAAGCGTGAGCATAACGTTCGATTCTTTTATCATCGTACTGACGGTTGTTACTATATGTATGATGAAAAAGGCTGCGAAATTAATCTAACTACTGATGGTAATATTATTGCTATTGATAGAGAGTTGATTGTTGGTAGTGAGTCTTTGACTGATGACACTCTTGTTTGCATTGGTCTTAAAGCTAATTATGTGCATCCTAGTCGTGGTGTTAGAAATAATACTTGCGGTTGTCAAGATACATATATTCGTGCTTGGACTTACATCAAAGATCTTCAAGATTTTATGCAGTCTGGTCATATCAAACGTGATTACTATAGAGTTACTTTAGTTCCTTCTCCTGAAGAGGGTGGTATTGTTGGATGTAGTGGTTCTGCTATTGTTCCTGATGAAAACTCAGATGGCTTCCGTTTTCAATTTGAAGCTGGTAGTCGTGTTGAACTTTATGCTAAACCTGTTCAAGGTTATCACTTTAAAGGTTGGAAAGAGTTCCATACTAATGAGATTATGTCTATTAGTCCTAATTGGTCTTTCACTATTAAGAAAGATATGGATTTGATAGGTGTATTTGAAAAGGATGAAGCTCCTATTGAGCAATTCTATATTAATGTCAATGCTGATCCGGCTAATGCAGGATATGTAGTTGGTGCCGGAACATTCCCAAAAGGTACAAGGCATTCTATAACAGCTGCGGCAATTCAAGGGTATCATTTTACTCATTGGACTGATAGTTTAAATCGTATTGTTTCTACTAATCTTCAATATGATCTTGTTGTTGAGAAAGATGAAACTTATACTGCACACTTCGAGCTTGATGCTCCTGTTATTGAGGAGTACAATGTAACTATTATAACTAATCCTGCTGATAAAGGTTCAGTTAGCGGTGGCGGTACTTATAAGTCCGGTCAAACTGCAATAATTGTTCCTAGTCCGGTTGAGGGTTGGGCTGTTGATACAGTTACTGCTTCTGGTGGTAATCTTGTAGATAATGGTAATGGTACATATAGCATCGTTGTTACACGAGATCTTACGATTACAGTAAACTTTAAAGAAGCTATTCGTTATTTCACGTTTAGTATCGTGGCAGATGCGAATGGTTTAGTTCGATATAAAGATATTAATGATGCTTGGTCTCAATGGGCAGAAAGACACGAAGTTACTGCTCCGGAAAAGACTATTGTCACTATCGCTGGTAAAGCTAATAGCGGTTATGAATTTGAAAAGTGGGTAACTCCTACTGGTGCTAATCTTCCTAATAATGAAAACAATATCATTGTTGAAGAAGGTCTGCATCGCAAAGTTTATACTGCTTATTTTAAGGAAACTTACATTCCACCTGAAACTCATATTGTTAATATCACTGCTGGTTCTAATGGTAAATGTAAATATAAGATTGGCTCTGGTGAATATTCAGAAGCTGCATCTTCGCATTCTAACATTAGTGTTACTGACGGTGAGACAATTGAGGTATTAGGTGTTCCTGATAGCGGTTATTCTTTTGAACAATGGAATATTGGTGGAACTACTTCTAACTCTAATCCTTATTCAAAGGTTATCACTGAGAATGTAGATTTCTCTTGTACGTTCGTAGAGATTCCACCGGAAGAAGTTACTATTACGGTAGGTTCTGACGGAACTAATGAAACTCGTTATCGTATAGGTAATGGTTCTTGGTCTAGTTGGTCTACTTCTGAACATACGTTTAAAACTAATGTAGGTTCGATTTATTCAGTTGAAGCTCGTGCGGTTGGCAATTACAAGTTCAGAGAGTGGAATACAAGTGGTGCAAAGGTTTCAGATAATCCTGCAACATTCACTGCTAAAACCGGAACGAATGCAACGCATATTGCTACGTTCGACCAAGTGATCATGCGAACGCTAACTCTTACTGCTGGAACGGGTGGTAAATGTCGTGCAAAGATCAATGGACGTTGGAGCGACTATTATAGTGGCACAAAGACTTACTCTAATATTATTGACGGAACTACCGTTTCTGTAGAAGCATTAGCAGATAGCGGCTATCATTTTAAGGAATGGACTGATTCGGGTGCGCCCTCAACTACTTCACGTGATATTGTCATGAATGACTCTAAATCTATTGAAGCTCGTTTTGAGGTTGATGCTCCTGATAAATTCCAAGTTACCTATGAAGCTATTCCTAACGGAAGTGCTACAATGGAAGGTGCTGGTACTTATGATGATGGTGATACTTGTACGATTAAAGTTAATGTAAGTCCGGGTTATACTTTGAATAAAGTACTTGTTGATGGTGTTAAAATCACTCTTAACAGTAACAATCAGTATAGTTTTGTGGTTGAGAAAAACATTAAGGTTACTATTGAATGTGATCTTATTCCTGAACCCACACATTATACACTTACAGTTAAAACTGAAGATGAAGGTGTAGCTCAAGGTGGTGTTGGTATCAATAAAGAATCTAATTTAGGAGTTGAAACTGCTGAATTTGAGGATGGTACTGTTGCTACTATTCATGCTACAGCTGCTGAAGGTTATAGCTTTGGTGGTTGGTGGAAAGATGGAGTTAAGGTTTCTGACGATGTAACTCTAAGTATTACTGTTGATGCTGATAAGACTTATATTGCTAAGTTTACTCAAGATCCATATCTCGAATTAGATAAGACTTCTCTTACTTTCGAGGCTGCTGGTGGAACTCAAACTGTTAATGTTACTTCTAACGTCGAATGGACGGTTTCATAATTAGGGGGGGGGTACTAAGATGGCTATTGCTTCTTGGCTTATCCCTGCCGCTAAGAGTGGTACGGGTAATAAAACGGTTGGTTTAACTGCGAGTAAGAATACTGCCGAGAGTAGAACTACGGTTGTTACCGTTACTGCCGGTGATATTATGAAAACTATTAATTGTACTCAAGTAGAAGCTGATAAGTTTACTATTAAGATTTCAGCTTTAACTACTAATAGTTCAGGAACTACTATTACGAATGTTGGTGATTGTTCTATTGGTTCATCTGCTACAGGTGGAGTTAAAGAAGGAACTTATTATCGTGATACTAGTGTCACATTGACTGCTAAAGCTGCTCCTACTGGGTATGATTTTGTTGGTTGGTATGAAGGTTCTAATCTTGTTTCTACAAGTCTTTCTTTTGCTGTTACTTTAACTGCTAATAGAACTCTTGTTGCTAAATATAAGATTAAGAGCTACACTGTTAATGCAACTTCTGAGGATACAAATAAAGGTACTGTAAGTCCCGCAGGTCAAACTGTAGAACATGGTGCTAATGCTACTGTAGTTGCAACTCCTAAGACTGCTTATAATTTTGCTGGTTGGTATAACGGAAGTACTAAAGTATCTAGCAATGCTTCATATACATTTGCTGTTACTGCCAATATTAGCTTAACTGCTAAGTTTACAATTAAGACTTTCACAACTACTACTGCTAATTCAACTGGTGGTACAGCGAGTGTTAATAAGTCTAGTGTAGAATATGGTGGTTCTGCTGTTTGGACAGCTACTCCGAGTACTGGCTATAACTTTAGTAAGTGGTCTAATGGTTCTACTACTAATCCTCTGACAGTTTCTAACATTACTGCCAATACTCATATTACTCCGGTATTTGTTCTCAAGTCATATACTGTAACTTGGAATCCTAATGGTGGAACTGTAGATCCTACGTCTACTACTAAGACTCATGGTTCTACTTTAGGTACATTGCCTACTCCGACAAGAGCTGCTGATGCTCAATACACTTATACATTTAAGGGTTGGTTTACAGCTGCAACGGGTGGTACTCAAATATCTGCATCTACTACTGTAACAGGAAACGTTACTTATTATGCTCAGTGGACTGCTAATGTTAGAAGTTACACTGTAACATTCAATGGTAACGGTGGTGGCACTCCTAGTCCATCAACTATTACTAAAACATATGGTTCAGAATTAGGTACTCTTCCGAGTTGTTCTAGGACGGGGTATACATTCCTTGGTTGGTACACAGCGTCTAGTGGTGGTACGAAGATTTCATCTACTACTAAGATAACTGGTACTGTTACCTATTATGCTCAATGGTCTATTAATAGTTATACTTTAACTTACAATGTTAATGGTGGTAATGCAGTAAGTCCTGCTTCTAAGAGCGTTCAATATGGAAGTGCTTATGGCACTTTGCCGACGCCTACGAAGTCTTCTGATGCTAAATACACCTATGCATTTGCAGGTTGGTACACTGCCGCTAGTGGTGGAACGCAAGTTACTGCTAATACGACAATGGGTGCAAGTAATACTACAATATATGCACATTGGACTGCAACTAAACGGAGTTATACAATAAATTATCAAACAACATACGGGTCTTTGAATAGGACTAGTCAATCTGTTGCTTATGGGTCGAAAGGCTCTTGTACGTTGACTATGCCTTCAAACGATGCTCAGTACACTTATACTTTCCAAGGTTGGTATACTGCTGCCAACGGTGGTGGAACTAAGGTTGGTTCTTCATTAACTTTAGAAACACCGAGTGTAACAGGTGCTGCTACTTATTATGCTTATGTGACCAGAGCTGTTAATAGGTACACCTTTACATTTAACGCTAATGGTGGTAGTACTCCTTCTTCTTCATCTATAACTAAGAATTATAATGAAGCTATTGGAACATTACCTACTTGTTCAAGAGCTGCGGATAATACTTATACGTATGCGTTCGCAGGTTGGTTCGATACTTCTGCTACTAGCGGTGGTACTCAATTAACTACGACAACTAAGGTTACTTCTAATAAGACTTGGTACGCTAGATGGACTGCAACTTATAAGAATTATACAGTTACTTGGAATGGTAATGGTGGTACTCCTAGTAAGTCTAGTAGTTCATTCCATTACAATGACGCTTTAGGAACTCTTCCTACTGCTACAAGAACTGGATATACTTTTAAGGGATGGTCTACGTCAGCTAGTGGTTCTGTTAATGTAAGTACATCTACTAAAGTTACTGGTAATGTTACTTACTATGCTGTATGGCAAATTAATAGTTATACACTGACTGTAACTGCGGGTGCAGGTGGTACTGTTAGTGGAAGTGGTACTTACAATTATGGTGCAACTGCTACATTAAAGGCTACACCGTCTGCCGGTTATCACTTTGTTAAATGGAGTGATGGTAATACGAATGCTAGCAGAACTGTTACTGTTACTGGAAATGCTACTTACACTGCAACGTTTAAACAAGATCCTTATTTGAATCTTGATAAAACTAGTCTAACGTTTGAAGCTGCTGGTGGTACACAAACTGTCAAAGTAACTTCTAATGTTAATTGGACTGTTTCTTAAACTTTTAAATGTTCCGCTACGCTTTGCAGACCCCAGTAGGGGAATAGCTTGTGGAGCGTGCGGAACTTCAAACTTTTTTACGAATAATTAAATTTTTATCATTATGATTGGAGATTCTGCTTTGAATGAAAGAGCAACTGCTGTTGAAATTGGTGGTTTAGTTGATGGAGTCGGTGCACCTGTTATGCGTGCCGGATATGCTTTGAAAGCTAAACCGAGTTGGATCACTTTGAGTGCTGTTGAGGGAACTGGTAACTCTCAAGTAGATGTTACTGCTCCGGTTTATAAAGGTCGTAACGGACGTTCCGGTTTGATTACCGTTACTGTTGAAGATTTGACTGAAGACGTTACTTTGCAGCAAGAAGGTTCTACGATTTGGGATGTTACTACTCAATCGTTGGCTTTCGTTAAAACGGGTGAAGCTAAGAAATTCGCTGGTAACTCCAACTTGGCTTCTATTACGTTTGCTGTTGATTCTGACGCTTCTTCTTGGTTGACTGCCGGTAAATTAGTCGTAAATGAAAACCAATATAACTCTGGTGCTGAGATCAAAGGTGATCCGGGAGCAGATGACGTTTATGCTTTCGAAATTACGTTTACTGCTGCTGCTAACCCGACGGTTAACACTCGTACCGGTAATATTACTGTAAATGGTCAGAAATATACTGTAACTCAAGCTGCCGGTGATGCTACTCTGTCTGTATCTCCGACTTCATTGACTTTCGCTGCTGCTGGTGAAACTAAACAGATTACGATTACTACCAATACCGCTTGGACGATTTCATAATCTAACTTTCATTTGAATATTGTGGGTCTAGTGGGTACTAAGGTATCTACTAGACCTTTTCTTGTATAAACTAGTTAATCATTAAACGTAATTATTATGGCTAAACCTAGTTGGATTTCTGTTAGTCCTGCAAGTGGAACAAATAATGGCAGTTTTGATGTTGTTGCTGCTAAAAATACTGGAGCTGCTAGAAACGGTATAATAACCGTAGCAGGGGGGGGGTAAGTAAAACGTTAGATGTTAATCAAGCGAAAGTAGCTCCTTCTGTTGCAATTAATATACTAAATGCTTTATATTTTCCTGATGGTACTAGTCAGAATCCTATTACAGTTGGTAGTAAACAAATAACTTTAAATGATGGTTCCAAAACTACCGCTTTTGATTTAGGTATTATTCCATTACAACAAGGAAATACATTTAGAATTGTATGTATATGTAACAATGAGAATATAACTAAAACTGGTGCTATTTTTCATTCTACTCCTGATAATTGGGAAAATGAAGTTGTCGGTGATTCGTTTTTATTCTTTCAAGATAATCAAGCGGTATTTACAAAAGAGATTATTGCTTGGGATGGAGTTGTTAAAGTTAAAGATGCTACAAATAGTTTGATTACACCTATGATATTTGGCCTTGAGTATGATGGTTCTGTTGTAGGTTATATTTATTGTAGAATGCGAGTTGTTTAAACTATGGAAGAAACAATTGTTTTTAATCTCTTTAATTCTATAAGTTTTGCGTTTATCGCTATTGTACTTTTAGCTACTTATGGTATTAATGAGATTGCTACTAAGATTGCTAAGAAGAAACTACCGAGATACTTCAAGTCTCTTGTTAGCTTAATCGTAGGTATTGCAATTATGGTGCTTTACTTATACAAATTAGATGCTTCATTGGAAACGGTGCTGCTATCTTTTCTGATATGTACCTTTGGGTATGATTTAATTATTAAACCTATACTCAAAGCTATAAAACGGCATTTTGCTGATTCTAAAAGCGTATGATCGCGGACTAAAGGAGTGCTACTGCTAAATTACGTAGTACTCCCTTTTGTCATATCAAGGAAAATCATTGCTCGCTTAAATCATAGACTAAACGTTCTATTAATGATTTAAATTCCTTTAGGTATGACACCTGTGACTCATACTAATTTGAATAAGCTCTTATTAATTAGAGATATTCAAGAGATTGCTAAAACTTATATCAATGATGATAGAAGTTATCGTTGGATTTGGAAGAACAAAATTGCTGACGTATATCATATTGGTTATGTAACTTTTATGAATTACATTAGTGTTCCCTCTATTAATGCAAAGATTGACGAAGCTATCGCTAAAAAGAAACGTTGAATATAATGTTCAACTATTGAGTATTAATGTTCATGTTATAAATCATTTCATTGTTATCAGTACTAATAGTAATATATTTGTTGTGCATCTCAATGTCGAGACGCATTAAAACAAATTAATGCTATGAATACTGAAAACGAAACTGGTGTTAAAGTTCCGAAAGGACAAATTAACTACAACACTGTTGCAGGTTCTTTAGGTCTTGCTGCTTTTGCAGGACTTGGATTGAGAAATTGGTTAGGTAATGGTAAATGGCTAACACCAATCGTTAAAACTATTGGAGGTGGGATTAAGATTCCTGTTACTTCTGGTATCGGAAAGTTTATGGGTAGTGTTTTTGGTTTAGACCTTTCTACTTATAATCTTCTGAATGAATTAGATTTTATTATAGAGCCTACACTTGATTATATTATTAAGCCTCAGTTGGCTAAGTTATCTAAGTTCATACCTGATGAGCAGATTCCTAAAGTAGTTAATAGCTATCTTGATGCAGCTATTTCTAAAGCTACTGCTAAAGGTTCTGTGAATCTATTTGGTTTTGAGTTCGAAGCTACTGCTTTTCAAAATCTCAAACGTGAAATTGATAACTCTCTTAAAAATAATGTAAGTCATGATGAAAGACCCGCATGAGCATAGTGATATGCCACACGAAAGTGAAGATGTAAGAAAGAGGGATTGTCGAAAGTATAAAGAACTCTACGGAAAACATTTTACTAAAGACCTATGTGAATGGGCTGTTGAACGTATGGAGAATCGTAATGGTACTACTCATCATTATAATCTTGATGAAGTCAAATCTATTTGGCACAAATACAAGATGAATGATCTCCATAATGCTAACTGGTATGATGTTATGTATGTAATGAATATGGCTTACGCAGATTTCTATGGTCGTTTGTTTACCGAACATCATGAATGTGCTATGTATGCTTATCTTTACATTAGTGATCCCGACGGTTACGAAGGTATTGCTTTCCAAAGATGGTTAGCTGATATTAAAGCTCAAGACGATGAAGTGCCTTGGCAGAGATTCATCTAATTAGTTTTGGTCGCAGGTGTTATTTATATCAAGGCAATTTTAATTATTCCTAATCCGACTACTGGTTCCGCTGGTAGTCGGATTTTTTTGTTTATAGCAACTTATTCAAACACGCAAGTATGAATTATAAAACACGTTGTGTAATGAGTGGTATTTTTATTGCTATATTGAACTTGATTGGTGTTATTGTTTCATCTATTGGTGTTGTCTTCGTAAAAGAATGGATTGCTAAGAAGAGACGTAAGGTTGTTACTAATCTTCTTGCATCTAAAGCAGAATGTTGGATGCAACTCGATAAAATAGCCTCAAACATTAGAGAATCTCTTAATGCTAAAGGTGTTTACATTGCATACTTTCATAATGGTGGTAAGTTCTGTAATGGTATTAATATGGATAAGTTTACTGTTATCGCAGAAGATTACGATATTGGTATTACAGATCCTTATAAGAATCGTTATAAGAATGTTCTTACTTCTATTATGCCTTATACTATTCTACGCTTATACAGAGATAGTAAGTATATTTTCCGTATGAGTGCTTTGACAAAGTATCATTCTAATATGTATGTTGGGGATCTTCGTTCACGTGGATGTAATACTGCTATTAGCATTCTTATTCGTGACTTGAAAACTGATATGCCTATTGGCTTTCTTAGTGCTGAGTTCGAGCTTGACTTTGAACCTGACGCTGAAATGATGCAAACATTCTGGAAAAATCACAATCGTATTTCTCGCAATATGACTATGGTTATAGATGCGACAGAAGATACCATTAAAAACTAAAATACCATGACTGTTATTTACGCAAGAACTAGTCTGCCATCAAGGTGTGGTAGAGGTTTCAAAAATCAAAAGAACATTATTAGAGTTACTAACCGGTATACTAATGCTGGTCCGTGGCACGGGGTTGTTCCAGTTAAGAATCGTCCTATTATGATCATAGGTGGTTCTGATACTCCTGAACTTGAATTGTCCACTAATCTTCTTAAATTTATCCCTAGAGGTGAAACTAAGGAGCTTGGTATTACTACTAACAAATCTTGGCGAATTGTTTAATGTATTATTATGGCAACACTTAATCAATTAGGAAGTAAGATTTCTAATATATTAGGTAAGCCCGGTGATCATAGCATTCAAGAGAGAGCTAAAGATGCTTGTAAGGCACTCTTTGCTACTTTTATTCGTCAGAGTATTGAGCGCAATGGTGTAGATGAGGTGCTTAAAGTTAGCTTTAATGTTCCTCTTATCTGCGTTCCGCTTACCGATATAGAAAACACATATGCGGGAATTGGTGCTAAAGATATGGTTCTTACTACTGAGCATCGAGTTCCTACACCTTTACGTATGCCTAATGATGCACCTTTTCTTCATGTTTATACTCAACATGATGATGGGAGTCTTATTACATATAAGTATGCTAATAATAGCGTAGTTCCGCTCCTTACCACAGTCTATTCCCCTACTGGGGTTTGGGGAGTGTATCAAATCGTTAATGGTAAACTTAAAATTATTATTAAAAATACTCTCAAAAACTTTGAGATTGATGCTAAAAATTATAAGTTTGTAACAATCGTGTATGTAGCTGAAAATCCTGCTGAGGTTATCACTATGTATATGGAAGATGATGGTCAAGATATTGAACTTCCTCTTCCAGCTGATATGATAGAACGTATAACTTATGAGGTTCTTAGAACTGAATTTGGTATTAAGCCTACAGAACACGAAGTTAAGATTATTAGTGATGCAACTTATGCTCCTAATGATCCTAATGGTACTCAACGTTTAATCCATAATAAAGTAGAATAAACTATATGGAATCCATGCACTATTACCACGACTATCTCGAACAATGTTATAACACTATCGAGAAATTAAGTACTGATCTTCATAACATTTATGTTAGACGTAACAATCTAGCTAATATCTGTTATGCTAATCTGAATCTTCTTGAATCGAATGGAATAACTAAAGAGATTATTGATGATCTTATTTTAGGTAAACGAGTTAAAGGTGTTAAGCTCTTACGTAAACTTAATTGGAGTGACGAAGCTAAAGCAGTATCTCTTCGTATTACGTTCAATCGTTTTGTTTATCTATCTACTATTCGTATTCCTAAACTTCTTGCTATTATTAGATATTACGATTGGATGTGTCGTATTCCTTATCCGATATTTAATCAAATACAAAGAGGTCTTAATAAGTCTCTAATTGAGAATCTTATTCGTGGTGATAGTGTTTCTTTAGGTACTTACATTGGTAAGTTTCAAGTTCAACGTGCTGTTGCTAGAGAATCTGTTGATTGGGCTGCGTCGTTTCGTCTTAGGGATGAGATGATTGCCGCTGGTATCGAAGTTAAGAGTTTTCTTAATCCTTATGGTAAGAATTGGCACGTTAAATCTGATAATCCGTATTATTGGTTCTGTAAATGGATACGTCATAATATGGGAGTTGATGTTGTACCTAATCAAATATTCTATAAATTTAAACCTAATCATTGTCATGTAAACATTATGACTAGCGATAAGGTGCTTAGGCATAAATCTATAGAAGAAGTTATTAAAGCGGATAATCTTGCATTTGATGCTAAACTCAAATACATGATTGAACATGATAAAACTATTATGGATAGGTATCCGCCTACTAAAAGCAAAAGAGAACGTATTAAAAACAATGAAGTAGATGAATACATTAGACCAAAACTTGATTAGTTCTAGTGTTGTTATTCATAGGATTATAGAAGATTATGATGTTCATTCTATGGACTTTATGACTCGTATTCCTACTTGGATATGTGAAGCTCTTGCTGATTTAAATATTCAACAGCATCTTATTAATGTTGGTAAAGTTATCGATTTTGATGAGTATCGTTGTGAGATTCCAGAGGGTTGTGAGAATATACGTCTTGTTACAATTAATGGTAAACGTGCGGATTTTACTACTAATCCTGCTCCTTTTGAGCATGATGACGGAAATTATATACCGCTCGCCGTTTCATTCCCGATAGGGGTAAACCTTACAGAGAATGTCGTTTTTGACTTCATACAGACGATTTCCGGCAGTTTATACACGTATTCGATTAACGGGTCGTATTTGCATCTGAATGTCAGAAAAGGCACGCTAGGCGTCTTATTTCACGGGTTGCCAATGACACTTGACGAGATTCTTAAAATCAATGTTCCTCTTATACCTAATAATGATGTTCTTATTGATGCTCTAAAGAACTTTGTTATGATGCGTATTCTTCAACGTAATTACAGGCATCCAGTTTTAAATCTTAGAGATAGTAATCCTTATACTAATCCGGCACTTGCTTACGATAATGCTAAAATTAAAGTTCGCAATGCTTGTAATAGGCTTACTAAAGATAAACGTGATGATTGTAGTAGATCGTTATTAAACTTCTTAAATATGAAAAATCATTATGTAAACGGCTATGAAAGTAAACGCAGGTCTTTACCCTAACGCGAATCCGTCATTAGTCAATAGTGATACTAAGTCTTATGCACTTAATGTTCTATATAATGAGGATGGTGAGACTCTTATCAATGAAAATGGATTTGAGAAACATCATGATTATTCTGATTATGGTCAGTGTATTGGCACCATTCCGATTCCCGTTGGAGTGGTGCTTTTTTTCGTTAATAGAAACAGTGCTAATCCTAGTGTATCTGACGGAGACTATATTATATGGCATAGTGATGAAACTATTGAAGGTGATATAAAGTATTCAGATGTTATTTATAAAGCCCCTCTAGTTGGTAATAGTACAGTTTTAAACTTTAGTGAAGATCGTCCTATTACTGGTGCTTATTCTTATAACAAAAATAATCATCTGATTATTACTTTTACAGAAGGTAATTCAACTGCTGCTAATGAAACTCGTTTGATGAATCTTAATACCTTTTGTGATGACTATAATCTTGCAAAAGACTATTCGGATGATACTACGACTATTTATAGTTTAGGTACTGATTTAACTAAAGAGAAACTATTGAATCTTATACCTGATGTTGAATATCCTACATTAACAGTTCAGTCTATTGACGGTGGTGGCTTACTTGCAGGCTCATATCAATTTGCTGTTGCATATAAACTTAAAACCGGAGATTATACTGACTATTCTTTGCTATCTCCTACATACTTTGCTGCACCTAAATACAATGAAAGTATTAAAGCTGGTCAGCTTACGTCTCGTAAGTTTCAAATTGATATTACTAATATAGATTCTCAGTTTGATGAATGTAAACTTGGTATTATCTATAAAGGTGAAGATGAAGAGAAAGCTTACGAGTATGAAAATATTGATATTAAAGGTAAAAATAGTACAACTGTTTATATCAGTGGTATCAATAGTTTAAACACAGTTACTCTTAATGATATTGTAATTGGTAATATTTCATATATTAAAGATCAAGCTCATACTAATTTTAATTCACAGCTTATTCGTGCTAATGTTAGTATGAATGATATTACTGGTCTTGACAAATATATCAAAGATAAAAATTTATGTACTGCTAATGGTCTTAATGGTACTGGTAATATCAAAATTAAAGAAGAATTATTCAAATCTGTTGGTGATAAAGGCGATTTTGAAAAGAAAGATCTTTCTAATGATACTTGTATCAAAGATAATGAATATTACTTTTTATATTTAGGTCTTATTGATTATAAAGGTAAACTTATTAATGTTTATCCTATTTATAATACTCAAAAGAGTAGTTATTATTTCAAGACTTCTAATTTCAATATGATCGGTAATGACGGTGCTGTTAAACATCGTATGTTTAGATTTAAACTCGATCCTACTGATTTCTTTTCTAAACTTTTTAAAGATACTACCAAAATTAAAACAGCTGATGGTCTTGAAGAAGTTGGAGTTGTTGCTCGTAAACAAATTAAATCTTGGGTTGTTTACATGGCTCAACCTAATAGTTCTAATAGTAATTGGTGTTGTCAATCACTTGTTGTTCGAGATTTAGCTTATTCTAATGTAGTTGGTAATAACTATAAAGGAGCTTTTGCTTCTCGTGATAGATATAGATTATATCCTCTTGAATATCTGATTGAAAAGAAGACTATGCCACAAGTTAAAGCTTATAGTGTTCGTAGTGCTTATGAACGTATGACTTGGAGACACTGTTTTAATCGTCAGAAGAATGATACTAAAAATGAGAAAGGAGATGGTTCTGATTTGTGGGATGAAGGTGGTGATTTGATTCAATCAGTTCTTCTTTCTGATTCACTTATTGTTAATAGTAGACTTAATGGACCTACTATTAAACCTGAATTTATTGCTAATAATAATTCAGCTGTTTCAAATATAGCTGCTGATTCTAGTTATAAATTTAGTAAAAATGATGGTCTCGATGATAACGCTATGTTTGATAGTAAATACTATCCGAATGCATGGAATAATAAGAGTTATCAACGTGTTACTATTACTTATGGGAATGGTGACTTACTAGATCCCGGATTTGAATATAACAAGATATGTAAAGATTATTCTGCTGCTGGTGAGTGGAAAGGTGATGATAATCCAAATAGTCATGGAGATGATAGAACTGTTGCAAGATTTCAATGGTATTCTATCATTGAAAATAATCGTGCTATTATAGATTGTTATTATCATGATCGTAATGCAGATAATATATTCAAAACTATTGATGTTTATGCTCAGAATCTTTCTTGTATATCTCCTATTGTTAGAGTTGAATATCATCCTGTAACATATACCGCTACTACAAAAGCTCAGTATCTTAAAGGTGATACTTTTGTTGCATTTATAACTCAACGTTGTGTTGCTCCTGCTGCTGGTTTTCAACATGAAGGAGCTGGTGCTACTATCGCTAATTGTCATAGAATTATCATTAGTTATTTCATATTTAGTCGTATGAATCTTCAATGTCGTCATGATGGACTTGGGGTTAATAGTAGTGCTTATAAAATATTTGAACGTAATATTTCCAATACTGCCGAGAATGATATTGAGAAAGCTATTCGTTGGGCTCCTAAGAATAATTATTATCAAGAAGCTGATAACTTAGGTCATGTTAGTTATCCTATTGATAACTTTTGGAATACCGAGGATGGTAAGTGTTATGAGACTTCTATGAATTGGGATGGTTTTAAAGATGCAGTTATTATTAAAAAGATTGACGATATTAAAACCTTTCCTTCTCGCATTATACGTTCAGATGTTAATCCTAGTGAATCTACTGATATTGGTTGGCGTCGATATAAAGCTGATTCTTATAAAGATGTTTCAATTCAAAAAGGTGCTATCGAGAATGTTCTATCTGATGATATTGCTTTATATATTCAGCAACAATATACATTACTTGTAGCTGCTATTAAAGATACTCTAGGTAACAATGATGAAAATACAACTTATGTAGGTACTTCTGATTTGTTTCAACGTGAACCTAAAGAAATTATTTATAGCACTACTGGTAAAATTGGTTGTAACAATCGTTTTAGTGCTATTATTACGCATCGTGGTTATCTTGTTTGTGATGTCGAAAAATGTGAGATTTATCTTGTTAAGAACGATCAAAGCGTAAGTGAATTATCCGATTTAGGCTTCAAAGAATGGTTTAAAGAGCATATTTACGCTAATGCTACTAATCCATTGTCGCATAGTGGATGTTTCTTTACATACGATGAAATGCACCAAAGATTTATATTCACTAATAAGATTATAGATAAAAATGGTGCTATTGACTTGTATAAGTCTTATTCTATCTCTTACTCATTAAAGACTAACTTATGGACGTCTTTTCACTCGTATATCGGAGATTATTCATACATTAACCGGCATGGAATCTTCTATATAACTAAAGGTTCTCTTTTTAAGACTGATGCTAAGAATAAAGGTATTTACTTTGATGATGTTATTCATCCTAGCGTTGTTCAATTCATTTATGCTACCGAGCCTACTATAAGTAAACTCTTTAAGCATATTGAATGGCGTAGTCAACTTATTAATGGTCTTATGAATAATGAAGATAATATACGTTATCTCTATAATAAAACTATTGATTGGTTGATGTTTCATACTGATGTTCAATGTACTGGTCTTATGCCTATGAGTGTTAGTCCTATTTGGTGGGATAATGAAACTCTTAAATATAAAGCTGGTCGTTATCTTTGGAATCGTATTGAAGACTTCGTTGAGAATGATCATGGTCAATGGAATCCTAATCCTAATCTTATTAATTTTATGGATAAAGATGCTATTGATACTCTTATTGAACTTTCAGCTAAATATCAAAAGCCTTGGTATGATATTGCTAAGTTCCATAATGCTTGGACTTATATAACTATGATATATGAGAATAAGTTCTTTAGTCAAGAAGCTGATGATTATGTAGATGATATTACTAAATATCCTGATGCTACTCAACTTGATTTAAGACTTACTAATATTGAAGTTATGATTGATAAAGATACTCGTTTATAATTAGTGTTGCTCTTTAACGACCTCCAGACCC
>ULOX01039991.1_pt1 | contig 35262 bp, 35 predicted proteins | sample 1952911 | NCBI WGS metagenome assembly ULOX01 (sample SAMEA4835613, study PRJEB28245) | human gut metagenome | biome: gut microbiome; material: fecal sample | place: Denmark | collected 2008
ATTATTATAACCTTATATTTATTATATAATAAAACTATTTAGTTAAATAACTATGAATTACAAAAATGAGAGCGAAGTTCACAGGATGAAAGAACTGATGGGCTACAGAATAAATGAACAGGCAGTAAATACTGGTAGTCTTACCCCGGTTGTCGACTATAGTATGAAGGCCGCAGACGGTAAGACATATGGTATCGTTCGTGAATGTAATAAGTTTTATATCAAGGTTGCCCCGAAAAAAGACACCAAAGTATTAGCCGAAGATTTTGACTATATCGGTGGATGGAATAATCGTAAGGAAAACGAATACGATTCATATGCAAAAGCATCAAAACAATTCGACTTAAAGATGATGTCGATTAATGAAGCGCACACGAAGAAAGTCGAAATACAGCAATTCAAACCAGTAGAAGATGCTGATTGGCAAATTAATGAAACTAAAGAAATGAGGGCAGAATTGGATCGTTTCAACCAAATTACCAATAATGTTGCTGTCATACTTAAGGAAGATAAAAACATTTTGCCTTCTGAACATACTTTACCTGAAGCTCCGTCTTCACATCCGTCAAAAGACAAAGTAAATTCACCTTTCACTAATACTGCGGTTGCCAAAGGTGATAAGGAATTTACGGAAAAACAGACTGATCCAAAAAAGGCTGGTTATCCTTACGAGAATGGTGTAAAAGTTACTAATAAAGATATGCAGTCCGATAAGATGCGTAAAGGTGACACTGGTGACACTTATTCTGAAGAAGCAAAATATGTGCCAGACAATTCGGTTGCGAATAAAAAACCTTCAGGTGGTAAAGTAGCCAAAGTAGATGAAGGCAAAAGAACATTTAAATTGTCCGAGGAACAAGTACTTGCGTGGAGCAAAAGTAAAGACTACATGGACAAATCGCAAGGAACCGAGATTGGTGACACCGCACCATTTACTGAGTCACCCGAAGGTGTCAATGAAGATACCACCGTACATAATAGCGAGGAACAAAATTGCCCGTCGCCTGGTACCGGTAAAATTGGAAACACCTCACCCTACGATAAGAAGGTCAATGAGGATGCCGTTGACGTAGATGATGTCACTGGTATGCCTGCTGCTGATGATGATGATGAATTGCCGTTCCCTGAAGTCGAAGACGGTGGTGCTTATCTTGATTTCGAAAAAGACTACAATGATTGGGAAAACAACGGTGGTGACACACAATATGAAATTGAACTTGACGATTTCGACGATCCTTCATTAGACCGTATTAGACGTTCGGTATTAATGAATGACACGGCGAACAATTACGATGATTATGATGATTTTTATGAAAGCCGTAGACGACGTGCAAGGTCTATTCGTGAAGGACGTTTAAACGATTTCGGCAAACATCCTGCATATCGTAAGGTACCAATGACGACCCCTCCGAATCGTGAAGTTACAGTAAACGGTGCAAGAGACTGGAATGACGAGAGTGCAAGAGGAGAACAACCTTTCGGTAAAAGAATAGGCTCATCATCACCTTTTGATAAGGTAATTGATGAATTAACGGACGCTGTAATGTCGAGGTTAAATTTCGGAAAAAAAGCTTAAGTGAACGAAAAGTGTTAAAAGTTGGTTCACCTCGACCTCAAGTTGAAGAACCGGTTAATATGCCTCCACCTCAGTTTGAAGAACCTTCTATGGATATGGGTAACAATTCGGAACCATATCCAGATGAAAATGAAATGCCGATGGAAGGCGGGGATATGGCTAATCCTTATGAAGCCGATTTTGATGCAGGGGTCGACGCTAATGAAGATGATGATCCTAAAAGGTATATACAACAACTTACTGGTAAGTTAAGTCAATCGTTAAGAAAGTATCAAGAAGGTCTTCCGACTCCAGATACGGATTTGGATAAATACGTGGCAGGAATGATTCTGAAACAAGCGACCGACGGTCTAAACGACGAAGATACAAAGGATGTATTAGGAAAAATAAAAGGTGATGATGATGTTGATGAATGTCGAACGTATAGGAAAAACTTGTCCGAATTAACGCAGAATTTCATCGATAACGATGAAGAAGACGAGTTCACTAATTTGCAAAGGCGTAATCGTCAAATTAATTTTAAAAACCTACCGTTTACTGCACCTGACTTCGATTGATATAAATTATCCCTCATATTATAATGATATGAGGGATTTCTTTTTTGCCTAATAGTTTTCTTAACTATTTATTATAAATTCATAATTAGATAATATAAACAAATTGAATATGAGTAAAAGGTTTAAAATAAGCGAGGAGCAATATATGAAAGCGTTAAGTGAGGGAATTACTCTTAACGCCGATGTCGATGCTTGTAATGGCGACGTTAAGCAGGCGGTAGATAATACGAAACAAGATGCTAAACAAAATGGCATAGACTTGAATAACGTAAATATACAGGTGCCTGCTGTATCTAAAAATGAAGGTAGAATTATAACTAAAAAAGAATTGTTCGAAGACCGTCTTCAATCATTAAAAGCGAATTCAAAACTTTATTCATTGAAGGATTTCATAAATAACATTAAATAAAACAAGATATAATCTAATGAAATTACCGTCACATATCATTAAAAGCTTAATTGATGGAAAAACATCATTAGGTAAACATCCTTCATATCCACCGGACGAAGAAAATTCTTTCATAATCGATACGTTAAATGATTATTATGAAAAAATAACTTCATCCGTTAAAGAAACCGATATCAATAATATCAAGATGCAATTATCGGAACTATTGACAAAGGCGAAAAAAATCGAGGAAAAAAACCGTGATACTCTTGAAGAATTATGCGCCAAAACCGTCAATCGTCTTTTCAATATTCCTGATGATACACTAAAAATCGAAATGCATCTCGTTAATTCTGTTGATTCAAAAGACGAAAGATTAATTCCCGAGAAAACGGTTGATTATACTTTCGACGATATAAATGATATGAATGCTTTGACTGATGAAGTGTATAAACGTCGTATGCTCGATTGTCTCGTCGCAGGTGCATCATTATATTATTCGGAAAGATTATCCAATTATTTACAAGACTTGTTTGATATCGATGCCGAGTTACCTTCGTTATACAAACGTATATTTGAGTTAAACAAGATATTACTGTACACTGAAAAAGATACCTTTGACAAAGACAAAATGACCGACGGTGGTAAAGTCGATGTGAACCTATCGTCATCAGATAATATTGTTTCGATTAAATCTCAAGGCATATTAATGCCAATATTATTAGAAGAAACAATAAAGGGTATATTAGAATTGGCGATATCGCACGGTTTACCTAAAAATTCAGCTAAGGCACAATATATTATCAGTAAATCGGACTTTAAATTAGCCGAAATGTGGGATATGCGTATTGGCTTGCCTCTGTGGGAACATATTTTAGGGTGTTTGAAAAAACAACAAATTGATATCAATGAGATAGGTTCAAACTATCTATTATTGGTGATAGCACAGATGCCAGTAAAGATATTTAATTCCTTCTTGCAAGAAGTATTCAAAAATACAAGGCGAGGACAGAATTTATTGTCTGATATCGGTAAAAATATATTGTATGTTAAAGAAAAAGAAGATTTCGACTCATATATGAATGGAAAATGTAATGATGTTGAAATAAATGATGCCGATGAATTTTATGATGCCGATGAATTAATTACAGATTCATTAAGCATCAACGAAGCTGGCGGTAAACAACCTTTGATAAGTCCCGAAGATGCCGAGAAACAAGGATTTGCTATCCCAAAAGAACATTTATCGTGGAAACCTAACGAGTTTAAAGTGCCGAACAAACGTGCCGTCGGTTATAAGGTGTTCGCATTGATTAATGGAGAACTATATCCTCCTGTCGTGGCTAACGATGGTGGTTTACCAACTCCGATGAAAAAATGGTTGCCGTGTTCGTGTCCTCCTATTGTCGGCTATACGGCATCTGAACACCGTCCCCAAGTAAAGACGGGCGGAAAAGGTACGGCGAGAAATCTAGGTAATCTGAGCTTTCGACCTGGTTGGCATCTGGGTATGATTCCGTTTGCAAAGCAATTTTGTAAAAAATTGAATAACAAGGAATCTTTAATGATTGATGGTCGGTATGTATTCCCTGACGACCTTGTCTTTGCTCGTTGTTACTATCAGGCTGATAATGACCTATCAGATGAATCTTATAAGAACGGTTTAACTAAAAATGGTAAATACCAACACAGTAGGGCAGGAATACCCCGTATACCCAAAAATGCCTTTTATCGTTATAGAACAAATGTGGATCCAACGACCGAAGATTGGATAATAACAGGTGCAGTATTTGTCGATAAGATTCTCTCACGAGATGAGGTTGACGCCTTAAATGCCCAACACGGTATTAAACCTTTAATCTACGCCAATGAAAAACAGACGTTAGCCTTGAGACGACAAGTAAAAGCGCAGCAAGCAAAGGAACAAGTAAATGCCGACACTGAATCATCATCAGAGAGTACAAATGTCGTCCAGAAGGAAAATGAACCGAACGAACAATTGTTACCATTTGAAGAAGGAAAAGTATATTCGTCTTCGGCAATCCTTGAAGAAATTATCAACGCATGGTCAAGGAAGAATACTAATCATAATGTATTTAAACCTAATTCTGACAACGGCTGTTTGGTTTCAAAAGGTAACGACTTCAAGACCAAGGGGACTAATATTGATAGAAACAATGTTACTAAAAAATACAAGGCCGAATCCAAGAAACACAAAAAGGTCATACGAAATGATAAAGGAGAAAAAGTTCCTGAAAATTGTCCCGATTGCGGTTCTAAAATAGGTATTTACATATCGGGCGAACCTATTTATCGTTGCTCGAATCCTAAATGTCAAAAGAATTTCGGCGTTGTACCGTTTAGACTTAAGAGTTAACCGTCATTTAATAATAAACCGTGGACTAAAGGTTATTTGCTTTAATCAGCACCACAAATTATCTTTATAATATGTCACCAAGAAAACATAAAGGTCTTTAGACTTTGGGATGAATTGACAGAAAGCAAGGATGTAAAACATTAAAATAATTACATCTTTCCTTCGTAATTCGGGAATAAGTTGTACATTTGTAATGTTAAATAACATCGGCAGGAACGGTCGATTACACCGGTGGAGGGGAAGTAAGACTTGTTCGCAAGCATTCCCCGATGAAGTCGGAAACCCACAAATCTTTAGTTTGTGGGTAGTTCAACTTTGTAATCAATGATTGATAATTCAAGAGCATCTTGAAATATAATTGCATTGAAATATGCCTCGTATTAAAGGCAAAAATAATAGTATGGAATAAATGAGAAATTGATTATATATGCGACAGATTACAATTGAAAATTTCCGTTGTTACGAAACAAAGACAATAAGTTTTCGTCGGGGCATAAACCTATTGATTGGAGACAATTCGGTTGGTAAAACATCATTGCTCCGAGCATGTAACTATGTGATGAATGCATTTTTTTCGGGGTATAGTGATGAGAATACTTCATGGAGGAACGCAGAAGATGATGATTTCCGCAAAATAAAAAGTGATGAGAACGTAGATAACGACCTTCCAATTAAAATTACCTTTGATCTTGATAAAAACGATTTCCCAGATGTGGTATTGGAAGATAACAATACAATCAGTTTAATCTCTAATGAACCTATTGGAGAAGAAGGCTTAGCACGTTTCTGTATTGAGAAAAAATCAAAGAAAAATTCACGCAATCTTGTTACTGGATTGAAGACTTTAAGAGATTTTGCATCAACAATGCAAAAATCGTCGCATAGCATTGCCAATGGTGTGGCAAAACAAAACATTTTACTACCACTCTTTGCGTATTTTACCACGGAGAATATTCATACCACTCGCAAGTTTGATAAAGATAAAATAAAGTTTAAGAAATACCCACAGAAACCTTCTTTTGGGTATTTTGAGAGTTTTGACTGCAACGGGCTGCTTGACTGTTGGCTTAAACGACTTTTGGTGTTAAAAGAAGCAAAAAAAGGCGAAAGTGAGATAGAATGCGTAAGAAAAGCTGTTGTGCGTGCATTAGGTCCAGAGGGATGCGGTATCATCAAAGATATGGAAATTAGGCATAACGAAGGTGAGGTTTATTTTTATTATTGTGATGGTAGAGAAGTACGTTCTGACCTTTTGTCAGATGGTTACAGACGTTTGGTTAGCATTGTTATAGATCTGGCTTTCCGCTGTGCATTATTAAATAAGATAATGTATGGTGGAGATGCTTATTTGTACACTTATGGCACTGTCATTATTGATGAAATAGACGAGCATCTCCATCCTGAACTTCAGGTGCGCATACTGAAAGCTCTGCACGAGACATTCCCAAAGATTCAGTTCATTGTCAGCACTCACGCTCCTTTAGTTATGTCGTCAGTAGAGACAAACGAAGATAATGTAGTTTATAAGCTCGAATATAAGTATGGGAAATATTCGCACAAAGAACTCAATACTTATGGATTAGATGCCTCTACGATTATGGATGTATATATGGATCAGGTTCCTCGTGATTTGGTTATTGATGAAGAAATCGTTTCATCGAATGAGCAATATAATAAAGAAATTAACGAGGCGTTAATTTAACGCAACAAATGAAAATCCGTATTCTTAATTAGGATACGGATTATTTCTTATCCGGTAATATTTATAGTATTACTAATCTTTATTTATCGGATGAATTATAGAGAAGAATATGTGAAATGTCTTAGAGACAAAACAAGAAAATATTTCATTGAAAACTACTTGTCGACATATGATGCCGACGAGAGGATTGAAGTGCCTTTTCAATTGTTTCCAAGGCAAATAGAATTCCTCAATTCATTGACGAATAATCTGAATACAATAGCAATTAAGCATCGACAAGCAGGAATTACGACAGTTTCAAGTGCATGGATAACGGGGCAAATTGTTTTCGCCAGGGAAAAATCTCCCGAAACGGTGTTATGTATTGGCAATAAACGTGATATTGCCGAACAATTGGTTGCAAAAATAGGAAACTTTCTTGATCAAGTACCGAGATGGATGTGGGGTAGTGAATATTATTCACCAGATCCCGATAGTCCTAAAAATATAAAATCAATATACAAGGCAAGAAATAAACAATATATTGAGTTATTTAATGGTTGTCGAGTTCACGCAAGGTCATCCGGAGAAAACGCAGCCCGTGGTGTTCCGGCCGTTTCAATATTGATTTTTGACGAGGCGGCATTTATTCAGAATGGAACTACAGTGTACGCACAAGCTGTTGCAGCAACGGCTTCAGTAAAAGACGCTAAGGTCATAATGGTGTCTACCCCGAACGGTAAGGATGCCCTTTATTATAAGACATACGTAAATGCCTTAAATAAAAAGAACAATTACAATCCTGTCGAATTTAAATGGTTTCAGGATCCACGTTATAATCGTTATTTAAAGTGGCAACGTAATAATAAAAATACTGGTAAAATAGATGAAATCGTCGAGACTGTAATCGGTCGTAATGGTAAAATTGAATATAATGAAGAAAGATGGCGTAATTTGGAAAAGGACGGATGGATACCAACTTCTCCGTGGTATGTGTCGATGTGTAAAACCTTTAACAATGATAGTCAAAAAATAGCACAAGAGTTAAATGTGTCGTTTTTGGGTTCGTCCGATAATGTTGTACCAGTCGAAGTCATTGAAAGACAACTGACGTGCAATGTCATCCGAATAACGGATGATTGGAAATTGATGGATGTTTTGGTCAAAGAAACTTGGATTTGGAAAGACCCAATTCCCGGTCATCGTTACATATGTGCTTGTGATCCTAGTTCTGGTTCAGGCGAAGACTCGACGGCTATACAGATAATTGATATCGACGGTGTGGATGAAGACGGTATTCCTTGTTTCGAACAAGTCCTTGAATATAATGGTAAAGTAAACGGTAATGAAGCCGGACAATTAGTCGACCGATACGCAAGGATATATAATGATGCCTTAACTGTTATAGAATGTATTGGCGGTTATGGAGATTCTGTCGTATTGAAACTGATGGATTTAGGATATCCTAATTTATATTATGACAATCCTCAGATAAAGAACTATACTAATCAAAATTTATTAAAGGTACAGAATGTATATGACCAACAGAAACAATTGCCAGGATTTAGGACAAGTGCCCTACGTTTACAGATGATAGCGAATTTTGTCGATATGTTAAAAACGAATGCCTTTAGAATTCGTTCACAGAGAGTAATAAATGAATTGGATACATGGATATTTAAAAATGGAAGACCTGATCACATGGACGGTTCTCATGATGATTTGTTAACTTGTCTGGCGATGGGGTTATTTATTATGCAATTTTATATGTTAAAATCCGAAAGACAAAAAGAGAGAGACAAATATATTGTTAAATCGTGGTATGTGAATAATTCTGACAATATGACGATGAATACAAGACAGTTAACCGATGCAGAAGATTTTGCTAAACGAGGTAAAATTTATAGCCCGCAAATCTTTAATTACAAAAAACAAGAAAAATCAAGACTTAATGCCTGTATAATGTTAGGAGGATTCAAGGTTAAATAACAAAAATTAACATATAATTATCGTTTGTTAAAAAATGTGGTATCTTTGTATGAATTTTAATAAAGATGAATTATAACGGGTAAAAAATTAACGACCGCTGTTGGCACAAATAATCTATAGAATGCCGTCGGTAATAATTGTATTTTTTGTATCTGTCGATATTTATAGAGAAAAATACAGATGCAAATAGAGTCACGCAAAAATATAAAAGATAAAAATGCCAAACGTTTGAACTTTCATAAGGGGAGTCAATCTCACAGTCATTCTCAGACGAATGGCAGTACAAAGTTGCAACAGTAGTCGTATTAACAAATAAATTATAATACAAATATGAACAAGAAACTTATAAGATTAACAGAATCAGACTTGCACAAAATTGTGAAAAAGTCAGTGAATAAGGTTTTGAAAGAAGAAATTGGAACTGGGGAATTTCCAAACCCGGACGCATTGGTAAACATTACCCACAATAGGGTGGAACAAGCCTTACTAAATGCTGGTTTTAAAATCTCAGAATATGGCGATGACATATACGGTAATGGTGTTGAAACATTTGTCAATGACGAAACTGGGGAAACTGTTGAAATTACATATAAATGGAACAAACAAGGTAACAACCATTATAAATCTGGCAAAGTAAAAGACGCTTATGTATGGAGGGATAATGGCGAAGACACTTGGAGTGGAAAACGTTAACTTTATAATGGTAAACTAAGATACATAAAGGGTAGTCGGTTTCTCTTATAAAGGCAAACTTGTGTCATTAATGACATTCAGCAAAGCAAAACCTTATAGGAAAAATAAGTCGGAATATGAAATTATATTTGAGAGGGTGATACCAAGGATATATGACGGCGGTACAATGGCATTCGAAATGAAGATTGATTAAACAGTCGAAATACCTTATATTTATTGTATAAGGTATTTTTTTATCATAAAATGTCAGTAGAAAAGACAGTATTTCAAAGGTTACAACAAGTTCTGACAGGTTCGAATTCATCGGTTCCGGTATCGTCGAATAATATATATAATATAAAAAGTAATAATGACGTTATTGATACTGCGTCGAGCAAAGAAGAATATCAGACGAAGTTATTACAAGCAAAACAACAAAAATTATTGGGCCGTCAATGGATCAAGGCGCAATATGACATAACCAATCATTCTTTAGCTGGACTGAATGATGTCAAATTAATGTATCGTGATTGTGATTTGATGGATAATTTTCCCGAGATTGGTACCGCTCTTGATATTTTTTCAGAAGAAAGTTGTACTTCAAACGATAAAGGTTTTATCGTAAATATAACTTCCAAATCAGAAAGAGTGAAATCGATACTTCAAGATTTATTTACTAATAAATTGGACATCAATATTATGCTACCGATGATTTGCCGTTCGATGTGTAAATACGGCAATACTTTTATGTTATTAAATATTGACCAAACTAAAGGTGTTCTAGGATGGAAACAACTACCCGTATACGAAATTGAACGTTATGAGAACGGTATGGACTGCCCCTATGCATCGGCAGTTGGTTATAATTTAAATAATGTAAACGAAAACAATGTCGATAAGACTAAATTCATATGGGTCGGTCAGTCAGAATACATACCTTACCGTGAATTTCAAATCGCCCATTTCAGATTACTGTATGATTCACAGTTTCTACCATATGGTGTATCTGCGCTACATAAGGCAAGAAGGCATTTTAGAATGTTGAGTATGATGGAAGATATGATGTTAGTGTATCGTTTAGACAGGTCAGTAGAAAGACGTGTATTTAAAGTCAACGTTGGTGCAATTGATGAAGCCGACGTGCCTGCATATGTGCAAACAATCGCCGATAATTTCAAAAGAAAGCCGATTATTGACCCAATGACAGGACAAATCGACTTAAGAAAAAATGTGATGAACAATTTGGAGGATTTTTTTATTCCCGTCCGTGATGAAAATGCTCCTAATCCAATAGAAACATTATCAGCAGGACAGAATCTAACGGCGATGGATGATATCAAATATATACAGGACAAAGTATTGACCGCATTAAGAATACCTAGATCATTCCTCAACTTCGATGAGGCACAAGGAGATGGTAAGAATTTATCTCTTCTTGATGTCCGATTTACCCGAACAGTAAACCGTATTCAGCAGTCTCTTTTAATGGAATTAAATAAGATTGCTATCATCCATTTGTGTCTTTTAGGCTTCTTTGATGAATTGAATAATTTCTCGTTGACGATGAATAATCCGTCATCACAAGCTGAATTATTAGAAATCGAGAATTTAGCAAAAAAGATAACAACGGCAAAAGATGCCGTATCTGACCCTGGTAGCGGTATTCCGATTGCATCTATGACGTGGGCATGGAAAAACATAATGAAATGGTCTGATAAAGAAATTCAGAGGAATCTAGAAGAAATCCGTCTTGAAACGGCATTAGCTGCTGAGTTACAGAAGACGATGCAAATAATTAAAAAGACTAACATCTTTGATACCGTCGATAATATTTATGGAGAACCTGGTGCCGAATATCAGGATGACGCAGGAACACCTAACGGAGATGACGGCGGTTCTCATGGAGGCGGTGGCGGACTCCCTGTCGGTGTAGGTGATATGGATTTCGGCGATGACGGTAGTGAAGATATGGAAATGGGCAACGAAGGTGAAATGCCAATGCCTGATGCCACGAATGAAGATATGGAAAATGGCGATAATGGAGCAACACAACCACCGAATCTCGGTGAGATGATTTTGAGAGGTATGAAGACGAAACTGGACGAGCGTAAAAAAGTAGTTAACGCCTCATTGTTGAAGAAATCCGATGAATACAGTAAAAATCTAATAAATCGACTGGTCGAGATTGCTGCGACACATCCGAAAAAGACTGTTGATGATAACGATTTATATTCGAGAAATCTTAGTCTTAACGAGAAACTATATAAGATGTCGGATGATTTAAAAAACTTTAGTAACGACGATGAATGATATTTATATAAAAATTATATGATATAAAATGGATAAAGTAGAAGAATTATATTCCCAAGGTAAAAAGTTGATGGAAGCCGCTTTTAAATCCTATGCATCCCAAGATATCGATAAGGCCGAACAATATCGTGACAAGGCGAATGCAATATATGAGCAGGCAGATAAGTTATATCGACTAGAACATACCGATAGAGATAAACTGTACGGCAAGAATCGTAACTTCGGCGTATGCTATCGGATTTTTGAAAATAATATTGTTAATAATATGTCTTCTAAAAAAGGGAAAAAATATATTAATGAAGTAACTCGTTTTATTAAAACGAATCCCGTTTTAAAAGAACAATTCGATATCTATAATAGTCTATTAAATAAAAAAGATATTCAGGATACTGTAAAATATGTGGATAGTGTCGTTGAATGTATCGATAATTCGGGACTAACTCGTAAAGAAATTAAAATATCAAATGACCGTTTAATCGACCTTATCGAAAGTAATTCAAATATCAATAAACTTATCGATATTGACGATAAAGATTTCGGATTGTTCGAAGATGTCGAATATCTAATTCTAAATCAACGTAATGTCAATAATGTTGCCGAATACGAAAATGCTAAAAGATGTCTGTCTGAACATTTGAAAAAAAATATTAGCGAAGTCGCTGAAAATTATGATGATAAAATTGAAAAATTATCCGAAAAATATCAGTATCTTTCTAATGATGAAATCGAGTTAACAAAAAAGATATTGTCAAAAGATACCGATAAAGAACAGATGTTCGAAAATATGAAAAAAGATACCTTAACGATGATTGACGAAGCAATGCTATCATCGACGGCGGAGGACAAAGAACAATGGAATAATATCAAAGATATAATTTCAGAAAAAAAATATAATCAAAATGAACTCGTCGAAGATATTTTAAGATTTATCGATATACAGAATTCACTTTAATGTACTAATGGGGCGTGATTGAACGTCCCATTTTTTATGCACTTAACATACGTTATATTTTATTTAAGTTGTATATTTGTAAAATAATAATATATTATCTTAATAATGAGTTCTGGCATTGATTATCTTAAACTTAAAGATGAAGCAATAATAAATACGAAATATAGCATAATATCAGATGACAATAAGTCTCAGATAATATTTCTTAGAGGTAAAGGAAAAATAAGACCGATAAAATCGAAAAAAACCTATGAGTCAGACATTGAAAATCTTAAGATTTCTTTCAAAAGGGAATTTTATTCGCAAATTCGCCGTATGAAATTGTATGATGATAATCTTTTAATTACCCTCGATGTCAGTTCTAAAGGTATCGGTTATAATAAATTTAGCTTTATTAAGTACGATATTTTTATTAAGCCATTGAATACCATAAATTGTAATGACATTGATAAAAACTTGTCCGAATTAATAAAGATAATTAATAGTTCACTTTTAATATCAATTGATAATAAATTTGAACTAAAATTAAAATAAAAGGTATATTTATTCTATAGATTATTATATATGCTATAGAATATATGTATAAACACGACATATCACAATTGACCGAAATAAAAGCTGGTCAAACTGGTACAGGTTTGCTAATTGAAAACGATGGTCATATTATAGCCGAACGAGATACAATTAAACAAATAAAAGAAGATATTGAGTCTGGACATAAGTTTATTTGTCCAGACCACTTTGTCGTATCCGCTGTTTTCCAAAAATACGGAATTCCGAATGCAAACAATCGAATTTATCCCGAGAATGTTCTTAAACGTGAAGTTGATAAATATATCAACGACAGAGTAAACCAACACTGTGCCATCGGAGCATTAGATCATCCTTCAAGTAGTAGCTTGTCAGGTCATGATGTATCACATAATATATTGGAATTACATTGGGAGAATCATACCTTGGTAGGGACAATGGAATTGCATTTATCGCCCGGATATAAACAATATGGTATCTGTTCTACCAGTGGTGATCTTGTTGCAAATATGTTATTATCAGGATATCTAATAGGTGTATCATCAAGAGGTGTAGGTTCCGTCAAACAAATTCCCGGAGGTAAAGTCGTTGTCGACGATGATTTTGAACTTATATGTTGGGATGTCGTATTGGAACCCAGCACACCGAATGCATGGATACGTCAATCAGAAGAAGAATTGCAGCCTTTTATAGAAAACACGATAACAAATACGACTAAACCGATAGTAAATGAAAAAATTAATAAAATTAATCGAATACTAGGTATATAAGAGGTCTTTTAGAGGTTAAAAAGACTGTATAATACAGTAATTTTAACTATTTATACATATTTATAATTAAATATAAAAAATTATTCGTAATGGCAAAAAATATCAGAAGTGAATATATTAAAAATTTACTCGAAGATAAAGAGGCCCTTCAATCACAGATGGAGGGTATCACTGAATCGACAATCAAGTCATTGCTTGAAGATAAGGTGAAAGACAATCTTAGACAAATTATATCTGAAGATGCGAATGCTTTCGAAGAAGAAGAAGTCGAAGACAAAGATGCCGAAACACCAGACGATAATGCTGAAGACAAAGAAAATTCAGACGATGAATTAGGTATGGGCGATGATGATTTATCTACCGAAGACGGTGACGTAGATAATGAAGATGATGATGCCGCTGTATGGGATGGTCTTGAAGATTACAAAGGTGAAGACGGCGAATACGACTTGACAGGAATGGATGCAGAAAATGTAATCAAAGTTTTGAAAGTAATGAAACCTGAGGATGGTGTACGTGTCGTTAAAAGTAATGATGGTAAACAAATCGAGTTAACTGACGATGAGACTAATAAAGAGTATATCATACAGATAGATCTGGATGATGAACCCGAAGATGACGACGATGAGACTGAATTCGAAATCGTTAGTGATGATTTAGGTGAAGCCGAGAATCACGGTAATACAGGATACACATCAAATTATCAACGTCAGACGGCGATGACGACACCAAGTAATAATGAACCGTCGGATCCTCGTAAGACCTATTCAATGGATAAGGGAGTACCGACAGGAACATCGAAACCGTTCCCCGGAAATGGTAGCCGTGCTCCTTATGACAATAAGGTCAATGAAGACGGATGCTGCGACGAAGTTGTCGACGAATCTATGACGACTCAAGAACAAGGCCCTTATAACCGTGGTGTCGGTATGATACATACTAATACTAATTCAAAAGCAGCTAAAGGTAGGAATTCACATGCCGGTGGTAGACAGATACATGGAACCGGTGATAATTCTTACAGCGAAGCTCAGATGGAGAGCATTAAGAGAAAGGCAAACACTATCTTCACAGAAAATCGACAGCTTAAAGGTCTGTTGCCGAAATTTAAACAACAATTGCAAGAGGCAATCGTAATTAATCAGAGTCTTGGCAATATTGTGAAACTGCTTAAAGAGAACGCAACGACATCCGAAGAAAAACAGAATATCATCAAGAGATTTAACGAAGTCAAAACTTGTGACGAAAGTAACTCTTTGTATAAGACGATTTCAGAGGAATTAAGTCGTACACATCGTTCGCAGAACGTTGAAAACGTGTTCAATTCACAGTTGTCAGAAGCAACAAGACATACTGTTGAGACACCGATGTATCAGTCAGATGATTTGTCAAAATCGCTCGATTTGATGAAAAGGTTAAGTAAAATCTAATCTTAGGCAGCGGTCTAATATTTTTTTCAAATCAAAAGAATATTTATATAATAATAAACAGAGAAAAGTATAATAAAATATGCGTGAATTATTAACAAGTGGTGCAGTAGGTAACATCGAACTTAATGCACAGAAAAAAATTAGAGAAGACATTCAGAAACGTTGGGAAGGTCTTGGTCTTCTCGAAGGTTTGCAAGGTCATATTAAGGAATCTATTGCAACCCTTTATGAAAGTCAGGCTAAACACCTTATTTATGAGGCTACTACAGCAGATAATTCAGGTTCATTCGAAACTGTAGTATTCCCTCTTATTCGTCGTGTATTCTCGAAATTATTGGCAAACGATATAGTTTCAGTTCAGGCAATGAACTTGCCTATCGGTAAGTTGTTCTTCATCAAGCCTGTTACATCGGAAAGAGAATGGGATTACCAGGACGCAACAAAGATTACCGACGGTGACACAGGTCGTCACGTAGGCTTACAGGGATATCAGAGACAAAATCGTTTCTATGACGGTTCTCAGTTTAATGCCGATGATAAGTCAAAGCGTTCATTCGAGTCATACGGTCGTTACGGACTTCCTGACGAGGTCGTAGAGCCTACACAGCTTGACAAGGATCACACAGCTCCGCAGGTAACAAGATATATGAAGAAGACTTTGTATGATTTATTCTACAATGACTTCCTCTTCGATAATTCTAAGGGACGCATCACTATTAAAGTAGGTACTGCCAGCGTGGTTGAGATAGGTGCCGACGGTGCTTATCACTCAGTAAAAGAAATGGAGAAACTTCCTAAGAATAGCAATGACGGTTCTCTCGATAAGGTCATGCTCCAAGTTGGTGGCTTCTCTTCTTACAATGCAGGTCGTTTAACAGGTCCTGACGGCAACGAAATGGACACAGAGGCGTTTACAGCATCAATGAAGGTAATCATTACCAAGGATATCGACGGTGGCGAAGATTTTACAACTTTCAAGGCAGGTGAATCAGTGCCGTTCCGTTTCGTTACACAGAAATATGGTGACCAGTTAGTTAGCTATAATGATGAAAGTGGTAAGGCAAATATCTGTGACGGCAAAGGCAAGATGTATATCGAGCTTGATTTGACAAAACCCGTTAAGAAACAGGGCAAGACAGTATCTGGATATATCGGCGTTGATCCTGCGAAGATTGAGTTGGCAGAGAAGGCTGAAGATGGTGCATTACTTGCCGATGATTTGTTCCAGATCGCTTGGGCACAGTATGACTCTCTCGAATTAGAAACCGAGATGGGTGAAGTTTCATTCCAACTTACATCTGAGACGGTTTCAGTCGAGGAAAGAAAGCTCCGTGCAACATGGTCACCTGAACTTGCACAAGACGTATCAGCTTTCCACAACATTGACGCTGAAGCTGAATTAACAGCAATCTTATCAGAGCAGATTGCAGCCGAAATCGACCGTGAGATTCTTCGTGACTTACGTAAGGCAGCTCCTTGGAAGGCACGTTGGGATTACAACGGATGGCAACGTTTAGCAACAACTTCGACTGTTTACACACAGAAGGATTGGAATCAGACCTTGATGACTAAGATCAACCAGATTTCAGCACAGATTCAGAAATCAACCCTCCGTGGTGGTGCTAACTTCCTCGTAGTTTCGGCTGAAATCAGTGCCGTATTGAACGACCTCGAATACTTCCACGTAACAGACGCTTCGGCTGAAAGCGACCAGTATAACATGGGTATCGAGAAGATTGGTTCATTACAGGGACGTTATCAAGTTATTGTAGACCCGTATGCACCTCACTGGTCGTTGATTATGGGACACCACGGTACTTCGCTCCTTGACACAGGTTATATCTATGCACCTTATGTGCCGATGGCATTGACACCTACAATGTATAACCCGTTCAATTTCGCACCTGTAAAAGGAATTGTGACACGTTATGCTAAGAAGTTGGTTAACAACAAGTACTATGGTGCAATTCAAATCGATGGTCTTACTTATTGGGATCCTAACGAGCTTAGATAATAAAAGAATAACATTTTTGTATTTATATAAAGTGCTGAGGCTTAATGACTTAGCACTTTTTTCGTATAAAAACTATCGAATTATTTTCTAATCTTGACTAAAAATAGTATATTTGCATTATATTTTGGAACGTTAATGATAATGGATAATAGACAGCTTGATAAATATATTGAAAAGGCAATAAAGATACATGGTAATAAATACGATTACAGTAAATCAAATGCACACAGTTGTAAGGACAAGGCTATCTTTATTTGCCCTATACACGGCGAATTTGAACAAACATGGGATAATCATGTTAATGGTGGGAGTGGTTGCCCTAAATGTGCAAAATGTCATAAGTATACAAATGAAGAATGGATAGAAGAAGCTTCAAAGAAACATAACGGCAAATACGATTATAGTAAGACCAATTATGTTAAGGCTCGTGATAAAGTTATTGTAATCTGTCACGAAAAAGACGAATTCGGTGAAGAACATGGTGAATTTGAAATTCGTGCAGGAAATCACATTGCAGGTATTGGTTGTCCTAAATGTGCAAAGAAATATCGTCCTACGACTGACGAATGGATAAAAAAGGCGAGAAAGGTACACGGCGACAAGTATCTCTATGATAAGGTATCTTATAACGGTTCTGACAAAAAAGTTTTGATAACATGCCCAATTCACGGCGATTTTTGGCAAGAAGCAGCATCTCATCTAAGTGGTGTCGGCTGCCCGAAATGTAGAGGGGGAAATAATTCAATGACGAAAGTAACCTATGACAGCTTTTCTGATTTTTTTGAAAATATCGAAAAAAAAGTAGATAAAAACATAATTAATGTCAATGGAGCGATAAGATATAAAGATTATATGGTTTTATACATCCCCCTCGTTCCGAATAAGCGAGGTGAATTAAATGACCGAAGAAGACAGTATATAAAAAGGGGATATAAGGTAATCATCGTGTTCGAGGATGAATATCTGAATCATAAGGATATCGTCTTATCTAAAATAAGACACCTATTTAAAATGGACGAACAACCTAAAATAATGGCAAGAAAATGTAATATACGAACAATAGAACGAAATGAGGCGAAAAATTTCCTCATTAAGAATCATATACAGGGTTTCGTCAATTCGAGTGTGTATTTAGGTGCATACAATAATGATACATTAATCGCTGTAATGTCGTTTACCAGAGAACGTGGTAATGAATGGACTTTGACTCGTTTTGCTTCCGATAATCATTACGTTTGTTGTGGTATTGGCGGTAAGTTATTTAAATATTTTATTAGAAATAATGATTTTAATGTAATAAAGTCTTTTGCCGATAAAAGATGGACATACAATACAGAGAAAAACTTATATTTGGAATTAGGTTTCAGTGAAGAAAAAAATATGCCGCCTGAATACCGTTATTTTAAAAATGGTGAAATTATCCGTCATCATAAGTTTAACTTTCGGAAACAAGTTCTACATCGAAAATACGGATTGAGTATGGCTTTGACTGAAACTGAAATGGTGAAAAAGTTAGGTTATGATAGAATCTGGGACTGCGGACTGATAAAATACACATACGTCAAACAAGTTAAAAACAATAGGTCTAATGGATAAAAGTCGTTTAAAAGATAATTTCATAACAAAAGCGAAAAACATCCATAAGGGTGAAAATTTAGATTATTCGGAAGTCGAATATATTAATAATCGTACACCAGTTAAAATTATTGATCATGATGTGCGTCCCGACGGTACTGAATACGGTGAGTTCTGGCAGACACCATCCAATCATCTGAAGGGGCAAAGTCATCCTGATAAGAAAAGACTTAACATTGCAAAATCGAAATTATTAACCCAAGATGAGGTCATTCGTCGTTTCAAAGAAGTACATAGAGGTGAGAATTTAGATTATTCAGAAGTTAAATATCAAGGTATGCACACTAAAGTTAAGATAATCTCTCATGAACTACGTCCTGATGGTACTGAATACGGTGAGTTCTGGCAAGAACCTGTCGTTCATTTGAAAGGTTGTACCCACCCTGATATTAGTCGGCGAGAACAGTCAGAAAAACAACGTTATACAACGGCATCATTTATCGAAAAGGCAAAGAAGGTACATCGTAATAAAAAATATAATTACAGCAAGGTAAATTATGTTTCAAGTCAGACTAAAGTTACTGTTATATGTGAAGAATGTAATGATAAGGGAATAAAACATGGCGAATTTCGAATATGTCCTGATGCTCTACTACAAGGTAAAGGTTGCCCGAAATGTGGTAAGCAAACTTCGGAAGGCGAAGATGATATTGTCAATTTTATTAGAGAACGGTCTGATTTAGTAATACGACGAAGGGAACGTGGAATACTTAACGGCAAAGAACTCGATATTTATTTACCGCAGAAGTGTATTGCATTCGAATACAACGGTTTAAGATGGCACTCAGAACAATTCGGTAAAGACCGTTTTTATCACATTGCTAAAACTGAAGAATGTACCTCAAAGGGGGTGAAGTTGTTTCATATTTTCGAAGATGAATATCTTTATCATCGAGAGGTATTGTTCGCTAAAATTAGTCGAATACTTGGTTTTGATAAATCTTTGCCGAAAATTGGTGCCAGGAAATGTGTTGTTAAAAAGATAGATAATAAAGATGCCGAATGTTTTCTGAACCTTAATCATATACAAGGATATTGTAAATCGAGTATCCATCTTGGTGCTTTTTATAATAACATACTAATAAGTGTCATGTCATTTACAAAATATCCTAATGATGAATGGTGTCTTGAACGTTTTGCCAGTGATATTCATTACATCGTTCAAGGTATTTGTTCCAAAATAGTTAAGTATTTTATTGGAAACTACCGATGTAAAGAATTAAAAACGTTCCTCGACCGTAGATGGGAACGAAGTCAACTTGATAATGTGTATACTAAATGTGGTTTCACTCAAGACAGTATATTAAAGCCCGATTACCGTTATACTGACGGGCACGGTAAAAGATTACACAAATTTAATTTTAGGAAACAAAAATTACATAAAAAATACGGTTTTCCGTTAACTATGACTGAAAGTGAAATGGTGCAATCGTTAGGATACCATAAGATATGGGATTGCGGACTCATTAAGTATATTTACGTGAACAATAAAAATAAGGAAGAGTAATATTGCTCTTCCTTATCTACTATAATGTCTTTATGTATTTCTTCCAAGAAGAAGGATTTTCGCCTTGTTTTATATATATCGTTTTCCTATCATCAAGATAATATTTATCAATATTAGTTTTATTATATTCGGCTGTATAATTTTTATCTCCTTCATTAGCATATGCCTCCATCTCATATGGATTTGTATAATATGCTGATATATAGGGTCTTTTAAAAGGATTACCCTTAATCCATTCTTTTAAATACAATAGATAATATCTTATCCAACTTCCTCTTGTTTGTGCCTGTTTTAAATGTATTGTTTCGTGATTAATTAATGCATCATCAACATTTTGTTTATTTCTGACTATAATTTTACCACACCATGACATTGCGGTGAATCCTTTAAAAGGGAAATGTTTCATTACAATAATCTTCATTTCATTAATGTCTTTCGGTGATGTTAGAAATAACCATCTTAACAAGTTTAAAAATTCGATCAACATTTTAATATTCATATATTACATAATAATCTCCATCCTTTGTACCGTGCAGCTCGAATACGGCAACTTTAATATTACGTCCGAACATTCGATAGAATTTATTCACGAGTAGATAGTCCATTTTATGTGTCTTTTCGATGTAGGCACAATTCATCACATCACTGGCAATGTCTTTTTGTAGTTCGTCATTATTTGCACCCGAAATTCTCCAACGACCGAATGGATTATAGATATACAAGAAATCATTTTGTGAACACCATACTGATAATTCTTCTTGTGACATATTATCGATGTCATTATCATCGTCCGGATAGTCATTACTATACTCGTCAAATGGATCTTCATCATACTCCGTTTCAAACGGTTCGTCATTTTCATTTAATAACCTTTTCATACAATTATTGATTATGTTATGACGGTCTCTTTCGTTTAAAGTAATCATATTCATAATGTAACGTAATTTATAATTTCTTATTATTTGTAATACTTACAATATCGAATTGTAATGTGTTTTTATATAGTATTTCCTCCATATTTTGAAGTATCTTTATATCGACAAAATAACGATGCGGAATCAATTCATCAGTCTTTATTAGAAAATAATTTTCGTCATAGCCCATTTCGACCTTTTGCCATTTAATTACATCATATTCTTCATTACCTTCGTTCACGTATAATCGATATAATATCTCGTTAACTTTGCCGTTTTGGTTACTGGTATAAGGAATACGACAGTCAACGTTAATCTTCCTTGTATCCCCTCGTAATATTCTTTCTTTATTATTAATACCGTATACAGATGGTATTAAACGTTCATCATTGCCGTTATTTCGGTTAGGTAATCCGAGATTAAAATAACTTTCATTAGATTTAGTTATAAACTGTAATTCGACATCAGTCAAATATCGACCTTGATATTTTAAATTCGACCATACATCGTATAACATCGTATCAGCTTGATAATCATCGGACTTCAGAATTAATTCTATATAGTATATACCTTTTGTATATTGTTTAACTTCATATGTGTCATCATTTATTTTGCATGTCGGAAGTTCGTCTAGATTCACAAATTGTCCCCCGATATTGCAATAAAAATATAGACGATTATCTTTGTCAAGATAAAAATTTAATCGGTCATCTTTTAAAGTATCATCATATGTAGTTTCAATATAAGGTTCAAAAAAACTATGTGTATGTTGTGTGAAAAATCCTGTGTACTGTGAATATTTCGTTGTGGTTTCTTCGAAAGAAGGCGCATAGGCGATACCAATACCATAGTTAGGTAGTTCGTCAGTGATGAATTTATTCATCGTACACGTTATATCTAAGTCAATATTTTCGTTACCATAATCAAAATGTTGATAACCTATGATAATTTTGGATAAATTGCCTCTTTGTGATGTCGCAGCATCAAGTTCTGTCGATAAGGTCGAAGTTGTATATATACCTTCTTCTTCCCATTTAAAATAATTACGATACTTGTACCAATTTGAGCCATCTGTACTCAGTCCCCTGTGTCCACCATTGTATAAGTCTGCGATGTAATCAAAGCCACGTCCGTTATCCCATTCATTCGGTATTAAAAAAAAGATTAAATCGAATGATGCCGCACGTTGTCTTAGTCCATCCATCTGTGATGACATATTACAGTCGTTTATGGTCTTATCTACAATAGATGAGGTGTTGGTCATATGTAAAATATGCCTTAATTTATTAATATCCGGGTATGTCTTGTCTTCGACCATTCTCTTTATTTTCTGATGATCGAAATATAACAACCCTCTTGAAAGCATTTTGCCATAGTTGATTTCCATTATCGGATTCAAAGACAAATTGGCATTATTATCTTTTACGATAGTATTACATTTTTCGATATATGTTTTTGTAACTATTGCCATATCTTTAAGATACTTTTCTTATATAAATAGTACAAAAATAGGTAATCGAGTTGATTACCTATTAATTACATTTAATTGATTTTGAAAGTAAATTATTTAAATCCGTATTTAATATTTTGGTCTGCGGTTCGGTAAAACAAGGAGGATCCATAGCGAATGGGTGTGTGTGGGTTCTGATAACACTAATTAAATTTTGTAGAAATTCGACTAACTCATCACCGAACACTAACGGATGTGCCTCTTGTTCAATTTTTAATTGTTCTTCTTCCGTAATTAGTTTTTTTCTATCATTAAGATTGAAATTTGTCTTAGAATTATGAGTAAGTAAATTGATTTTATCGGCAACTAAGTTAATACAAGACGAGAAATCTTTATTCTTTTCATCCTGCATCTTTTTATATCGCATTTGAATATATGATAGATTCTCACGGTTGAATAATAGGGTGTTTTCAGGTTTACCCGAAGGATATTTCTTAAAACCACAACGAAGTCTCATTTCGTTATCTTTAAGAATTATGTCACAGTTTTGACGACCCTGAATTGCAATATCTTCTCGTTCAGGATAAGAACCTTCGTTTTCTGGTTCCATCACAGGATCGGGATAAGGTTTTGCGAAATTATTACCATTTAATAGACAACGTGACTGATATCTAAAAGGTTCATAGTTTAAGCCGTATTGCTGTGATGTAACTGGTCCAATAAATAAACGATTACCTTTAGGAGCCTCAGGATCCGTAAGAATAACCATCACACATTCGCCGACCTTTGGATTTATATGTATAAGTTTAGGCAATAAAGGGAAGCAATACGGTAGGTCGTCTATGTATTCACAGTCTTTATCTTCCGGTTCTAAACGTACTTTAATTCGCAATCCTGCCTTATCATCAATAACGGATAAGACTTCACAAAATCTAATTATATTCGCCATCGCTTTTACCTTCTCGTTTATTTATAATTGCTTTGATTTGCTCATAAATTTTTGCATTGTCTGCCATTATATTATAATTTATTGTAATCTGTTTTTGTGCATTATTGTACCTTTCTTCGACGGTTCTTAATTTTTCTTTTAATTCATCCGTCGTTAATAGATTATAATTATCTTCCATGATTTAACGTATTAATCCTAATAATGATGACACGGCAGTATTTGTTGCAACAATTGTTATCGGACCACCTGCGTTACCTCCAGTTCCCGTTGTTATAATACTGCCAGGTTCAATTACACCGTTAACTAAGGCGTTGTCTTTTATTTCGGATACGATACCTTCACACATTATACGTACCAACTGGCAAGTCTTATTTGGTGAACCGTCGGGGTTTGCACTGGTAATGATACCAGCTTCGCTTAAACGTGCAATTATTGATGATGTCATTGCAATAGCACTTAAACCCGGTCGTCGTTTTAATTCGCATAATAATAATAATGCTGGTATTGCTGGTAATGCGGGTCTTACAGCATTAAATGCCGAGTTTATACCTTCGGCGATACTTTCTATCCAACTCATTATTCACGTTTTAACACTTTTTATTATTTTCAACTTCTTGATTATAGATATCGGCATAATCGATAGTGTCGACATTAAAATCAAGGTTACTACCGTCATGTTTAAGACAATCAATTAGTCGTTTAATTAACTTAGCATAATATTGCGCCTGTTCAAGGTTTATTTTTATTGCGACTTCTTTCGATATATCGGCCAAAATATCCATTAACTTATTAACTAAATATTGAATTAATTGGTCACGTATAGTCCTGATTAAATTGACTATTAATTGGTTGAATTTCTCGATGAAGCCTTCGAGATTAAAATTAACATCCTGTCCTAATAGTTTTAAATTAATCAATATTAGTAAATATACCTTCGGTGTAAATATTGAACCTGCGATAACACTTGCTAAATTGTTCAACAGATTTTCAATAAAGTTCATCTGTACACCGTAATTGACCTTATCAGTATCTAAATAGTCTGTCGTTGATAGTTGCTTGCTTATCTCTGTCATAGCCCCTTTAATTACACTATTTATGTGTTCAGGAGTCGAAGAATCTGTAATGGTATTCAACTGATTTAAAAGACTTTCGGAATCAATATTAACGGCAGAATTGGTTTCTCCATTAATTGAAAAAAGTCCCATTTTGTTGAGATTGCTTTTTTCTAACAACTTATTGTATTCGTCATTCGAGAACGAGAAGAAACAATCGTTAACAACGACATCGTCGCTTTCGATTATGGCCGATACCATTCGTTTAATTTCGTTACGAATTAATATCTGTTTATACGATAGATTAAAATCGAATGATGCTAAACCTGTTAGACTATCGATTAGTTGCGCAGCGACCACTTTACTATCGAACAAACGTAAAGACATTATATAATCGATATTAAACTCTATTAAGGTCTTATGGTAGTAGTAATTTTTGTCTATTTTACGGTATTTAAAGCCTGTTTTCATTCCATTTAGAGTCTGAATGTAACTACTTTTTAACAGTGTCTTGTCTTGTAATTGTTTTGTTAATTCTTGACGTTCGTTTTCAGCCGATGACATTTGGTCATTGATGTTATCGATTTGTATTTTATAGTCATCTTTGGTTATTTTATTTTTTTTTAGGTTCTTATTGACTTTTTTCTGCGCAGCCTTTATTTTTTCTACTCGTTTATCGATTACCTTAATTTGTTCGTTTAATGCCGTAATTTCTTTTTCGATTTTAGATAATCCCTCTTCTTTTTCCCTATATTCTTGTCCTGTAATTTCTTGAGCATCACCGATAAATACATGTAAGACGTTATAATAGGGAGTCTGTTGGTAAATAGTATCGCCTTCAGCATTACGAATGTTTCTAGAATTCTCACAGAATTCCAAAGTTACAATACCATCTTTTTTTTTCGTCTTTGTAAACTCATCTTTTTGTGGCTCTTTTGGTGACTTCGACCACACTTCTCGACGAGCAGCACGATTTTTCATATACCATAGCAGACAGTCGAAATCGGAATCCTTTATATTATTGGCTATGTTTTCTTTTCCGTTGTTACCCCATGTCAGATCAGGTATGAAACCTCCTAATGTCGTCTTAAATAGATTACTCTTCTTAGTACAAGTATCTCTTACGTCCATAGCAGTTTCGCATTTGTCACATCCGAAATAAAAATATTTACCTTTTTTCGACAATGGTGAATATCTGAGTTTATCAGTAATGTCTATCTGTGACAAATCAAAAATTATACCGTCACGTAGAATTTCATCGGTGATGAAAGGATTTAGTGAACAAGTTAAGAGATTCTTGATGTTAGTTAATAATACGCTTTTTGTCGCGATCTCCAAAGGAGGTAAACCTTGTGCTATGAAAACCGATAAAATGTCTATTATGACATCATAACCGACAGTACCCTTGAAACAATCCATTAAGAAAGTGAAGGGATTCGCCGATAAATTTGCCGACATTTGTGTCGATGTCGGGTATAAATTAGGATATTTGTCTAATATGGCTACGGCGGCATCGATAGTCGATAATGCATTACTCTTTATATTTTTTAGATTAGCCATATTAATTTCTTTTATTTATCGAATATTTATCTGACTCGACTTGTTCATCGTTATTAGTCGAAGAAGACCACAGTTCATCTTTAAGATTTTCCCAGTTACCGACACTTTCGTTATCAGAGACCATACTTTTAATGTCACCATTAAATTTATGTATTTCAGTCATTAATTTAGCGATATCTAGTTTACGGCCGATGGCTTTGTCCTTGTTAGTGATGAAATCGTTCATTGCCTTTGCGTACTTTGTCTTTGAATCCATTATCTCATCGTTCAGTGTCACGGAATTCGCTAATTTATTCATCTGATTCTGTATCTCAACAATATTTTTATCGGATTCATTATATAGCTCCTGTAACAGTTCTTCTATCTTTTCTAATGAATTTAATTTTAGTCGGTATCTTTTTTTTACTATTGCCATTTTATCTAAATAGAAATGTTTCTTATTGAGATAATTATTATTTCAATAATTTTTGTTTGGTGAAGAAGTACAAATCCTTATATCTTTTCATAGCTTCTCTGACATCTTTCGTCGATAAACGAGTGTATTCTTTCATAAAGTAGAGAAAAGAGGTTTTATTGAATTTTTGACTCTCCGTCTGTTTAAATATCTCCTCCCAATTAGTTAAAATTTCAATTAGTCCATAACCGACTTTTATTTCGTTTTCGTTTACTTTATTTATCGGTTCGTCACATTCAATAATACTTTTTATTTCTTTAATTGTATCAGATATAAGTTCGCTGTTAAAGAGGGTATTAAATATCTTACTGTTATCATTAGAACGAGTATCTTTATCACCGTTTACAAATATGACATCATAGGATGATTGTCGTTGTAGTCGTTTCATATATTGTGTCCTTTTATAAATTAAATAATTTTTACAAATAGTACCACAATATGAGTATACTTTATAACCCTTAGTTGGATCAAAATTGTTTACCTTAGTTATCAGAAATGACATTGTGTCGCAAAAGGTATCTTCGAAACTTTCGTTCGGCGTAAATAATTCATACCGTCGGATGATAGATTCTATCATTTTAGTAAATGCGGGATATAATTTTTCACGGAATAGTTTATCCCTTTCTAACTGATTATCACTTTGTACATATTTGGCAAAGGCTTCTTCCTCTTCTTCATAGAAATAGCCCTTGCGTTTCTCTTTTGATGGTTTTCTTCCACGTTTCTTAGGTTGAACTAATATAGCGTCGTCCATTCGTTAATGGTTCATCATTTCATTATTTCAGTATTTCTCGCCTATCATTCTTTGTTATTGTCTTGTGACGGTCATCTTTATATGGGTACTCACATTTTGCAAGCTCGAACCATTTTTTTATTTCTTCATCGGTCAACGTGGTCTCGTATTCATCTGTTAAGCTGTTTTTTCGACCTAAAAGATGTTTATAACCCTCTTTAGGAACGACGATAACCTTTAATTTCTTGTTTGTCAAACGTAAAAGAAATTCATAGTTGAAGGCAACTTTAATTGAGGACTTTAAACCCCCGATATTAATAAAGTCTTCCGTATTAAAGACTCCACCAGTTAAATTGAATGTCGAACAGTTTTCGAGACAATCGAAATCGATAACACCCAGTTCGTTTGAGAATGAATTTGCCCATACAAGTTCATTACCGAATTGCCATTTGCTTAATTCTTCATTATATTGCACGTTAATTGGCAGAAAGACACTTGTATCCGAATTTGCTTCGTACCACGGGTACATCATTTCGAACCATTTTGGGGTGTATTCATCATCCATTTCGAGAATCGAAAAGAATTCGGTTTTAACCAGTTTTACGGCACTGTTTATTTGTGAACAATAATCGGTATCACCATTATTTACTATAATTGAATAATTATCATGACCATGTAATAAGGAATTGATCTGTGTCGTCACGGTTGAAAGTAATTCACGGGAAGTTATTACCATTAGGTAGATTTCACCGTGAGTATATGTCCGACTATTATCAAGATAACTAATTAACGCTTTTTGTAAATAATGCTCATCTTGTGGATTTAATTTATGAATTGGCAGAATAACAGTGATGTCTTTCATTATGCTTCAGTTTCGGAATTATTATTATTTATCGTCTGTGACTTAATTACCTTGAATTCGTTAATTCTTTCTTCTATATAGGCATTGATGGTATTAAGTACATTGACATTCCAAGTTTCTTGGGTATATTTTTTATTCGTTTCGTCGACACTTTTGATAAGTTCTTGCGGTATTTCATCTTGCATCCATGATGCAATTACTTTCGCCAAGATATCTGGCAAAGACTGTCTGTCATAAGACCAAAAGCCGTTGTTAATTATTCCTTCGTCATCTTGCATCCATTCAGGAACGATTTCTGGTATCTTTCCGATTACGATGTTGCCACAACGCATTGCCTCTAACGGAGAATAACCGAATGGTGTGTCATCATCTATCCATACCGTAATTGCACCGTTTTTAAGAGTCTCGGCATATGCTTCTCGATTAAGATTTCTAACGTCTTTAAAAGAAATGAATTTGTATATCGGATATTTCCAATAGAAGGTCTTGATTAATTTATTAACATCGTTTTGTTTCTTAGCGATGATGTTAACATATAATTTCGGTGGATGCACTGGTTTTCTAAAACAGTCGGAAATTCCAGGATTAATAACTTTAGTCCTAATATAAGGGAATACTTTTTTAATTATATCTGATTGGTACTGAGTTGAACAAATCGCATCAAAAATACCGTAATTTTTCCACTCTACACCTAAAGGAATAAAGTCCGTTACATAATCGTAATTTTGTAGAATTACGATTCTTCGGCAAGGTGCTTTGTATTTATATGTTTGAAACATCAAGCTTGAAAATGCTTCAGGAATGAATAAGAAATCCGAAGGTGAAACCGACCAATCGCCATTCGAAATATTTATATGTGGAATATTGGCGTATTCATCGCCTAACCATTCTTTGACACCGACAAATACCCTATTTTCGTCAATTGCTTTTTCCTTTCGACGGAGGTCGGCGAGCTGTTTTGCCGTATATTCATTATCCAACTGATATAACATTTTTACATTAAAACCATTATCAAATAATGTCTTCGCCATGTTATAAATATACAACATATTACTATTGGGGGTATTTTTACAGTCGGCTATAAAAAAATAAAGGTTAAAGGTTTTATCTTCACTATCCTTTATGGCTTCATTAATACGTTCAATTATATTATTGTTCATCGGTATTGATTTCGTATATTATTTCATTTAATATCAAAGTGTTGAAACAAAGTTTTTCTCCAATCGTCATATCGTCTAGACTCTTTAACGTACCGTCGGGTTGATAACCAATGCCAGTTACTACGTCAAATATACTCATTATTACATCATGACGAGAGGTGGCAATCTGTCCGTCTGAGTTAACGTCCGTTAATTCTTTTGATACTAAAGAGAGTTTTTCGTCTTCATCAGTCGGTTTTGCCCACACTTCGGTGACACTTGTTTGTACTGCCTTGGTGCCGTTATCGGTCTCGTCCATCCATTCAATTAGCCTATTTATGTTAATTGCGTAACAAACATTGTTAATTCTAAGTGTTCGCATTATTTTCAATAAGTTTTTCTAAATTATTGTTAGAATCATGAATAATATCGATTAAATTATCGTATTCATATTTGGTCTTGGTATTACAATTATACGGTGTCTTTATTTTAAAGACAATTTTACCCTTTGGTACATTTTCGATTAAATTGGGATTCGCAGTAATTAATATATCGCATTTATCCCATATTGTTAGACTATTGGTCGGAAAATATATTTCACGTACTCTGGTACCAATTCGAGCCAAAAAAGACAGTGTCGATTGGATACTTAGATTCATTTCGAAAGGACTGACAAATAAGATATCTGGTATCTTATCATATTCAAAATTACGTAAAGTGTTCTGTAACCATAGAGTCATTTCCGATGATAATCTTTTTTCGGTCGTTTCTGCTCGTCCGAATAAATCATAAGCAGCGTCTTCATACTTGAATCTGTAATACAAATCCTTGTTTTTGTTACCATTACTGTCAAGAAAAGGAAACACGTTAAAAAAATCGAAATCCGTTATTTCCTCTTGAGTAATTTCAAAAGAAGGGTCGACTATCTTTTGATAACATTTAATGAACTGATTCGTATAATCACGAACTACGTCGTTTATATCAATAGCAATCTTCATAATTAATTACCGTATGCTTTTATTTCGTTACCCTCTTTATTGAGTAATACAAAACGGGGGTACGCATAATCAAGATTATATCTTTTACCACATTGACATTCATGTAAACAAATACGTTCCATTGTAAAAGGATTAAACATTGGAGGTGCCTTACTCACAAGTTCTTTACCACATTCGGGACAGAAAAAATGTTTCACGATAACTTTATCTACGATTTCATCTTGAATTATTTCGTTTGCTTCCGATTCATGAATAACGGTAAGAGTCTTTCTTAATCGTTCTTCGTACTGTCTTTCATTCGACAATATATTTCCTCGTTGTTTGTCCAGTTCTCTTTTATATTCATCTACATAGGACGGGTCAATATCGATATCGGTGGGGGCGTCATAGTCTTCGTTCTTTCTGTCCTCTTCTAATTGCTTTCTGTATTGTTCTAATATACTTGCCATACTTAATCGTCAATATTTATATTAATATAATGGAAAATAGTGTATTAATCAATTAACAAATTTAATGTCCTTATGATTGCCCTCTTTATCATAATAGCTATAATGGAATTCTTTAGGTTCTAAAATAACAAGAGGCATCAGGTATTCTTTTGTGTACTTATCAGCCATACCACTTTTTAAATAGGCTATCGTAACGTGCGGATGGTAGTTAGGATATTCACTTTGGGTTTCGAAATCTTTTACAATTTTACTATTTGTATCTTTTAATACTACAGATTGGGCATCACATTTCAATACGTCATAATCTTCATTCTTAAAGACCGAAATATTCGTTAAAATCGTTTTGTATCGGCTTATATCCTTAAGGTAGGTCTTAAGAAGCCCTAAATCAGTGTCGTTCTTTAGACATGGTACAACGGTCACATGGGTTTCGTTTTCAATACCATAGTCTGCACTACCATCGGTATACAATTCTTCTTCGGGTATACTTTTTTGTATTTTGCTGATAATGTCAGGGGTGTCGAAATTAATCATTAAAAAGGCTTGTCGATTTTTCATTTGATGTTTTGTCTTCTTTATTATTAAGATACTTTTTTAAACAATTATGACAAAGGATAACGCCGAACGTTTGTTCACATATCTGTGCATCTAAGTATTCGGTCGCCTGTGGATACTTTTCTTTGTCGAGATTATTTTCGAAAATGTCGTCGGGGTTGAAAATCGGTAAAGAATCTATATCGTCGGTGTCGTAAGTGATTATTTTGCCACAATGGGCGCATCGATATTCCTTATTTTCCTCTTTAGTGAATGGATTTAACACGATGTCTTTTTTAGCCTTATTTTTATATTTGTCGGCAACCGTCTTGTTGTAATACTTTTTCGTCAAGTCATCACCATTCTTGAGTATTCTTCCTTTTACACTGACAACGTAATGCCCATCAAATTCATTAATATACTTTAATGAGATATTGTCGAAACTATATGACATCATGTCATTTTGCCGATAGGCATGAGATGTAATAAAATCAATCTTTTTCATATCTATTACATCTGATCTTATCCCCTCGTCTCGAATTTTTTCAATTTCTCTAACGAAACCTTTTGATTTGAAATCATTTTCATCAGGATATTTAGACACGTAGAAATCGATGATATCGTGAGTTTCATCTATGTTACGGACGGCGATCTTTTTGGTGTATTTTTCTATAAAATAACGAGGTGTAAAGCCTTCTCTTTCAATTTTAATTGTATATTCGGTATTACCGTTTAACAGCTCATACCCTTTATATACACCTTCTTTATTTACCTTTATTGAATTGATACCTTCGTCAGATGCATAATTAGGCTGAATCGTAATTAGGTCTAAATTGTCTTCATTCCAGAAAGTGACAAATTTACTGTCCATTTTGTCCCTTCTTAATGCTAATGTTGAAGTGTAATATTCAAAGTCTTTCGATTCTCTATCAATAAGATAATTACGATAACGTAACTCCTCGACCTCTTGAGTAACTTCGCCTTTTAATAACGATTTGGATACTCTCTGTTCTTCGACCTTTTGCGTCACTGAAGTTCCCACGATATTATTGTTTCCATTTTGTCTTAAAATGATATCCTCTGTGTTTTTTATACCGTGAATAAATGATTTCACTAACGTCATTATTTGTCTTATAATTTTCATTAATTAAAGATAGCTGATACGTTTATTTATTTCATCTAATAGTTTGTCCAATATCCGATTGTAATTTAATCTCTGTTCATTAATTCTTTTGTTTTCATCTTGAGTTAAATTCATTTTTAATTTAATTAAACAATCATCAATTCGATAACGAATCAAATCGTAATATGCCTTTAATTCAAGAATTGACATACATTCAATTATTTCCATCTAAATTATTCGTAATAATTAAAATCAATATAATATAACGGACATCTAATTTTCAAATTATTAAGATAATAATGAAATAATCTGTCTTAAAAAGAAAAACGTAACATCTTGAGACAATGTTATATCATTTCAAGATGCTACGTTTAACGAATATCGGGGTGAAAATAAACGTGCAGTGATTACTTGTAGCCCGTATGACCGTAACCATTATCGCCACGTTCCGTTCTTTTTTTGATTGTTTCGATTTTAACCAATGATGTCTGCCTACTACCGTATACAGGACATAATACGGCTTGTGCGATTTTATCGCCGTTTTCAATATCAATGGTATTTTGTGATAGGTTTATTGCTATAATGCCAACTTCGCCTGTGTAATTTTCATCAATGGTCGCAGGAGAATTAAGTACTGTGAGTCCTCTTTGTAATGTCATACCACTACGAGGTCTCACTTGTATTTCTGTTCCCTCTGGGATATTGAAATACAGTCCTGTTGGTATCAGTTTCCTCTCGAACGGTTTAAGAGAAATTTTACCGTCTTCGTTATTTATCCATGCTCTTAAATCGAAACCACTATCACCCTTAAGGGCGTATTCTGGGTCTTTATTCGGTGATTTGTTGATAAAACTTAAAACCTTTGTTTGTTTCATTATATTTCAACTATTTTTTATTTTATTATTCATTCGATACATTTCAATCGAAGCTAAATAGTTCACCATTTTAACTATTAGGCATAAGGGATTAATGAATGACGAATTTTTAAACTCTTCTTCTTTATCGATTATTCTTATTGCCTCATATTCTTCCTCGGCCAATTGAATACCATACTTAAGACAGATAAATAATGAACGTTCTCCACATTTTAGTGGAGAAATCATTTCGTTGTTAAAATCGTATAGATAACCGTTCTTTATCTTCCATTCTTGCTTTTGCGGAATGAACATTTCGGCTTTAGCAATATGTTGTAACAACAGTACCCTCATTAACATATTAGTATTCACCTTAATAAACTGATGCTTGTATTTTTGATTTGTATCGATTCCAAAGGCATCTTCATTAATATGATACGCAATTTTACATAAATGATGTAATACAACATCTATCATACTACCCCGATAGGCTGCACCGCCGTTGGTATTTAAAGCGAAACTTGCGTTTTTGATTTGTTCTCCGAGGTCTTGGATAAGTCTTTCTGAATAACAGCCGTACTTTTTTAATTTTTCGACCCATTGGACGAAATTGGCATTAATCTTGTCATCTTTTATCATAACATAATTTACATTAAAGGGTTATCTCGTTTGTGATACACATATACGATATTAACATTATTGAACTACCCACGAACTAAAGATTTGTGGGGCTCCTGTTTCATTGAGGAATGCTTGCGAACAAGTCTTACTTCCCCTCCATCGGTGTAATCGACCGTTCCAGCCGATGTTATTTAACATTGCAAATGTACGACTTGTTCCCGAATTACGAAGGAAAGATGTAATTATTTTTAAAATTTAACATTTTATATTTTTGTTTTGCGTCAATTTGTCCCAAAGGTTAAAGACCTTTGGGTTTTCTTGACTATTTATTATAAAAGTTGAAAACTTGCTCTATGGCAAAGAAAAAGGCCGTAACAAAAAACATTCCGTCTGAAACTCCGATACCAATTTTAGACACTAATGTCGATTATACAATTAAAGTCGTTTGTAAAAACGAAAAACAAAAATTATTTGTGAATTCGATTAAAAATATACGAAAAGAAATATGCTTCGGTGTTGGATCAGCAGGTAGTGGTAAGACTTTCTTGGCATTAGCCACTGCATTAAAAATGTTAAAAACTAACACCGATTACAAAAAAATATATGTCTTTGTAAATCCATGCGAATCAACGAGAACATTATCTATCGGGTTTCTTAAAGGCACTTACGAGGAAAAAATCGAACCCTATATACAGAATACTATCAATAATATCGAAAAAATATTGGAAATTTCTGGTAATAAAGAACCGAAGAGTATTGTTGCTTCATTATTAAGTAAGCAAATTTTGAATTTCGAAATAATAAATTACGTTAAGGGTAAGACCTTCGAAAATTGTATATGCATTGTCGAAGAAGCAGAAGATTTGTCAAAAGAGGACATGCTGTTATTATTAACTCGAAAAGGTGGTAAACATTGTAAATTTATTGTCAGCGGCGACGATAGACAAGTGTCAAGAGATGATATCAAAAAGAAGAAATCTATATCAGGTCTTACATATGCGGCCGACAAGTTATCAATATTAGACGAGGTCTCTGTTACTGAATTTACAACTGAAGATATTGTAAGAGATGAATTGATATCTAAAATAATCGAAATTTTCGAGAAGAATTAACATGGAATATATAAATACCTTTCTAAATTTATCTGTATTTACGGAAGCGAAACCAAACTTACCAAAACC
>ULOX01043698.1_pt1 | contig 35191 bp, 26 predicted proteins | sample 1952911 | NCBI WGS metagenome assembly ULOX01 (sample SAMEA4835613, study PRJEB28245) | human gut metagenome | biome: gut microbiome; material: fecal sample | place: Denmark | collected 2008
TTTATCCGCTAGTCTGTTAATTACACTTAATGCTATCTTGCGTATTTGAGTTAACTCTTTTTCTATTCCATTGATACTTCCCCTATCTGCCATTGAAGGGTCGTCCATCATAGAGTCTTCGTCATCGACGTATTCGTCTTCGTAATCATCCATATCATCGTGTTCCTCCATCCGTGGCATAACGAAACTTTCTAAAGTTAAATTATTTTTGTTATTCAACATTAATTTCATTTCGTCTATCGTATTCTGATGTCTACTTCTCATAATAAATTATTATATTTCTATATATTATAAATAGTCCTTGGAATGGAGAATTATAATTTCATTTCGAATGCCATTGTACCGCAATCGTAAATTCTCGGTATGCCACGTTCGAGCATGATTTCGTGTTCTGATTTGTCCTTGTCAAACCCTTGTTTGACAAGCGCACCCTTGCGATACTTGAAACGATTCTCACGATGTTGTCCGACGACATAGAAATAATTCGGCTTGCTGTCGTGAGTGTGGGTAAAACCTAAACGGTCGTATAGGTTTCCCAATGACCAACGCTTGTCAGCGTAGGTGACGATACGGTGAGGCTTGACCTCACCTATAAATCGTTTAAGCAATTTACTTGCGCCACCGACAATGGTAGTGTCCAATTTGTTGCAGAATCTCAACAGTTCCCATGTGTTGTCATAGTCGTTGTTGTACTTCTTCTGCTGACGTGTCCGTCCGAACGTCATCAAGGACACCAACTCATTGTTATAATACAGTCCGTAGTGATATTTCGCCTTGCAACGGCCCTGTATGTGGTTGTCGTCAAGAAACTGCATCGCAGTTTTACTGTCAACATTACGTATATCACACTGCCGTGCATACAGTCTGTGCGACGTTACGCCGAAAATGTTACGTAACATCGATTTGATGATTTGTGGCTTTTCAAGCCACTCATCCTCAAATATATGGATTAAACGTATACCGTTCTTTTTACATTCATCCGTCTTGGATAAATGATAATTTATCATTTCTTTTTTATACATCTCACTATGCCATATTAGACCGTCGTATTCGATAGCAATTTTTCTATCCGGAACATATATGTCAAGTTCTCTCGGTTTTAATACCGACCTGTCACGCTGTGATATTTTATAACCAAATGTTGTCCTAATGTATTCGGCAATTTCATCTTCGCCTTTTGACATTACTCTTGCACATTTTGGACAACCGCATCCGTTTCTATGATATGATGCTATTTGTTTAAACCATCCGTGTATTGGACACTTGATATTGATAAAGGATTCAATACCATTATAACTGTCTTCGTCATAGTCATAACGATTTTCTTGAATTTTTCTCGAATATTCGAAAAAGGTTTCTCTATTACTTTCTTTTCTCTTATCAGCAACAAACTGCACGGCACATTGTTTGCAGCCAAATTGACTACTTAAATGCTCGTAGGGAGTCATCTGAAATTCGCCGTGAATCGGACAGATTATATTAACGTTACTCTTATTGTTTATATATTTGACTTTTGAATAATCGAACTTGTTATTGAACCTCTTATTACCCAATTTTATTAACGATGTTTTCCCTTTGCAAATATCTTTGTTACGACGCTCTTCTTTCGTACACAAAGGGCAATTTTGACCTTTAAGATGATTGTGTGGAGTCTGCCAGAACTCACCATGTACATCACATACGATACATACCTTTTTATGCATAGAAACATAGTTTACTTTGTCATATATGTATCTGTTACCGTGAACGTCTTTAAATCGTTCTACGATAATTTCGGTAGTAAGATGTCCATATTGATTATTTCCTAATTTATTCATTGTATAAGAAAAAATTTAGGGTTTAAAATGCTTGATGCAAAATTAATAATATAAAACGTAAATAACTAATTATTTATTATTTTTAACATCTAACATCCAATTAATAATAAAAAAGAGAGGTCTTATAACCTCTCTTTTCCACTTTGTCATTATTTTAAATATCATCAAAAGACGCTCCCTGTGGTGTGATGACGAAATCAATCGTGATGTATTCGAGATTCGGTTGCAGTTTCAGATATATCTTGGCTGGCAACTCCAATCTGTCTCGTGCCTCTTGACTGTCATCAACTTCGATTCGATAATCGGTAATTCCTCTCTTATTTCGGATATCGTCTAAAATTGGATCGACGGCGGCTTTAAATGATTTTACTACCGTATTATCATTCGGATCGAATAACAGACCGATACAAGCGATCGAGAGAAGTTTTCTAATACGGATTAACAGACGACGTTTAGAAATTCGGTTCATTTGAGTTTCTGTTATTTGTAAATTCTTGTCACCCCATATTCTCATTCCTTCCTTAGCGAATTTATTAATAAAATTAATGCGTCCGCTATATAATTCGTCCTGTTCCGATAATTTAAGTATCTTCTTAGGATTTACACCATCCAGTAGTCCACGATTATAACCTGCTGCTGCAAACCACGGATACGCTGTATTGTCAGTATAAGCAAAATTCTTTACGACATCCTTTGTGGTAGGCAAATAAATATACTGATTATTGTCGGTATCAAAGGTTTTTACCCACGGATAATATGTGCAAGTATAGTTGCTATCAATGTTACTGTCGTCAAGGTTATCGACGGCTTCATCCGGTGTATACATTTCACTTTCACTATCTGATGCGCCAAAAGGCTTATCAGGTGTCGTTACGACATAGATACAATCAGCTCTTTCGTTTTCGACCATATCGATTACCTCATCGACAAGAGATTTGTTGTTTACATAGTCGATACCAGGTGTCGCTAAAACATTGATATCAATGGTCTTCGGATTTGCTAACTGTCTTATTGCCGATAAATATGCGTACCAGTCTGAAGTGATAGCTCTTGTACCTGCCTCAAAGCCATAAGTTTCAACATCTCTTATTACATCAAAACTTGAACCATGTCCTGTTGCTGTATTTAAGTTTCCACGATATTTACGATATGTAAACTCGTCAGTATTACTTCTCGAGGTACGATAATAATCCCATCCATCATAACCACCATAGAACGCAACAGTAAATTTACGATAGCGTTTGTCTTCATATATCGTATTCAACATTGTTGCTTCATCTCCTAATCTCGGCTCGATGCCGTAAGATGTCATATTTCCCTTACCGACAGTTACCCATCGATAACCCGTCATTCCATCTACACTAACTGTCTGTGATATGTTGTTTTCGGTTATTTTTCCGTCTTTATCGGGAACACCTGTTAAAATTCTTGAATCAAGGTGGAAACAAGGAGTTAATCCTTCAGGGACATTATTATATGCTTCAACACCCTTATAAGATAAAACATCTTCGTCAATACCTACCAAATCAGACACACCGAAATATTGTCGATTTATACGGATATCTTCATCAATATTGGTATTATATTCAAAATATGGATTTGACAACTCTTTTTTAATTCCAATTTGACGACCGTTATAATTTCTGACAGGATATCCTAAGAAACCAGCTGGAATAGAGGTTTTCGTTATATCATTTTCATTGACCTCGACTGTAATATAACGTGACTTCGTTTCGTAAGTTTCGTCCGTCGAGCCTATCTTATAGGCAACATAGTTCTGAGAACCCGGTACCAAATCACAACCCTTATATCTTTCAAGTACGATAGGACTTGCATCTGAATCGTAGAAACTACGAACAATTACATCGAATGTACCATAAACAGGATCGATATTTTCAATCGAAACTTTCACTTCCGTATTAGAAGCATTACCGTCAGAAATTGTGTTAAATCTGAATAATTTTGACAATTCCACATGTTCGGCAGAACCTTTAAGTTCCGATACTATCCAAGGTGTCGTTGCATAACGATATGATTCTTTATAGTTATTCATGTCGAATGTTATCGGTCTTACATCGGCATCATTTTCTTCACTCACATTATAGACATAAGTTAGACCATCAGTGAGACATACGACAGCTTCGGTACAGATTTTAGTTTTTTGGTCAACAATCGGCTCACATAGTTTTTCGACCTTATAACGATTATCACCACTATCAAGATATTCGCCATAATAATATTCTCTTGTGCCGTCAGTTGTCGTATAAGAAACAACGGTATAAATATGACCAACTTCGCCTGTAGATGACACCCACGTCTTTCCTTTATCATTAGAAGTATGGACGGTTAAATGACCGTTTTCGCTGTTTACCGATTCTGAGGCACTGTATAAGAAACGTTTACCGACATCCTTACGAGTTAACATACTCTCATCGACAGTCAGTAGATCTGTTACGGCTGCATGTGACGGTATTATTTTTATCGGCTCAAATGTTGTTACTTCTGAGTTAATTTCGTCAATCTGTCCACGTTCTATAAGTTGTCGTAATGCAACATCGTATAATTCTTCGACATAGACTTCGGCATCACCTTCTTCTGGTTTACCGCCAATAACGTTGTAAATGTAATTTTTGGTGTTCGGATTCAATGAAACTGAATAATTCTTTTTCGTTTCTTTGCCTTCTTCGCCATCGTTAAGGGTTACTTCGATTGTAAATGTTCCATAGTTTAAGACATCAATCTTGAAATCCCCTGTCGTAGTGTTATAGCCTGGTTTACAATTTTCCAAACTTGAAACTAACGATTTTGAAGGTACAAGTCTTACCGATTTAGCGTAATATGATATCTTGTCATATTCATATACATCCTCGCAAGTAGTTTCGTCTGCAACTTTTACAAGTGCAGCCTTTTTATGTTCACCTCTTGAACGTAACACAGCGATAACCAGTGGCTTTTCCTTTACATAAGGCGAGGTAGTGTCAGCCTTTGAGCTATAAGCACTGATAACCCACGCAGGTCCTGCATTCGTTCCTGATAATCCTAATACACGACACACCTGTAATTGTTTCGATTCTTCTAAGTATGTTTTAGCAATGTATGGAAGCTCGTATTTAGGATACTGACTACCTTTGTATTTTTCAGTACTGGTACCACCGAAATACGATTGAAATTGTCTCCAATCCTCTATCGCTATCGGTTGAAAGGCAGGACCTTTTAAAGTTTCACCTACAACACCTAATGTCGTAATGCCCAACGATTTTGAAGCATATGTCAGGTCAGTTTCTTTAGTGTAAATACCTGGTGAAACATGTGTTTGTCTTGCACTGTTATTTGAAATTGCCATTATTTTAATTTTAAATATTTATTTTCACTTAATAATAAATATCGAGTCCATATGATAAAATCGTATTAAATGATATTTAGGCGATTAAAAAAAATAATCATTTATAGTTTTATTAACTTTATTCGGCTTTAATGTCGTCAGATAAACCGATTTCATTCATTACAATAGATGGAATTTCGAAATATATTTCACTATCCATTAAGTTAGATAATTCATTCTCATCCTTGATGTTCGATGTTTTTCGGTATAAGAAATCAATTAGTATTTCGCTTTTTCGGTTAAATTTATACAATTCAAACTGTGCCATTATTGAAAGTTTATCGACATTAATTCTATCTAACGTTTGATTTATCTGTAGTATTTCTGAAATTTTTACCTTCCGGATCATCTTATTTTATAATTTTATATTTATAAATTAATATAATATATATAATATACTAGTATACTAGTTATATTTTAATATTTTAAATAAAAAAAAATAATTATAAAACATGTTAACCGGTATACGGTCCATAAAATTATTTTTCATTCGATTTTTATATCCTCAAATTTTTCGATTTCGTCTGAAACCTTCTCTGTAACATTGTTACTTTCGAATATCTTATTCGGATTATACCCTTGCAAATATACTACTGATTTCTTATTAACTTCATACGGAAATATTTTTATTTTAATTTCATCATTATTTTTTATCTTAAAGCCGTCTTGATGATATATCAAAGTTCCATTGACAAAGATTCGGTAATTTCGGACATTTTCGGTCTTTATTTGTTCCACAACAAAATCGGTATCGGAATTAAATTTCGCCTTATCGATAAATTCATCAAAATCTATAGTCATTTCAATTTTAGTAAAATCAAATTCATCCGTGTTATATTCATCTATCGATATCTTTGGTTTCTTAGATTTCTCTCCTTCAGTTGCGATTATTATTCTCTTCGGTATTCTTTCGACTTGGAAATCGTTTTCATGTATTATGTACGCCATTACTTTTATCGTAATTGACTGTACGTAGAACTTACGGTCCTCGATACTATAAACACTTTCATCATTTATTTCATCGATAACCATCGGTATATAATGTCCATTGGGTCTAATATAGCATTGTCTCGCCTTGAATAAATCGTTGATTCGCTGATTGAATTTATTAAGATTTTCAAAAATATTTGTGACAAAATTAATTCGGTATAACAAATCGACGGTATATGGTTGTTTCATTGAATATACTTCGTAACTTTCAGTACCGTTATCGTCCAAAACAGTACGTTGAAGTAGTCTGTATTTACGTTCTCCTGGGATATTCCATAATCCACCTTGGTTTTCACCAAAGCTAGGATTTGTATCACGATTTACCGTTTTAAAGTTCATCAAAAGGTTATCATCTTCATCCGTATAATTCCACGTTTGTGAATATTCTGAAAAACGTTGACTACTGTATAGGGTAAAAGTAGGAACTATTTTACCGTCGATGACAATATCGATATCGTCCTTTACAAAATCGAAGAAACTGTTATCAATGTCTTCGTATTCTAAAGGTTTCGGTAATATTGGAGCTTTTTCCAAAATAGTCTTAGAATATTCCTTCCTTACTTCATTGCCGAAAGGTATGTCGGTATATCGTATCGGCTGTATATATTTCTTGGGTTGTCTATTTATCATTATTGAACCGTATATTTTTTTATTTCCCGCTAAATTCATTCACGGTAGTAGATGTAGCCTCGATTTTACGATATGCTGGCTTATATGAACCTACATAATTCGAATTTGACGTATTTATTTTACCGTCATTTGTTACTACAAAATACGCCTTCTTGTCAGTATCTATCTGTACTGCTATGTAATCACCCCTTTTTATATCACAATGATATTTTTCCAAGGTTCTGATTAAGATTATCCCTTCAAAATTTCCACTGATGGAATATATACCATTCGCCGTTTTCGTGTCGTATGATTTTATCTCGGAGTCTTTAATTTCGAACATACAAGGTAATTCTCTGGGAGGTTTGTATCTTATGCTACCGTTATCGACGGCAGTCTCTTTATATACAGAGTTTATCGCCGTTTTCTTTCGGTCAACTTCGTATAGTATAATCGTCTGGTTTAAGTCTTCTTCAATATAATCTTCGACAAGACTTGTTTCTAATTGAAAATCTTCTTCAGAATAAAATAAATTATTACGACCTATCGGATTGTATGAACCCATTTTATTAAAATAAACTTTTAAGTATAAATAGTTCGATGAATTTAGCCTCTAAGTAGTATTTTTGTATAAGAAATGGCAATTAAGGCAATAATGAAAGTTAATGACGTTGAAAAGGCATATGAGATAATAAAAAACTATAACGGTAAAAACAATTTTTTACTGTATCTAAAATATAAAATCACGAACAACAAAGATGTACTATCTGAATACGATATACAATACATACTGAATAACTATGATTTCGAACCTTATCTTGTAAATCGTGTCGTAAAAATTAGTACCGTTCTGGGTCGAAAACTTACCGAAAAGTATGATATCGATTTTATTCCCGAAAAAATAAAAATCGGTAGTGTTATAGGAGAAATGGGCGATTCATTACATTGCTACATTCAGTATCGGCAGAGCGTAAATCCTGTATTGGCATATGTCAATAAAAATGACATATTAAATCCGTTAGAAACCGTAACGACCGAAAATATTGATGTTGATTTTGATTATTATGATAATATCTCAAAGGACGGCCGTAAAATAAAAGAGCTACAGAAAGAAGGGGTTAAATTTCTACTTGCAAATAAGAAATGCATTCTTGCCGACAGTATGGGATGCGGAAAAACGACACAGTCGATTGTATCGGCGATGGCAAGCAAGTCAAAAAAAATACTGATAGTTACAACAGCATCCTTAAAGACCAACTGGAAACGTGAACTAATGTTATATAACGATGAAACAGACATACAGATTCTGAATGGTTCGAAAGATACTATAACAGACAAAAAGTATATAATCGCCAATTATGATATCTTGTCATATTATTACGAAGTACCGATGGAGACTGTTTATCGGACTGAGATAATAAGTAATTCAAAAGGAGAAACGGAAGAATTACGTTATCCAGTGATGATAAAATCCAAGACAAACGGTCAAATGGTTGAAAAGAAGAAAAAAACAATCCGTAAAGATATCATAAAAGAATGCCTTAAAAATAGCCCGTTGTTTTTGAATGAATTCGATTGTGTCATAATAGACGAAGCGCAGAAATTATCAAATAATACGTCTTCACGTTATATGGTATTATCTGATTTCTTAAAACGTTCGAATCCTAATTATGTATTCTTACTTACAGGTACACCGTTGACAAACAAGCCGATAAATTTATATCATATATTAAAATTAATTGACGCACCTATCTGTCGTGATTATCGTTATTATGTCAACCGTTATTGTGATGCGAGGACATTCAGATTGAAAAGTGGTAAAGAAATTACTACAACAAACGGAGCGACAAATCTTGAAGAATTAAGGGAAAAGATAAAGCATCTATATATCCGTCGTTTGTTAACTGAAATGACCGATATGGTAGATAAACATATCATAACGAAATATTATGATTTGTCGGATAAACAGACGAATGAATATCGAAGATTATGGCAAGAATATACAGAAGCACAGGCAGAACAAGGTAATTATGAAAGTGAACAATACCGACAATTAGTCGAAGGAATGCTTGTCCGTCAGTATCTTGCAAAAGAAATGGTAAGTAACACAATTGAGCTTGTTGACCAATTATTAGAAGAAGATGGTAAAGTAATAATTGCATGTACTTTTACAGATGAGATAGAGGCATTCAAAAAATATTATAAAGATAAAGCTGTCGTGTACGACGGAAAGATGCTCCCAAAACAGAAAGATAAGGCAGAAAATGAATTTAAAAACAATCCTAAAGTTAGAGTATTTATAGGACAAATAATTGCGGCCGGTGTCGGTCTTAATCTTGTTGTTGCAAATAAGATGGTATTTAACAGCTATTCATGGGTTGCAGCCGATAATGCACAAATAGAAGATCGTATATACCGTTTAACGCAAAAGAAAGATGTAACCTGTATATATCAATTATTTAACGATTCAATATCACAGCATATGTATGAAACTGTGATGAATAAAAAACATATGATGGATACAATAATTAAATCAGAACAGAACAAATAATGAAAAGAAGATATGTCGCGATCGATTTTGAAACTATGGATACGTGGAGAGCTACCGTATGTTCCATTGGAATTGCCGTTATCAAAGATAACAAGATAACGGACACTTTTTACAGTCTGATATGTCCACCGTCAAAGGACGAAAATTATTATTGTTGTAAAGTTCATGGCTTATCATACAAAGATGTAAAGAATAGTCCTTCCTTTCAAGAAATATGGGAAATGATTGATAAAAAATACATTAAAGGAAGTCCTTTAATTGCACATAATGTCGGATTTGAAAAAAGTTGCATTAATGAATGCAATTCTGAATTCGGTACAAATAACAAGTATGAATATGTCGACACGTTAAAATTAGGTAGACGGCTACTCACAGAACTACCAAATCATCAATTAGACACTGTCTGTGAGGCACTTGGATACCATTTGAAAAATCATCATAATGCATTAGATGATGCTATGGCGTGCGCCGAAATTTTTATAAGACTGAATAAAAAATATAGAAAAGTATTAAATGGCTGATATTTTTTTCGATGATGTAAATACGACGAATTTGAAAATCGTATATATAATATATATTGGGAAAAACGCAGATAATCTGAATGTTTACCATTTTCTTTTATCCGAAAATTGTGAGGATACTTTCGCTGAAGGATGGAATGAAAAACCCAGCTGTAATATTTCACATGAAATATTAAAACCCGACGACACTCAATATGAATATGTCAAGGAATTAAAGACTAATATTAAATTAGATTTAGCACAAGACAGTTGCTGTACTTCGATGCAAGATTGTCGAGATCATATAATAGCATTAGCCTTCGAAAATCTCGATGATGCTGAAGAATATCCGGAAGACGGTCGTATTGTAATACATTTCGGTGATTATATCGATGATGTAGAAAGTATGTTGGCAAAAAGAGATTTACGTATGCGTTATATTTGATTGAAAGTATACCGAGAAGGTATACTTTTTTAAATAACCATAATAGGTAGTGGAGTACCCTTTTTGGCTTGAATCATACTTTCTACAAGTTCAGACTGTCGTTTCATTACTTCGTAGGGGTTCATTCTTTGTAATCTTTCATCTAGACTACGTAGGGCATTTTCTTTTTCTCTTTGACCCATCGTAATATACATATTATAGTCAAGAGTAAGAGAATTACTTATCATTGATACATTTCCGCTATAAGTACCCCTTATTAGTCCTAATGTTTCGGCTGCTTCCGCAATAAGTAATTGTCTGACTATCAGTTTTGTCGGAGGATTTAACAACGTATAATCGATTTCATCAAGAGGTACTTGGTCAGGTGTCAATAGTACTCCATTATTTTCTTTTCGACACTCATCAACATTAGAAGGGTTAACGTCGTAGTATGTATACCAACATACACAATTACTTAAAGAATATTGATTCATACCACCTGCGCCGAAGGTTAACTTACTACCAGGAGTTGACATCAAATGTAATAAATGAGTTCCATCGGGACCTGCCGTTATCTTATATGTCAAATCACATCTAAAAAATTGTTGTTTATAGGATAAATCGGCTGCCATTGTACTAACGTCAGCCATTGGTAGTGCCCATAAACCTGCACCCATTCCGTAAGCCGAACCAGTGCCTCCGAATACTGTTGCAGCACCAAGACCCATCTGTCCCGTAACGCCGCCACCGAAAGTAACACCGAAGCCGCCATAATTTGCCCATAATGCGGCATCTGTTGTTGGTGGAGTCACCCACATTACTTTATTGATTTCCCTACCTGCAGGTATTACATACACCTGTTTACCTGCTTCAAGTTTTATAAAGTCTTTTTTTAACTCCCATTTGGTGCCTCGTTGCTGAAGACCGACTTCTTTACTGAAATATTGACTATAATCCTTTGTAATATCTAAAGTTCTTACTGATAAGGCATAAGCAATATCAAGATTTGACATATCTTTGCCATACAGATTCGCCCAATTGTTCTCAATTATAAAATTTTGTATCCTTTCGGCATACACGCCGACGGCAATATCCAATAAATCACACAACTGATCATCGGTCAGTTGTATTTTTCTTATCGGAGCACCTAATTTTGTCCTAACAATTCGGAACAATTTTTCCTTTTCTTTATCTAATGCCATTTTTAATCATTATATGTTAATTATAAATATTTATAATTAAATGCTTCACTGAAGATGAAAGTTAAAAACTATATAGTCTATATTATATGCGCATTAATTTTAATTTCCTGTACAAATTATCATGGTGACTATAAATTCAAAAGAAGTCTAATACACAACGAAACATCACCTGTCGTAAGTTTCAAATTTGGTAATAAAAACGCAAATTTAATAATCGATACAGGTTCCGAAATATCAATAATTGACGATAATTTTTATTTATCGAACATGAATAAATTTACCTTTATCGAAAACAGTCACAAGGAAATAACGACCATCAATGGAACCGTTACAAGTGGTGTAATAATGGCTTCGGCTTTACTTAACGACAGTATCCCAATTTTATTTTACATTACTGACATTGACGAAATTCAAAAAAATGTATTTATAAAATCGGGGATAAACATACAGGGTATTATCGGCTGTGATTTCCTATATAATAATGAAGCCGTCATCAATTTTAAAGATAAGGAATTTAAAAATTAACAATATTATGCAAGAATTCAACATAAATAAAAATTCGAGTCTGCCGTATCTGGAAATTGAGTTAGTTAGGGATGGAAGAAATGACTATCATAAGGTGTATTTTGCAATACAAAACGCCGATGTGACATTCTCGATGACAAATATCCTTAACGGTATAAAAGTTATATCGAACGCTAAATGCGAGGTTATTACATATAATGAAAACTGTGAAGATAAGTTCAAGATTCGATATAAATGGAAACCAAGGGACACTAAGAACAGCGGAAGATTCGTGGGGTTGTTTAAGATAACATTTAACGATGACATCGTAGTTAACGATTATGATTTCCCAAAGGGTGAACTAATAGTTCCAATAAATGAAGACCTTATAATAAATGTAAACGATTCGCAGATTAAAAACTTTTAACCGTTTAAAAATTTGGTAGTATAAAAAATAAGTAGTACTTTTGTGGCACATCTTGTATGATGCCACTATTTTTGTGACTTAACTACAAGATAATATTAACTCTTAATGTTTTATTTATGGCAAAAGTTACAAAAGAAGAAATCGAACAGTTTCTGTCAGGTACTGACCCTATGGAGCACATCATTAAAATTGAAGGTGATTACGATGACGACCATATGACGATAATTTTCAGAGGTGAAGACGGTAAGCTAAAAAAGCAAAACGATAAATTCTATCCTTTTTTATGGTGCAAACAAAGTGCAGCTCGACAGCTCTTTAACGGAAATCGAGAAATATTAAAGAACAAAATGGCGCACTATGGCATCACATGTAAGGGACTACGGATAGCCGATGATGAAGGAAATATACATCCTCGAATGGAAAACGGTTATCGTGTAATGTTTTATACCAAATTTTCGATGTCCTATAAAAAATTTATGGACTTTTTCAAAGAAGGTGGTAGACCGATATATCCTTCGCAGGGAGATGCCAACTATGGTTTACGTGAATACATAACGGTATCACCGATAGAACAGTATATGATAAGCACTGGAAAAAGACTGTTTAAAGGCTATCATGATTATGATGAACTAATCAGAATGTCATGGGACTTAGAGACCGAAGGTCTTAATCCACAAAAGGACGCAATATCACAGATAGGTATCCGTACAAATAAAGGCTTCGAAAAAATAATTACAATCGAAGGACAAGGTGAAGAAAAATTAAAAAACGAGATGAAAGGACTGAAAGAATTTTTCGAAATTCTTTATACATTAAAACCTGATGTCATAGTAGGATATAATACAGAAAACTTCGATTGGTATTTTATTGACGAAAGACTTAAACTGAGAGGTTCTTCATTATTAGATTTCACAAAAAAATTATTTTATGGTCGTGGTATCTACAAGAAGAAAAAACAACAAGTATTGAAACTTGGTGGAGAAATGGAATATTATTACCCTACCATTATGTGGGGTCATAATATCGTCGATGCGTTGTTCGCTGTTCGTCGAGCACAGGCGATTGATTCCAATATGAAAAAGGCAACCCTCAAATATATCTGCGCATATTCTAAGATGAACAAACCAAATCGTGTGTATGTCCCAGGTAAAGAGATTAATACCACGTGGTTAGACTTAACACCGACATATGCCTTTAATAATACAGATGGCGAATGGTTTAAAATAGATGATAAACGTTTAGAGAAAACGTATATCCATGATAATGGAGCTGAATATCCTTTATATACTTTAAATAATAAAATATTAGTAAATAATAAGACTGGTAAAGAATATGAGATAACTACAGGACGTTATATTATACAACGTTATCTATTAGATGACCTTTGGGAGACCGATAAGGTGGAGAACCGTTATAACCAGCCTAATTTCTTGGTGGGTAAAATGCTTCCCGTATCTTATGAAAAGATGTGTACAATGGGTACTGCTGCCATTTGGAAATATATTATGATGGCATGGAGTTATCAACATGATCTGGCTATTCCTGAATTAATCGAAACAAAAAAATTTACTGGTGGGTTATCTCGTCTACTTAAAGTGGGATATGTAGATAGAATCGTGAAACTTGATTATAATTCATTGTATCCTTCAATTATTCTTACATTCGGTATCAAGAGTCCAATCGATATTATGGGTGTAATGAATGCCCTTTTGGAATATATTCTTACACAGCGTGAACATTATAAGGGACTGAAAGCACAGTATGGCAAGGAAGCAGACGAACTTAAAGAGAGATTGAAAAATATTACCGATGAGGTTGAAATCAAGAAGATGAAAGAAGCCATCGCTCGGCTATCAAGTCAAAAAGCAATGGCAGATAAAATGCAGTTACCTTTGAAGATAACAGGCAATGGCTTTTTCGGATCGTACGGTTCCGGAAGTGTATTCCCTTGGTCAGACCTTGAATGTGCTGAGGAAACGACTTGTCGTGGTCGTCAAATGCTTAGATTGATGATTAGTCATTTCTCTACATTAGGCAGTTTTAATACTGATACGCCGAACGATGATTATAATTATCATCCTATAGTGGGTGACAGTTTCACTGGTGATACTCCTGTGTTCATTAAATATGATAATACTAATTTAATCGATATTAAACCTATATCTGAATTAATCGACATTGATAATATTGATAAAGATGTGTTAGGCCGAGAATACGATACTTCAGAGAAGAATTATTCAATCTTGTGTCGCAGTGGTTGGTATAAACCGAGCTACATATATCGTCACAAGACGGTCAAGAATATTTATCGTGTCGAAGATAACACACCGTCGGCAGGATGTATTTGTGATATAACAGAAGACCATTCATTGTTTAATGATGAACGAGAGAAAATTAAGCCGTCTGAAATTGGACAAAATACGAAGTTAGAATACAAATCTAAAATTTTCTGTCGACGAACACATACAATATCGGATGATAAATTCAATAAGTTATTAGACTTCACTGTGAAGTTTCCTATAAAGATACCTATCGAAATTCTTAACTGCGAAATAAATACAAGAAAAAGATTTGCTTATGAACTTCATAAGAGATTAAAAGATTCAATCGACATTGGACATTATTCAAAAGTATTCGTAGCAGGATTTAAATTTCTATGATAACATTAGTTTATTTCGATGAAAAAGGAAAAATTTTTGGAAGAAGCCAATAAAATTCATAATAATAAATATTGTTATGAAATAGAAGAAGACAATATAAAATTAAAGGAGCACGTCAAAACCATATGTCCTGTACACGGAGAATTCGACATAATCGCCTATGAACATATACGAAAACACCGTGGATGTCCTAAATGTGCAGCTATCGAAAGAGGTAATAAACAGACCAGTAATACAGATGAATTTATCAAGAAGGCAAAAGAACTCCACGGTGACAAATATGATTATACAAAGGTAGAATACGTAAATAGTTCTACTAAAGTATGTATTATATGTCCTGAACATGGGGTTTTTTGGCAGACACCGAATTCACATTTAAACGGTCGTGGATGTCCTAAATGTGCAAAACTGAATACCGCCGTCAAATTGGCATTGACGACCGACGAATTTATCAAGAAAGCAAAAGAAATACATAAGGATAAATTTCGTTACGATAAAGTCGTATATATTAATAAGACAACACCAATAACAATAACGTGTCCAATACACGGAGAAATACTGATAACTCCTCAAAATCATCTTAAAGGTTGTGGTTGCCCTAAATGTCGATATGATGAGTCCGGTAAAAAACAGATGTTAACGACCGATGAATTTATCAAGAAGGCAAAAGAACTCCACGGTGACAAATATGATTATTCAGATACCGAATATAAAGGATATGAAATCACTGTTAAGATAATATGTCCTAAACATGGGGAATTTTTACAGACGCCTGATTGTCATTTACATAGTGGTGGATGTCCGATATGTGGTAGCGTTTCTTCTAAAGGAGAGAATGAGATTTTAGAACTAATTAAGAGTAAAATAGGAAATGAAAATGTACTGCAACGAGATAGAAAAATAATAAACGGTTACGAAATCGACATATATATACCTTCGAGGAAAATCGCTATCGAATATAATGGTATATTATGGCATTCAGAAAAATATGGAAAGGACAAAAATTATCATCTTGACAAGACTATTAGATGTAAAAATAAAAATATTAATTTAATCCAAATATTCGAAGACGAGTATCTTAATCACAAAGATATCGTAATTTCCAAAGTATTACATCAATTACATCTGGATAATGAAAAACCCCGTATAGGAGGACGTAAATGTGAGATAAAAGAAATCAATAAAGAAACCGCAAAAGATTTTCTGAACCAAAATCATATACAAGGATATGCAAAGTCATCAGTACAAATCGGTGCATTTTATAAAGGAAAAATCGTAGGGGTAATGCAGTTTAAACATACGGTTTCGGAATTGAACAAATGGGAATTAACCAGATTTGCGACGGATATTAATTTCGTATGCCAGGGTGTGGGTGGAAGATTATTTAATTATTTCGTCAAGAAATATTCACCTGAAGAAGTTAAGACATTTGCCGACAGAAGATGGACTTTCAACGAATATGATAATCTATATACGAAAATCGGTTTCAAATTGGACAACGTGATAAGTCCTACGTATTCTTATTATTGTCAAAAATACTACGGAATGAAGAGAGTACATAAATTCAACTTTAGAAAGAACACTTTGAATAAGAAATTCGGATTTCCGTTAACTATGACAGAAGAAGAAATGGCTAAAAAACTCTGTGCATATAAAGTATGGGACTGCGGATTATTTAAATATATTTGGAAAAAGTTGTAGAATTCATATAATGTTTTAAAAGTTTAACATAAAAAATAATTCTATAATGAAATTAATCGTTATCTTTGCTGATAAATTAACATCTTAATCATAGAATACAAAAGATCTTCTAATGAATGATTACAAGAGAAAAGAAAGAGAGAATGATTTCAAGAAAAAAGCTTCGATAATTCATAATGGGAAATATCGATACGATAAAGTCCATTTTGTCAATAAGACGACAAAAGTAGACATCATATGTCCGATTCACGGTCTATTTTCACAGACACCGAAAAACCATCTTCAAGGACAAGGATGTCCCGAATGCGGAAAAATCAATTCATCTAATCACAATAAAAACAACTATGATATCTTTCGTTCCAAATTGGTGAATAAATTCAAGGAACAATTTGAGACTCCATATTTAGAAGAAGAATATGATAATAAAAATTCGAATATAACTCTCATCTGCAAACAATGTGGCCAAGCATATAATTTAAAGGCATCATATATAATATCTGATAGATTTAATGGTTGTACAGCCTGTAAATATAAGTATCGTTTTATTGATTTGGCAATGTACAACAAGACTGACAATGAGATACTTCCGTTCGAAGGTTATAAAGACTCTCGAACCGATGTTGTAACAATCGTATGCCCGGAACACGGTGAATATACGGTGAGGATTAAAACTTTGTTGGAAGGTCGTGGTGAATGTAAAAAATGCAACGGTTACAAGAGATTAATGAAAGAAGATGATTTTAATAAAAAGTTGCTTGACTATTTCGGCGATGATGTAAAAGCAGTAAGTCAATTTAAAGGTACGATGAAACCGATGGAATTCGTATGCAAAAATGGACACCGTTTCACGAGAACACCGAATTCATCCTTTTTTTCAAGACTTCACCACCCTTGTCCTATATGTTCAAAAGAAATAATGGCAAAGGAAAGGACAAAAACTACCGAACAATTCATTCAAGAGGCAATCGAAATATATGGTAAAGAAAAATACGACTTCACAGAAACTGTATACGAGAAATCAGATAGACCCGTGACGATAAAATGTAATGACTGTGGTAGATATTTCACAATCGAAGCAAATTCATTCCTAAGAGGACACGGTTGTCCGTATCACAATTGTAACTCGTCGATAATGGAGAAGGAACTTGGAGATATCATTAGAAGAAATGGTTATGATTATATCACAAACGATAGAAAAATACTTGATGGCAAAGAATTGGACATATATATTCCGTCTAAAAAAATTGCAATAGAATTCGACGGTATATATTGGCATAACGAGTTAAACAAAAGTAAATTATACCACTTAAATAAAACTATCGAATGTGAGAAAAAGGGAATACGACTTATACATATATTCGAAGACGAATGGTTAACCAAAAAAAGTATTTTATCTTCGATGATAGAAAATATATTAGGTAAAACAAAAAGACGTATCTTTGCCAGAAAATGTCAGTTACAAAGAGTCAATGAAGCTACAAGAATAAATGATTTCTTAAACGACAATCATTTACAGGGAATGTGTCCAAGTTCAATCAAATATGGTTTATTTTATAACGATGAACTTGTTTCTGTAATGACATTCGGAAAAACGAGACATTTTATCGGCAATGGTAGCCATGAATACGAATTGTTAAGATTCTGCAATAAAAAAGGTTACAGTATAATAGGAGCTGCAAGTAAACTATTCAAGAACTTCGTCGAGGAATTTAAACCTAAAAGCGTTGTGTCATACGCCGACCGAAGATGGAGTATTGGTAATCTATACAACAACCTTGGTTTTGTCCTATATAATAAATCACAACCGAACTATTACTATGTAATAGGTAACGAAAGAAAAAATCGTTTCAATTATAGAAAATCAGAATTGGTAAAAAAATACAATTGCCCCGAGAATATGAGTGAACACGAGTTCTGTTTAGCTCAAAAATGGTATCGAATTTATGATTGCGGATGCCTATGTTATGAATGGATACCACAAAAATAATTCGAGAATGATGATTTGAATAAATAGAGTTTTCACATTAATGTAAAAAAGTAATAAATGATACAGGTAGAAAATATCGGCAAAACCGATGATTATGTATACGACATATCGTTGGACGGTACTGTCGTTAACGCTTTAGGAATGAACGTATTAAGCAATACGGACGGATTCAATTTCCAAAAGCCATTGAAATATCGTTATACCAAAGAACATCCGTATATTGGTAAAGGATTAGGACGTAATGTAATAAAAGGCAAAGAATATACCGAAGTGGATGCTGATGTCGCCGAATTCGAGGATACCTTTATTAATGAAGCATATCGAGGTGGAGTATTGAAAAACGGATTAGGTATCGATGAATATTGTGACGCTTGCATACAGTTCTCAAGAAAGAATTATGCCGATTTGATGCCAGACGGTTCAATGAAACTTGTTGGTAATACAATTAAGTCGAAAAAGATGCCGATATATATCGAAAAGTTTCTGAATAAGGCAATCGAAATGCTTTTACACGGCAGAGGTGATGATTTTCTTAATTATTATTACGATTACATCGAGAAAATATATAATATGCAGATACCGTTAAAAGATATTGCGACGGTAGGTAAAATCAAAACTTCAATAGAAGATTATAAGGAAAATTGTCGCCAATTAACGGCAGGTGGCACTAAAAAGGCAAGACAGGCATGGTATGAGCTGGCAATACGAGACAATATATCTGTTAATATGGGAGATACGATATATTATATAAACACGGGCAGCAAAAAAGCATCATCAGATGTACAACGTGTTACAAGATATTATTATATCGACAAGAACGGTAAAGAAATCGACTTCGCTACGAATGAAGATGGCAGTCCTAAGACTGACCGAAAAGGTAACATCGTGCCACTTAATAAATCTCTCGAGAGTGAATACGAAAAATTAAAGAAACTTAATGACCCTATGGTCTTATCGAATGATAAAGGAAATAAAGCAAAAAAATACATTTCAAAAGACGATTTTATTCATAAAAAGTATCCACAAATTAAAGACTGTGACGTTGTAATATTCAATTGTGTCAGATTACCGAATGAAATTGTCGAAGACGAGGAAGATCATTTTTGTAACGATGAATTAGAGTACAATCGAGAGAAATATATCGATATGTTTAATAAACGCATCAAGCCACTATTGGTATGTTTCGATTCCGGTATTCGTAATACGACTAATGAAAAAGGTAAGATTGTTAATAATATTTTAATAACGAACCCAAGAGATCGTAAAGAATTCACCTTTAATGAAAGCCGACTTGTTGCAGGGCAACCATATGAGAGTATCGATCAAGATACCTACGAACAATTAATGACCATCGAGGATAAAGAAATAAAATTCTGGATTAATAGTAATATGGAACCTCCGTATACTAAAGAATGTGCTATCGATTGGGAAAATATAAAGAAAGACTACCTCGAACGACAGAATGAGTTGAAAAAGGAAGGTATTCGTCAAGAAAAAGAAATATATGATAATATTATTAACCATCTGACATCAGAAGATGTTAACAAAGTATTAGAAGAAGGTATATTACCCGATAAATTATTGAAACTAATAAATGAAGACGTTAATGACGGTAATTTCTACTCTAAGAAATTTAAGATAAAAATCGGTAATATTTATGATATTGTCGAAAAAGATTTCTCTAAAGGTGAAATCGATGACACTGAGTCAACGAACATTTGAATAATAAAAGGACATACTAAACACTAATATCATCAAATCTTCGAACAAGTGCAACATATCATAATAACAAGCAAAAAGACACCCAAAATAAAAGGGTGTCTTTTTTATTTCGTCTATATTTTTCGATAAATATCTGCTCTTTAATAAGTACCGCAATCAATCGTCGCACTTAATGACAGACCATCATCTTGTATCGTTAGCATATTATTAGGATTATTAGGACTTAAGGTAAGACTGATTGTCTGATTCTCGACCCTAATTGCATTACTACCATTCAAAGTCTTATTCGCTATTTGATTTTCCAATTTACCAATAGCAACATTGACATTATCTAAGGCGTTAACTGTTTCTCCGCTAGTACCCTTGGTATATCCATCTAATTTAATATCTTGTCCGTTTAACACAACGTCAGTAGATAAAGGTTTTTCATTTACCTTACGGGCAGTAAACGCATTCTCAATCTTTTTATCGACCGAATTATCACCTTGCATTAGACCCTCTAACGTAGTCTTATTACCATTTACAGCATTGTCTATGGCTTTTATCGCCATCTTAACATTTGTGTCAGACGGTTGTACGATAACTTCGTCCGAGTGAACGAACTTTACTTTTTCAGCATCTATTGTACCGAATTTCGTATTAATAGCCTCTTCAATTCCTTTGGTGAAAAAACCATCCTCACCGACACCCAAGAATTTGTCATCAGCCTTGACATTGCCTTTAACGACATTACTTTCTAAGACTAAGCCATCTTTGAATTCTTTTTCAGTTAAGAACTGACTGAGATTAACGCCGACCTTTGTGTAAGTTCCATCTGCCATGCTCATCGATAATACAAGATACTGTGGTTGACCTTCGATTTCACTCGCTCCGACAGAACCAATCGTAATTTCACCTGTAGACTCGTTGACACTGGCATTTGCATATCCTAACTTTGCATCCTTTAATAGTTGGTCTCTTGGGATATCAATAGTAGTACCTAACACTTTGTTGTTTTTGCCTACCAATTGATATTGTGACGCAAGTGTATTATCCGTGACACCTTCAACCCTTTTCAAGGTTATTTCAGTATCAAGGCCATCAGTACCGATTTTTAAGATATTTGTATCTGCGTTTGCAATTGCGACTTTAATGTTGGTATTTCCATCGTTCTCAGGAGGTGTAACCGTAATCGTCTTATCACTATTGGTGACTTTATTTTTGTTAATATCGGACTGTATTTTCGAAATCGTATTACCCAATTCACTTGGGGTTGAAGTCGGATCCGACAACTTTCTCCAATTTTCTTCCTTTTGAACCTCAGATAATTTAATACCATTTTTACCATCATTAGGTCCTACGTACATATATGTACTTTTATCTTCTCGAACATATACCTGAATACCTTCGTAAACGTAACAGTATTTTCCTGTTCCACCAAAAGTAGTCATGGCATTAGTCGTTAAGTCTGCTATGTTTTCTACAACAAGACGTGTATCCATTGCATCGCAAGATTTTGCGTCAAAAGGAGCTGGCACTTCTATATGTGTACCATATATAATTTTGCCCATTATATTTTTGTTTAAATAATTATTTTTATTAATAGGTTATTATTTCATAATTTCCACCACCGAGTGAACCACCAGTCCATTTATACAAGAAATAATTTACGGTTATACCATTAAACGTTTCCTGAACAGCAGAATTAGTTAGCGTGAAATTATTTAATTGTGGTATATCATACTTACCGCTGACTTTATTATATGAATTAACCGATTTTAATTTACGAGGAGTCTTAATCTGTAAAGGCTGGTCTGCCGATGTACCACTAAGTGCAATTCCCGTAAATTTCATACTACCCCATTTCTGAAGAGCATTTTTAGTAAAATTACCGTCAGCATTCTTGTCAATATATACAGGTACTGATACATTAATGGTTAAGGTATTTGAAGCCTTGAGACTACCTGCTGGATGCGGATTCGCTACTTCACCTTTATTCGTCGTCTGCATTGGATTTGTCATATGACCCTTAGAATCCTTAAACTGAGTTCCACCATCATAAGCTATAGTACCACTATAGACATATGTTCCGAGACCTAACTTACCTTCTTTTAAAACAACATTATTTTCTGCCGTACCACCGATTTCAACACCTGCATCGGTATTGGCGGCACCTGGTGTATATGTATACGTATAGGTAGCACCAGTCGCATCGCCCACATAATCTAATTTAGCTGTCGTACCATCTTCCACCTTAACTTCACCTTTGCTAAATGTATAATTCATATTTATATGCTGAGGAGCAACAGTACCTACTTCTACAATACTACCGTTAGTAAAACTGTCTTTAAAACTAATTGTACCGGAAGGATCTGTAATAGTAGGGTACACTGTTTTAAAGAGTATACTATCGAGAATTTCGGACAATGTCATTTCACGCAAGTCAGCAGCCGTTGTTCCTTGCACCAAATCACCCATTGTAGATGGCATTTTTAATGTTGAAGGAGATATTGGGGTAAATTTTAATTGCAAATCACTTGTACTGTTATCAGCCTTAGTTATTCTATATTTATCAGCATCCGCTGATGTATATTCATCAGCTTTCTTAACTTGTTCAATTGATTTGACAGCCTCTTTTGAACTATTTGAAACCTCTTTGATTGCCTCTGACAGTTTCTTGTCGGCATCATTTAGAGATGTAGCGTTATTTATAAAATCGGCATTACTATTTGCGACATATGTATCACCATCAAATCCCGAAAGGCTTGTAATTCTTGCCTTAACACTATCCAATGCGGCAGAAACACTTTCATCCGAAGCACCCGATTCGAGCAAAAACATCCTTCTAACAGTATCTTTTACATAAGCGATACCGATGATACATTTACTTCCGTCACCGTAGCGGTTAATAAGTATCTGTCCGTCTTTCAATTCATTTAATTTACCGTTCAATGCACTTATTGCCGATTCTTTATTTGGACTTAATTCGGCATTTCTAAGCAACTGAAGAACCTTTGAATTAGTACTCATTTTTCTTATAATTTTTTTCTTTATTATAGTTTATAAATACATTGACACACAATAGATGCCAATGTATTTATTGATTTTTTTTTAATATGTTCCGTAATCAATAGAGCCGTCGAATGATAAACCGTCTTCGTTAACACGTATGAGGTTATCAACTGAAGCCAATTTAATTTCAGATGTGATTGTATCCTCATTAACAGCCATTGCAACTGAATTCGTATTTGCGGCCTTTAACGATGGTTTCTTCTTAAGATTTTCGACATCAGTTTCAAGTGAGGTTAATTTGGCATCCTGCTTGTTATCATTACTAACAAGTTCAGTCACCTGCGACTCACATTCAGTCAAACGGTTATTTAATTCTGTATTATCTCCGCCGTCGTCTACTTTCTTCTGAAGTTCTTCGATTGCTAATTGTACTGTTTTGCCGTCTGCCAAATTGTAATCTTTTGCCTGATTAGAAACATACAATGAACCTTTGTCATTAATCAATGCATTAGATGCCATTTCTGATAACACAACGGTAGCTGAGAGAATGTCAGTACCTCCCTTATTAACCTCTTTATTGAGAATTATACCGCCTAAATGCTGTCCTTCCTGTACACCCCATTCATTATCTCTGATAGTATCAAGTAATTCAATTTCTTTGGCCTTTGCACGAGTCACTTCATCGGTAACAGCAGAGGTATTGGTGTTTACTTTGATTTTAACCTCAGCTAATTCATCCTTAGTAACAAAAGATGAAACGTCTTGATGTTCGGTCAGATAACCTTTAGCCTCGATTTCGTCTTTAGTGTATACATCAGCAGCGTTTGCCTTTAATGCAAGTGCTTCATCGACACCTACGACTTTGACACCATCGGCAGTAACTTCGAGATAAGATTGACTACCATCTGATTTTTTAACTGAGAATTTATTATCCACCAATGTTAATCCATCACCTGCGATGTAAGTATCAACCAAATCAGCAACATTTACATCAGTAACACTGACACCACTGGTAGTTTCAAAAGTGAATCTAATAATTTTCTCTCCCGCCAAATATTCTACATTAGTCAATAACTGATCCTTTGGAATATTAACTTCGCCAGATGGTTTACCGTCAACATATAATGTGTATTGTAAGTCACTTGTACTATTTTTCTCAATTGTAACAGAAGCAACCTTCTTATTGATTTCGACAGTTAAATCAGACTTAATCTTATTCTCGGCTTCAGTCGCTCTATTAAACTCATTAGTTAAACCTGTTGTCAAGACATCAATTGTCGACTGTAATTGTGTATCTGCGGCCTTATAATCAGAATCAAGGCTGTTTACCTTATTTGATAATTCAGTTTCCTTGGCCTTTGCACGTGCGACCTCATCGGTCAAGGCGGAATTAATCTTACCTTCCTCAGTTGTTGCTCTTACAGCCTCCTTATCGATATTCGACTGCAAGGTTACGTCTGCTGCCTTGTAATCAGAAATAGTCTGATTATCTTTTGCGTCAAGATCATTATACTTCTTGGCAACGTCGGTCTCGATTGTCTTTACAGCGTCCTGTAATACAGAAACTTTAACATCGTTGTCAGTCTTGTACTCAGTGTATGCCTCGATATGACTTGAAACTTTGTTCTCAAGTTCTGTATCCTTATTAGTTGAACGATTAATTTCGTCATTAATTGCTAAAAGGTTAGATGCAATACCCTGTGACAATGTGAGTTCTGCTTCCTTAGCACGTTCAACTTCATCGGTAATTGATGATGAAACCGTATTCACCTTTTCAGTAATTGTCCTTTCAGCTTCTAATGCCCTATTAGTTTCAACAGCGACGGCATTACTTACAGCGGTCTCAGGGACATACAGTTCACCTGTTACAGGGTCCTTTGCAAGAATGTTACCTGATGTTTTTAACTTAACCGTTGCTGACAGATAACTTCTGCCAGGTTCACCTTCCTTTTCGTGCTTATGTAATTCGACGGCACTTGAAGCGTCATTCTGTACATAAATGGTCTCTATCATATCTGAGACTGGGATTGTAAGAGGAGTACTACTATCAGTCAATTCGATGACTATAGATGCCGTCTTTTCATCGTAACGAATATTCTTTACAATTTGAATGCCTGGTAATGAAACTATTTTAGTTCTATTACCGACCTTTAATGTCAATTGATTAGAAGCCGTATCAACATCAATATCAACATTGACACTAAGTCCACCGTCAGAGACTTTTACTGAGGTATCGTTACTTAATCTCACATCGCCGCTTACAGTAAAACCGTGTGTACCTTTAACGACGTTTGCTTCGAAAGTATCGGTTGTAGTTCCGTCGATAGAGAGACTATCTTTGATATTGTCGATTTTATCGGCTAAATCATCGCATCTGTCCTTCAAATTGTTAAGACCTTTAGCAACGGTAATGTCACCATACTTAATATTTTTAGCCCGACCGTCAACAATAAGATGATCATCCTCGATTTTAAGAATATTATTCTCATCCTCTGACAAACGTACATCACCTGAAATCACATATTTGTTGGTGCCTGCAATCTTATTGATAACAAGTTCAATATTATGATGATGATTCTCGGCAGAAACTATAGTATGTTCATCCAGATTGATGACCTTCTTGTGGGCATCGTCTTTGTACTTACCGTCCTTATAACCGCTCGATGTAAAAGTCAGCGTATGCTTTTCTTCATCGTATTCGAGGTTTGCAGCAGCATATAAACCATCTGATTTTTTACAAATGATATTGTCGTTGAAATCGGTATCATCGCTATCTCCACTATTAGAAAGTTTTACTTCGGCAGTGAGTTTCTTTCCGTCAGTTGCGTCTGGCTTATATGACAGTTTAATACTCTCAGTATCATCGACCTTTAATTCGTTATCTTTGAATCCCTTTTGGATGAATTTGGACAAAAGATTAATTGCCTCAGCCAGAGATTTAGCATTACCTATAACATCATCCTTGACATCAGTATCATATGTGACTCGATTAGTCTTTTTATTCTCATCAAGAGTAAGACCACATGCGGTTATGATATTCTTGATAAGGTCAAGTGAATTCGTAATTTCTCCTTCTTCCTCTTCTGTCTTTGATGCTATATCATCTATACTCTCAGATAATTTATTTGTATCAATGTAGAATACCTTCTTATCTGCGACACCGATTGCTATCATTGCCTTTGGTGATTTTGAATCACCGTAGAAAGCAACAGCAGGTTCACCGACGAGGGAAAAAGGCTTGAAATTATCTTCAAAATATGTTTTTGCTTCATCACGTGTCTCGAAGATTTGCTTATGAGACAATAATTGAAGACTAAATGCTTTATTATTCATATTTTATGTTTAATACTATTATCTTTTATTTAATTTAAAATTCACCAAAATCCATCGAGAATTGAACCTCAATATCATTCGTAGATCCTTTACTCTTTAAAGTCAGAATACCATTTGAAGTATTAAATAAAGTACCATCCTTTATTAAGCCGTCATTTTTTCTTTCTTGTATTTCGGTAGATAAATCATTTTTTATCTCTTCAAAGGTATTGGCTACGTCTTCGCTAAAGTCTTCAAAAACTTTTTTTGCATTAGATAAATCACTTTCAAGTGTCGTTGTCTTTTCTGTCAACCCTTCGATAGACGATTTATTTTGTTCTATTTTTTCCGACAACTCGTTATAACGTTCATCGTTGATATTACTGATTTCATTAATAGCTTGTTCGAGTTCTTTGTCTTTTGCCTCAAGGAGGTCATCTTTTGCGACTGAACGTTTAATTTCATCTTCGATTGTCTTTTCAATATTGGCAATTAAGTCTTCCAATACCTTATCGGCATCTTTTCTTTCTTGTATTTCGGTAGCAATACCGCCGTTAATGGTATTTATTGCATCAACTAAATTATCGTTAACCGTTTTAATTGATTTATTAATAGTATCAACCGCAGTAACAAGATTATCATTAACCACTGCTATATGTGTGGCATTTTTACGGATATCGGGACGCAATTCATTATTGACGATATTATCGAATTCGTCGTCCCTATTAGTTGAACGATTAATTTCGTCTTCAATTTTTTCCGTAATGCCGTCCAACCTTTCCTGTACATCATTGATGATGTCATTATATGTGATACTTGTAATATCGACGAAATCTTCTCCGATAACACGATACTCGGCATTCTTCTTACCATCAGGAGATTTAATTACAACAACACTTTCACCGTCTTTTAATTCATTTCGTTTCCATCGTTTACCGTCCCATTCATTTACATAATAGTGGGTTGTTGAAGATAAATTCTGACCATCGTTAGGATTTAAACGGCATCCGCAGTTACAACAATAAGCAATATTCACAGCAGTCCACACGGTGCTTCCGTTATTTAACGAAGGCATTAATACGGTCGGATAATAAGAACCCAATATTTCTTCATTCTCATAGAAATTATCACCGGTATAGCTTTTTACAAGTCGTAGAGATAAGAAATTTTGTCCTGCAATAATATTCTGATAAACAGAATTACGGTTGAATTCAAATCTCTTGGCGTAAACGTTCTCACATTGAGAATTTGTTGCCGTCCAGAAGAAAGCCCTTTCGCCGAAGAAACCAATATTCTTTGCATCATCGGCGTAGCCTGCTGGGGTTACTCTGAAACCGAAGGCATCAAGACCGTCAGTGTTAAAATGTGTAACACAATTACATTCGTTAGATTTACCGCAATATGTTGATTCACAATTGTTGTCACAATTACATTTATTCGAAGTGTTGTTACACATTGTATCATAATCAATACACGTAGTCTGACCGCAACAGTTACTTTCTTCAGTTGTTCCTTTATGATACCATAAATCAGATGATTTTAACAACTTACCCGACCATCTTCCAAAATAACGATTTGCGCTTGCCGATGTGTGATTTCTATCGCCGTGACAAGGCTCAACAGCATTTAACATTCCGTCCCAATCTTCCTTAGTTGGAATCCTCCACGGAGAATTGGTTGCAGCAAGATCGCAAGCTATCTTTTTTACTGCATCATAATTGTACAAATAGCCGTAATCACTTATCGACTCCTTAGTAACATACCTTTCGCCTATTCTCAAACTTGACGTATCTGAAGGCAACTTTTCACCGTCGACTATTGAAACAATCTCTTTTACTGGACGATATTGACCTGTTCTATGTAATGATGATATACCGACGGGATCCGACGGAATACCTGTGCCATGTAAGGTCTCATCGACAGCGACAGTAACACCTGTATTCAATAATGTCGAAAAGCCGCTAATTCCAACAGTTTCACCATCTTTTGTGACTTTCAAAATACCACGTTCTTTATCGAATTCGATGTCCGTAATCATCGAATGCCTAAGTACTTCGATATCTTTAAGAGCCTCAATTGTTGCACGGAAACTGTCACCATTCAGCAAAGTAATCACGATATCATTTCCGATTACTTGAAGAGATTTAACATCTCTACCTTCCAACACGAAAAAGTTATTATCCACTTCGTAACCGTCCAGACCACAGTTCTTCGTGACATCTCCGACGTATGGAGAATTTTTTCTAAAATATGTTATTCCGTTAATCATTCTTTTATATTATATTTTATAATAAATATGTAATTGATGACGTTAAAAAGATTAAACTTTTCCTTATTCCTTATTTTTTAACTGATTAAATGTTAACGGACAATTGTAGAATTTAAATTCCTTAAAATAACCAATAAAACTACCTGCAAAATATTTTTCAATTGGTAGCATATATTCAGGTAAATTTCTGTAATCATGATATATTACATCACAGAGACCTTGAGTACCTCCACCAATGGAAATATTAAAAGGTACTCCTTCTTGTTTACTATACAAATCGTTCAGAGGTCTGAAATTAATTTTAGGCAAATCTTGTGAAACTAATTTCAATTTTCCATCGACATAAAATAGTAACTGCATATAATTGGTCTTAATCTCTTTGAATACGACATTTATTGAATACCATCTATCTTCTTTTATTAACCCGTCGACACTATAGTCTTCTTTAATTGAATAACCTTCATCGGCTTCACAGTCCTTTACAATGTAACGATACCCAAGTTTACCTTCATCAGTAATTCTAAATGCAATCGCATTACCAGTAATATCATCGATTACATTATAGTATTTACTCTTTTCTGCCAATAAGGTGTTGATACTATTAATATTATAGCCTTCTTTGGTCTGATTGAATAGTAGAAAATAGTTCTCCATATTAGGAGAATCAATATCATACAAAATAAGTTCTGGTTCCTCTTTATTAATATTAAGACCTTCTTTCGTATGGTTATAGGTTACAAATTTATTAGTGATACGATACTCACGTATATTCGGTTGGTAAAGGTCGTATCCTTCAGAAGTACTGAAAGATATATTATCGACTAAAATATCATCTTGACTAAGATAGCCTTCGTCGACAAAATATTCATAATATTCTGAAAGATATGATGATTTTACATAGTTATCGGTAAAATAAGTGTCGGTTTGACAACAATCTGTATCATATTTAATACATAATGGTTCAGATATATAGGGTTTCTTGACAGTTTCAATACTATAATCAACGCTGTAGTCATCGTTGTTGAGATAAGATTCATCGACATAATCGCCCATACTGTATTTATAACGGATACGTTCAAATTTGTGAGGTGTCATATAATATTTCCACCATTTATTCTCACATCGTGTACCCATATAGAAGAAAATTCCTTTATTATTAGGGTGTTTATCATTTAATGTAATATTGTCATTATTAAGAGAAGATTTATTTAACACAAAATTAAATGTCCATCCGTCATCAAAGGTATCAGGCAATATCTGATAAATTTGGTCTTTTGTTTTAAAAAAACCTTGATAAAAACCGCCATTTAATTCCGAAACTATCATATTATCTTTTTCTACAATGTTGTTCGAATAGTCATAAAGATTATTGTTACCGTCTATTTTTTGTAACTTAAGCCTAAAATCATTCGATGAAATATTTAATCTACTCTTAGTATATAATTTTAGGAATTCCTTATTGCTCGTACTGTCTTTTTCAAACCGAATAATACCGTTGTCCACCCCAGTATAACCAATACTATTCAGTTCGACACCATTATTGACACACCCTTCCCATTTATAATCTTTAATAGACATCAAGTCATTGAACCAAATACAATCGGGATTTGCAGTATCAATAAAATTTATTAAACAATCATCAGCATTTTTACCGATTTCACCATTATAATTTAATGAAATATTAAAGTCCCAATAATTCGATTTATTCAATATCATATCGAACAGGTTACGACTATTATTAAAGATATTACTCATCAATGTTTTACATATTTATATGTAATAAATAGTTAACAGACAAATATGGCAAAAATAATAAAACTTACATACAGACAATTAAGGGAGGCAGAAGTATCCGATTTTACGTACCTTGATACAGACAACGATAAAGCATCGTGCGACGGTAAATCACAGATAAGCGTCGATGGTAAAATCGATAATGACACCGTCGGTGATACTACGACAAATGATAAGATAGCTTCAGTATTAACACCGCAATCCTATAACCGTTTTCATAGTTATGGTAGCCTATATGGAAGAAATATGCGAGAAGGAGTCGACATTAATAAAGATAATGTCGATGATTTTTATAACAATGACGAATTGGATACCTTAAGTAACGGTGATATTAACGATAATTTAACGAAAATACCGCAGGGAGTCGAATATAAGACGGATGTTTTGATTGATGCAATCGATACCTTACAGCCAAAACAGCAAGCAATCGTATTAAACAAAATATTAGAAAACCTCGATATGAGTTCTATTCCATACATGTGGAAAAAAGAGCTTATAAGGAAATTGATGACAAATAATAAGAACGAAACGAAATAATATGATACATTTACTCTTTGAAGGTGGTAATAGTGATCTGAAAGGACGGACATTTCCATTACCGGACGGTATAAGGAAACTATTAAAGGAGATTTTAAACAATTATGATGGTGATAGAAATGTCGAAGGATATAAACGTCTTAATAATATTCTTGATATGAAAACCATAAGTTATCAAGAAATGAAAAGGTTAAAAAATTACTTTGATAATTTTAACGGAGATATTAATTCAGACGAATATAAATTAAATGGTGGTGACGCCTTAAAAACGTGGGTAAATAATACTCTGAATACGGCAACAACATCAATACGCAACTTTAAACAAGCAAAAAAAGACGCCGGAATACCAAATGCATTTATCAAGAGTCATAATAAGGACAGACAAACCCATAATAAATTAAAACCGACACAGGCAAAATTCAATACTAATGACATTAGCAATCGAATTAAAGACAATACTTCGATAAAATACGAAGGACGACAAAGAAAGACAATTTATATTAGTGAACAACAATATCGGTTGATTAAAGAAGCACAGGATGCGACTTTTAATGTCAACGAGTTGTCGGCGATAAATTCATTCCGTGGACGTTATAATTATTGTTTGCAGCATCTCGGCCCAACGATAGGCAAAGGTTCTTCAAGGACAATATTTCAGTTATCAGATGAACGGGTACTTAAATTGGCAATTAATACCAAGGGTATCGCACAGAATGAGCAAGAAGGCCGATACGATTACTATCTTGAACGATTGGACATAACGCCACAGATTTTCGAAAAAGATGAAGACGGTAAGTGGCTGATTTCTGAATATGTATTACCAGCAAAAAAACAAGATTTCCAAGAATGTCTGGGTATCGATGAAAAAACATTTTTTAACTTTTTGATAACTTCATGGGTAAACGCTCATGGTCATCAAAAATACAAATATGTTTATGGTGGTAGACTATTAAATGATGAGTTATTCTATGAATTAACCGAACGTGAAGAACTAATGAATTGGTATGACTATATCTCTAATTATGATATGCCATTAGGTGACATCATCGTAAGACGCAATTATGGTATGACAGTGCGTAATGGTGATCCTGTAATTGTATTACTTGATAACGGTCTTACTGATGAAATTTACAATAATTATTATAAAAGATAAAAAATGGAAAGTATAAAAATTAACGAACAACAACTCAGAAGGATAATTAGAGAGACCCTTAACAATAAGGAAATCAAAGAAGCAATCGTATCACATTTTACCCCGTATACAGAAAAAGATAGGGAAGAAAATTTTAGACCCTTCTTCGGGTACGATCCGAGGACGGCAGAAGAACGTAATCCTTCATATGCTAAAGCATTACGTGACGCAGAAGAACGTATGAGACAACGTAAACTAATGAAGAATAAATAGTCCTGTGATATTTATTAATAAATAAGAAAACACACAATACGACAATGAAGACATGTCTTGAACAAAGAAGTATGGAAGAACGCCATAAAGAACAAGTGCGTTCGGACTATAATAGAGAAAACCAATATAATGTAACTCATCCAGATGCTTTAGCTAATGGCGATGCCCAAGGTAAAGGTACTGGTTTCGGCGGCCATAGTTTTTGGCTACCAAATTGCAGTGGTAGTCTCAATATGATTAATTATTCTAATTTCGATACGGGAATTAGCAGTGGTGCAGGAAATAATACCGACAACGAAATGCGTAATAAGGCATTGGCTCGAAGTTTATACAATCAAGAGAATGTATATTCGGCAAAATTAGTCGATACGAGCGAAAATGTTAGAGAAGGACAATATCAGACGAGATAACATCCGATAATATAACTATAATATAAGACTGATCTATTTATATAACATAGATTGGTCTTATTTTATGCCAAGGAATTATTAATTTTAAATGATTTCATAAATGAGTCTAAAAAATATTATCGATAAATTACTGCTGACAGAAGACGTATCCATCGCCGATATCAATGATGTAATCGACAATCATAAAAGGGTCATTATTAACTATCATACCAGAGGAGAGGACGAACATACAGGGGCAAGGGTGGTCGAATTTTATGCTTACGGATTAACTAAGGCAGGAAATCCTGTCTTACGAGGTTTCCAACCATATGGTGATACAACTTCACGAGTACCCAGTTGGAAATTCTTTCGTGTCGACCGTATATCATACTGGCACGTAACGGGACAAACCTTCAATCATCCTGCGGATTTTTATTATAAAGGTCTTGGAGATTTCAACCCAAATGGAGATGACACGATGAAAACAGTATTTAAAGTCGCAAATTTCGATGATAACAATAATAAAGGTGGCATAGACATAAAGACACCTCATAATGGACCGAAACTTAAAAGCGATAACGGACTTTATAAGACTGATACTGAAAAGAAAATGGAACGTATGAAACAACAGTTACAGAAACCGATTAATTTGTCCGATATTAAAATCGCAAACGGCTTTAGCGGGAAAGACACTGCACCTAACACTAGCGGTCCTAAGAAAAAAAGTGACGATAATGAGGAGACAAAAAATAATGATACACAATTGTACCGTACCGATACCGAAAGAGGAATGGAGCAATTGCGCAAACAACTGGAAAACCCTAAAAAAATAGATTTAGAACAATTAAGGAAAAAATTAGGAGATACCTCAGAACCCATAAGTTATTCAGATTTAAACAAACGCTTAAACAAAAATATCGAAGATGACTCTCGTTCTAATCTGTACCGTACCGATACCGAAAGAGGAATGGAGCAATTGCGCAAACAACTGGAAAACCCTAAAAAAATAGATTTAGAACAATTAAGGAAAAAATAATTGAAAAAAAAATAATCTATTCCTATTATTATAACATAATACAAGAATTTTTAAAATGGCGAATGAAGCGTTAAAGAAGATGCTTGAAATCGGCAAAAGAGTCGATGAGTTAACGACGAATAATGGTCAATATCCTAATAAGACACCTCGTCGAAGCATTGAAGAACAGATACAATCACTCGATAATCAAGTATATGGGCAATATGTACCGTCGGCAGAGGAAAAAAGCACTTACGATCCACAGGCAGAAATGAAACGAATTGCAGAACGTGAGGCACAAGGAGGCGGTTATAATAAAAATACTAAAGTTCCCAGCAGAATACTTGAATCAATACTTCAAAATCCCTGTAATCTCGATCCTGAAATATATGAGGATCAAAATATGGCCGCATTAACACGAAGATTAAGCGGTCGTATGCCAGGTATAAAGAATGTTCACGAAATACAGAAAAAACTCGATGAAGCCGATAGACAGAAACAGTCAGTAAGTGAATCACTGAAGCCTAAGACAACAACTTTCGGAACATCACAACAAACAACAGTAGACTATTCATTAATAAAGACTATTGTCGAAAGTGCCCTCGATGAAAAGATAACGAAATTGAAAACCGACATAATTAACGAGAACGTGTCACATCAAAACGGCACTAGTCTAAATGTAATGAAAATGGGTGATAAATTTCTATTCCTTGACGACCAAGATAACGTGTATGAATGCAAAATGCATTATATCGGCAAAAATAAAAAAAAGAAACAGTAACAAAAAGAAAAATAATAAAAACCGTATTCTTAAGCAGAATGCGGTTTTTATTGTTATATTCTAATTTTTAATTTGAATTAATGTTTAAAAAATATACTTGACTGTTATTTTCGATTAATTGTATTGACATTAAGCACCAAGGACTGTATTATCAAAGATCTGTTTACCAATTGTAACATTATTAATTTCTAAGTCATTTAACAGCTCTTGTTTACTCGTGTA
>ULOX01049134.1_pt1 | contig 33277 bp, 20 predicted proteins | sample 1952911 | NCBI WGS metagenome assembly ULOX01 (sample SAMEA4835613, study PRJEB28245) | human gut metagenome | biome: gut microbiome; material: fecal sample | place: Denmark | collected 2008
GCAACAGCAGGCAGTACGCCAGCAAGCTCAAGCCGACCAAGGTGTCATTGATGAAGCCCATCAGGGACTGCAAGCAGCAGAGCGTGCCCAATTGAATGCTGAACGCGAGGCTGAACAGGCTCGCAATCGTCGTAACCAAGAGGCGATTGACGGCGTCGACGTTGTTCGTGGTCGTGCCATTTGGAGTATCCAACCCGGTCAGATAGCACGTAAAATCAGCGAACGTGAATTGGAAGAAATAGAAAAGCTGAAAGGTATTATCGTTCAGGAAGGCTGTCAAGCTATTATCTTTGCTAATGGCGAATTGGTAGCCACGCTCTCTGCCGGAGCCTATCAGTTCTTTAAGTCTATTGAAGAAGAAAAGGCTGCAATTAAAGCTGCAATAGAGAAGGCAGAGAAAGAACTTGACGAGAAAGAGCGGAAAGCCCGTGAACAGCGGCGCCAGCAAGAACCCACTTTCCGTGAATTAGGAGTTGTTGGAGAAATTGGCCGTGCCGGACGATGGGTAGGGCGTCTTATCTTCGGTGAAAAGAAGGATGAGAAAAAAGAAAAGATTGAACGCCGTAAGTTGGACTATGCACGAATTCTTAGTCAGGCAACCCAATCCCCCATCCTTTCTGTCTATATCGTGAGCGAACGCCACATCACCATGACCTTTGCCGGTTCAACGGAGGCGGACGGGCACTTGGCATTCACCCCCTATACGATTCCCACAAAGATTGTGGATGTGAACATAGGTGTTTCCCTGCAACTCCGCATCAACGACATCCACCAATTTGCCACCAACTATCTGGCCGACAAGAATATTGCCACAACGATGCAGTTCGAGCAGATGCTTGCTCCGTCAATAGAGAACACCCTTCGGCAGATGTTGCGCAATCTAGACTATCAGACCTCTGGCCTGCCCGAACCTGTCCAGAACAATTTGAAGATACGCATCCAGCAGACAATCAACGAACAACTCTTTGGTATCCAATGTGAGCGGGTACTGCAGATTACAGACAGCAGTGCCGATTTTGAGCGTTTTCGTGCCGTAGAACGTGAGCTCTATTGCAGCGAGCAGGAACTCGGTTATCTGCAGCGTACTGGCGAGTTCCGTAACCGCCTTGCACTTGAGACCAACAGACAGACCATCGACAAAGCAACTAGCGAAGAGGAACTACGATACGCTTTGCAGCAGCTTAACCGTGACCAGTTGCTCCACGACGACGAGATGGAGCAGTTCGTATTGTTGCTCAACGCCCAGAAGCACCTGCGTGAAGCAAAGAGCCAGGAAGAAGAATATGAGGCACTCATCGATATCAAGAAGAACCGTCTTGTTAAAGATGACGAAATAGCTGCTCTCGAAGATGCTCTCGCACACAACAAGATAGAACGCGACTCTGTGACTGAGATTATGCGTATCCAGCATCAGCAGAGCGTGGATGACGCCCGTCTGCATGCCCAGTGGGCACTTGATGACCAGAAACAAGACCATGACTGGGAACGTGAAGACCTTCAGCGCCGCCGCAACTGGGGCATTGAAGACGAGGAGCGCGAACGCGAGTGGATGCACGAGGAGCAAGAGTACAATCGCCAATGGGGACGTACACAGCAAGAAGATGAATATGCTTGGCAGAAACGCATCCGTGAGACCGATTTTGAATGGCAAAGCCAAGAACGTCAGCGGGAGGCAGATTGGCAACAGCGTCAGCGTGAGCATGAATTAAGTCGCCAAGATAAATTCGACGATGTGGATGTGCTCGGTCGCAAAGCCGATATCGCCATGCGTAATATGCAGGCCATGAAGGAGGCGGAATTACGTGAATTACAGGAACAAAATCGCTCACGTGAAGCCATCGAGATAAACCGTGACAACGTGGAGGCTAACATGACAGCGGAGCAACTTATGGCGAAACGTGCGGCCGAACTCTCCGGTGAGGGGCAGGTGGCCTTCGCACAGGCGCTTGGCTCCGGCAAGGAGAATGAACTCTTGCAGAAACAACAACAGGAGCAGAAGGAACTCTATCAGCAAATGCTACAAATGCAGCAACAGCAAGGTGGTCAGAGCCAGGAGATGATGTTGAAGATGGCCCAGATGATGCAGCAGGGTATGGTGGGTATTGGCCAGCAGCAGCAAGCCTTCCAGCAGCAGCGCTTCGACGACCAACGTCAACGTGCAGACGAGTATCGTCAGGATGCCCATCGTCAGCAGGACCGCATGGACCACACGCTCGACCAGTCTCTGAACTATACCACTCGTGCCCACCAGACCGACTCTCAGAGCTTTGCGCAGGCTATGGGAGGTGTCCCTCAGGGCTTCCAACAGATGCCCCCACAGCAGGGTTACCAGCAGCCTGTTCAGCAACAGTACCAACAGCCTCAGGCACCTGTTGAGCCTGCTGCTCCGCAATTACGCTATTGTCCCGCCTGTGGGGCTGTTGTTCCTGAAGGCGAAGCTTTCTGTGGTGAATGTGGTAACAAGATGTAATTAATATGTATCATGAACATCGACGAATATCTGAACAATCTGCAGAACGACCTCGACAATCAGCTGTCGCAATTTGGATTCGGTCGTTCTCAAACCTCTGGTCAACAGTATGAAGATGGTTTTGGTGGATTCAAGTTCTGCCCGGAATGTGGAACAAAAGTAGATGCCGGTGCTAATTTTTGTCCTAACTGTGGCACCCGTCTTGATTCGTTAGAAGAGGAACCAGAACAGATAGAGAGGAATTCTTTCTGTGAAAACTCTGATGATGAACAGGTGGGCGTTATCTTTACCGACACCCAAAGACTTGGCGAAAAATACAACTGTTCACAGGATGAGGTGAAGGCTGTCATCGAGTCCTTCCGCGAGCAGTCAAGGGAGCATGGCATGGAGTGGTATCTCCTTGATGCCTCAGAGTATGTAGAAGATACCGACGAACCTTTCTGGCTTGACTATAATGAGGCCATTTCGGATTTTATGCAGGAATACGAGCTATCTCATGGTGAGAAGGTCCCCGTATTTATCATTGGAGGCCATGATGTCATTCCCATTCCTATGGTGGAAGATGTCTTTGGCAGTAGCGATGATGGTCGCATTCCCTGCGACATGTGCTATTGCTTCGGTGGTAACTTCTTCAGCGACCTGTGGGATGGTGGTGACCGTAGAATTACGGATGACTATGTACGCAACAACGTATCGCGTTTGCCTTTGGAAGATGGCGAGATGGAATCGTCTCTTGCCGACGACCTGGGAGACTATTTCGAACGTTGTACCAAATACTACGATGAGGGTCTCAGTGTCCATGCGGTCATGATGGAAGCTAATGCTTCCTGGCTTCCTGCCAGCAAGACGATGTCTGAGCACTTGCCACTCGTCAACCACGCCGATGATCCGGATATGGTGCAGGATGGCATGTATGTCAGTCCGCCTGTCAGTGTGGAGGATGAAGACAGCATGGAGCCCGTTATCAACACCCTGGACGAATGCGGCATGCTGCTCTTCAATCTTCATGGAGCAGGAAGCGAAGGCATGTCAGGATTCTATAACGATGGTGGTGAGGCTTTCAGCACCGAGATGCTTGCGAACACAGAAGCACAAGTACTCAATACAGTGGCTTGCTACGGAGCCCGCTATCATGGTTTTGAACGTTGCGATTCTATGATGCTTTCCGCTTTATATGATAACGGATTCCTCCTTTATGCAGGTTCGCTCATTCCTGTACCTATGACTGAGTTAGATGTCCCCGATGGCGTCGAGGTACATGAGGGCTCTGGCTCTGAGCACTTAATGCCCATCTATTGTATGGAGCAGTTCCGTGGCTTGCCTGTCGGCGAGGCCATGATGCGTGCCAAGCTCGAATACTTCAACACCTTCCGTTTCATGGAGCGCGACGACTTCTCCATGGCCACCATGATGATGTTCTCGCTCTATGGCAACCCCATGCTGCGGCTGCAGCCAAAGGAGGAGGTGCTGCAGAGGGCTGCAGAATGTCATGTCCTTCCCGTTCTGCCACAAAACAAGCGCGTAGCTCCCATCCAGAAGAAGCGCATGCAGCGCGTGCTCGTCAAGGATGGCCTTAAAGGGCAGTCGCTGCTCGAAGAGGTTCAGGGATTGGTCGATGCTAATCTGTCTGCCATTCATGCTCAGGTACAGCAGCATCTCTACGATGTTCTTGGGCTGGAGCCCCGCTGGCTCGACCATGTCGATTCGTTCGAACTTTCTGACAGCAAAGGTTTCAGCCAGAAAGGCTATTGTTACACGTATGTGGACAGAAGCAAGCCCTTTTTACAGAAGTCCATGGTGGAGGTGACAACAAAGGGAGCGGTTACCAGAGTTTTCAGAACAAAATAGTGACACCTTATTATACATAAAATATGTATTGTCCTAACTGTAAACAAGAATACGACGGCAAGTTCTGTCCAGAATGCGGAACGAAGCTGTTTGAGAAGCCATCTGCAAGTGGTGTAAGCCTGAATCTCGGTGATGCCAATGCCATCAGCGGAGGGCTGCATGTAAGTGATTCGCATGATGTGCACAACATTCAGAATACCAGCAATACCACTATTGACAACAGAAGTTCTGTTGACAATAGCCACACGGTTAATAATAGCACTGTCTATGAAGCCCAGAAGACGAAGGCGGAGATACAGCAGGAAAACGAGAACCTGTTCCTTAAGGCAGTGCAGGAGCGCTTGTCCGACGGGGTGCTTGAACAACGGGAACTGGCCGAACTGAACGTTATGGCCGCACAACTTAATATTACTCCCCAACGAGTAATGCAGATGATAGATCTGGTACGCCGTAGCACTATTGCCATGAAAGGCGGACAGGGAACGGAGTTCCTGGCACAGCAATTGCTTGAGGAGGTATTCAATGCCGTAAACTCCAATCAGGTGGATATCATACAGCGCCGACTGCCTCAGTTGGAACAGATGGCACGCACCACTCCTGATGCCAACATACAGTTCTACTTCCACATGTTGCAGGCTTCACTGAAACCAGAGTCGGCAGCTATCGCCTTTCTCAATGCGCGTACTGACAACTACTGGCAGTTGTTCTGGGTACATATAGCCTATGTGAAGTTGGGGCAGGACAACAATGCCACCGTATTGCTACCACGCATGGGCGGTTTCGGTGCGCCTCAGGGCGACTTAGCCTTACTCATGGCTATCGATAATCTGGCGGAATATCGACGAGACGGACAAAAAGAATACAATCTTATTCAAATGCAGGAAAAACTCATGCAAGCACATGAACTGGGACTGAGCGAGCCGCTCAGCACCCTGTGGTATGCTGTGAAGGAAGCTATGCTCGACGAACAGAACCCAGAAGAGTGGTTCCGTTTCTATGTGGAACAGACGTTGAAGGAACTTTGTCCTGTCAAGGCCCCTGCTATGCCCAAGATGCCCCCGCAAATGCCCAATATGGAGGTTCCGCCAGTGCCTAAGTTCAATGCTCAGAACGTTAACCTGGCACAGATGCAGGGATTCAATCCATTGCAAGCTGCACAGCAGATGGGGCTGGGTATGGCTGGAGGAATAGATATTATTGGCACTGGTATTCAGACAAAGCCCGACGGAATGGTGCCACCGCCATTTCCTACCAACAATGTTTCTGCTCCGCCACCTGTAAATGTATCACCCGAAAATATAGGGTGTCAAGAGCAGAATCAGACAATTCAAGAATAATTGTTCAATCGTTTGAAACTAAATAGTAAAAATAATTTCAAAACTATAAATAAAAAATAATTATGGGATTTTTTGGATTTAAGTCTTCTAAAGAAGTGGAAGAAGAAAAACAGAGAGCAGCCGAACAGGCTAAGCGTGAAGTGATTCAGCAGAACTACACCAATCTGAGTAACCTCTCAAAGGGTAGCCAAGTGAATTTTGCCATTCCATTCTTCGACGTATTTGACCCACGTCTGCAAGACTATGGTGTGCCCGTTTCTGTTCATGGAACCATAGTCTATTCTATTGAGGATATGGATCTTTTCCATAGTGTAAACAAGAATGAGGCTTACAGCGATGAGACCTTCCAGCAGAAATTGCGTGGAACTGTGACGAAATTTGTGAAAGGCGTGGTAACCAATGCTCCAACCGATGCTCAGATTCCTGTTGTCCAACTGGAACGCAAGATTTTGGAAATCAGCAATCTCATTCAGCAGTATGTAAAGCCGCAGGTAGAACAGCTCTTTGGAATAACTGTTCGCCAGCTTGACATCACTCGCATGAATATAGACAAGGAAAGTCGTGGCTATCGTGAGCTGAAGGCTCTGACTGCCGATTTGGAGAGGGAGCGCGTTATGGCTCAGCATAATGCTCAGATTTCTAACTTCAACCTACAGAACGATCTCAATCAGGAGCACTTGAAGATGCAATCTACGCTTAACCTCGATGCTATGCGCCGCCAGCAGGAGATGCAGCTGGGCGGTCAGGAACAGATACAGGACATGAATTTAGAGAATCAGCGCGAAACCATGCGTATTCAGCGCGAGGAGATGCAGCGTGCCAGCCGCCTGCAGACTGAGCAGACGTTCTTGGGAGCCCATCAGGCCAATCTGAGTGCCGGCGTGCTCAACAATGCTACCGACAACGGCATCAACGCTTTCCGCCAGCAGCAGCCCCAGATGGGTGCTGCCATGGGATTGGGTGCTGCCCCGCAGATGCCTGGAATGGGCGGTGCTCCACAGATGCCGGGTATGCAGATGAAGCAGGCCACGCCACAGGTAAGCTATATGGTCGGTGTCAATGGGCAGCAGGCCGGTCCCTTCGACTGGAATCAGCTGCAGCAGCTCGTTCAACAGGGCCAGCTTACGCAGCAGACCTATGTCTGGAAACAGGGTATGCCCAACTGGGCATTTGCCGGACAAGTGCAGGAACTGCAGCCACTCTTTATGAACGCTGCACCACCACAGATGCCGGGTATGCCGCCCATGCCGGGAGTGTAACATCATAGAATCAAAAGTAATAATAATATAAATAGTATTTATGGCAAATTTAATTCCTGAGGAGCTGAAAGCTCTTATCCAACAGTATTTAACTGACGGCGTACTGACTGACAAGGAACGCCAAGTGATTTTGAACAAAGCAGAGAAGATGGGGCTCGACCGCGATGAGATAGACCTCTATCTCGATGCCGAAGTACAGAAAATTGACCAGCAGACCGATGCTGCTGTGCGTAAGCAGAAGGGTAAGACGTGTCCCTTCTGTGGAGGTAGTGTGCCTCAACTCACCGACAAGTGTCCGCATTGTGGTGAAAACATTACTCCAGAAGCAAGTAAGGAACTACAAAAAATCTTCAACAACCTTGAGGAAGCTCTCATTGATTTAAAATCAGGAAGAGACATTGAAATAAGCAAAGCAAGTGTAGAACGTTTTGCCCGCAAAGCAAAAATGTACTATGGCAGCAATCCAAAGATACAAAAACTATTATTAGGGGTCGAAAACGAGGTGATTGAAGTTGAGAAAAAACGTAAAAAATCTGTTAGAAATGCCATAATAGGTTTAGTTGCAATTTTTATACTTCTTATAGCAATGTCTGTTTTGGGATTTATTTTTTCTCAACTGTCTGGTAAATAATTTAGTGACAATTATGTGTACAAATCAAATTACCATCTAAACTAAATAGAATATAAAGAAGTTGCCGTAGAACGCATTCGATGCTGGAGGCAGGCAGGCGGCTTTCTTATCCTGTAGTAGAAAGGTATTGGGCCGTCATTCTATTTTGTGCATGATAACAGAAACTAAAATGGAATCAAAATTAAACATTTTAAGTGACTTCCTCAAGTTTTTTAAGGAACAACAGGAAAGTATACCTTATAATTTTAATGTCCTTGATGAACAGTGCGGACACATTGTTGAGAATTCGCACACCAATATGCTGATGAAACTATTGGAATACAAGAACCAATATGGCTATGTGTTCCTAAAGAGTTTTTTTGCATATATTGGCATGGACATTGAAATAAAGTCTGGGATAGTTAAGTTTGAACGAGAACAGAACTATAAAAGGTATGACAAAAACGGTCGCATTGACGGTCTTATTTATCAGCAGAATCAGTTTGCCTTGATTATTGAGAACAAGGTGAATGGTGCAGGCAACCAACCTGAGCAACTCAAAAAATATATTGAGGGTACTCAAAATGACAACAATATTTTCCCTGAGACAGATAAGAAATCTCGTGTTGACAAAATATGGGCTATTTTTCTTACCAAAGACGGTGATGAAAAACCAGACAAATGAAGTCAGGCTTATATGCAGGAACAAGGCATTTGTTCATCTATTGGCGAAGTATTAGAGGGTCCTCGTTATGCATCAATAAGCTATCGTGAACACATCCTGCCATGGCTGAGAGAAGAAGTCCAGCCTTGTGTAATGCAGAAAGAACAGGTGCTTAACACGGGACTACTTCAGTACATTGATTTTCTTGAAGGCATGCTTGGTATTCGCAAGTCGGAAACCAAGATGATAGAGCAGAACAAACAATGGCTGAAAAAGAAATTGGATCTCAACAAACCATTTGTAGAGTTGAACAAGGATTTACGCAGTATTAGACTAGATTTACGCAAGCAACAGAAGAGTCTTGTAAAGGAAAAACCTGATGAACTGTTACATTTACAGAAATGTTCTGGAATTTTGGCAAATCTTATTGAGGAAATAAACGAGGAACCACTGCAGGAATTCTTTGAATTGACACGTGGCTACTTTACCTCAACAGATCACGGCTTGATGAAAGAATGTGTCATCAGCCACATCTTCAACTACTACTATATTATTGTTCGCGATGCATTGTGGCCTAGAAGTTTGCATTTCGAGTGGTATCCATTAGGAGTTGATAAATTGAGTAAAAGGAAAAACTATTCTTTCTGCTTCCACGTGGAGGGTTCTAAAGAAATGCGCGACACTTTCGATCAAGACAAGCAATTGGAGGAACTATTTCAGCAACAAGGCTTCATCAAAGAAGACAGACGTGCCACTAAACACAGGAATATTTCGTTCCGAAAGGAAGTACCTGCTCCCAAACCAATCATGTTGATGAATTCTTTTGAACTGGAATTATATCTAAGCGGTGTGTATTCCTATGTAACCAAGGAGATTATTGATAGGATTAATAGTAACTTAGCTAAATTATAATATTATGGCAAACAATTTAATTCCTGAGGAGCTGAATGCCCTCATCCAAGAGTATTTAACTGACGGCGGACAGATAAGGAGCGCGCAGTGATTTTGAAGAAAGCAGAAGGTATGGGCCTTGACCGCGATGAGACAGACGTCTATATAGATGCTGAGGTACAGAAGATTGAGCAGGCATGCCGCCTATGCCAGGTATGTAAAGACAATTATAAATAATGTATCTAAAATAATAAAACTATGTTTTCAAAAGAAATGGAAGCTTTGATAGCGGCTTCAATCGAAGACGGTATCTTAACAGAACAAGAGAAGCGAGTGCTTGTGAAGCGCGCAGAGAAAGAAGGTATTGACCTCGACGAACTGGAAGTGTATATCCAGTCGATGCTGCAAAAGCAGCAGAAAGCCAAGATGGCAGCGGAACAGCCAGAGGAGAATAAGCGCGAGACGTGGCAAGGCAAGGTCGTCAAGTGCCCCAACTGCGGTGCTCCCATTGAGCCAGGCATCGCCAAATGTCTGTCGTGTGGTTATGCGTTCAGCGGCATCAAGGCCAACAACACGGCCAAGGAACTGGCCCAACAGCTGAATGACATCAATGCCAATTCGCAAATTACCGACAAGATCGCCGCCATCAGCATGACCATCTCATCCTTCCCCATACCTACCACCAAGGAAGACTATCTGGAGCTAATGATTCTGTTGCAAACTGGAATGAAGACGTCTGGTTACCAAGACTTAAGCCTGCCAGCGGTCTATAAAAGCAAGTTGGAAGAATGTATTTCCAAGGCACAGACTTCATTCGCGCATGACCCATTGGTTGTACAGCAGATAGCACAGGCAAAACAGGCTATAGAGGAGAAAATTGCACGTGACAAAAAAGGCGCAATGATTGGGTTGGGATGCATGGCTGTTGGCGGTCTGCTTATATTGATTTTCTTCATCTGCAGCTTTATGGGCTGCTTTGATTGATCTCTCGCTGACTCATGATAACAGATTGTTTGTGGTGCACTATGATTAAGCTAGACTTCGACAAATAATAATTAGTATTATGGCACAATCCTGTAAAGTCGGTACATATATTTTTCGCATCAATCCATCTGATGACAGACAACTGCAAGTACGTTCTATCGGCGGTTCCAGCTTTGCATACTACTGGACTGCGCCCAACGGCTATCACATCTTGGATCTGATGCCACGAGGCGATGAAATGGTTATCTACACAGATCGCTACAACTATGTGCGAAAGCGCAGTGGTAGCATAACACCTGAATATTAGTTGTAAAATAGATGATGGCAGATTTGCAACAACACAATGGTGTAGTGTAAGTAAACTCGAACACCTACCTGTTGTTTACTCAGAACGGATTTCAGCACTATTTGTTCTTTATAAAAGACGAAATCAGTGAGGTATTCACCTCGATATTACAAAAATGTTTAGCACGGAGAACACATTTTAGGTTAAAATGTTTTGCCGGCTGAACATTTTTTTATTATATTTGCAGTCGAAAATGTAATTAAGCATTGAAAATGGAAGCACTGATTAAGAGGCATCTGAACAGGATGCAGACAGTAAGACTCGATTTCGTCAGAAGTATAATGGATGAAATCGACTGGGATGATCGTCTGCTGATGATTAAGGGGCAAAAGGGCGTTGGCAAGACAACGCTGATGACACAACGCATTTTGCAGGAGTTTGGCCCCACGAATACAACAGATGTGCTATATGCCAGTCTGGATAATATCTATTTCAGTACGCATAGTCTTTTGGACTTCATTGAGCGATTCCATGCACAAGGCGGAAAATATCTGTTTCTGGACGAGGTACACAAATACAAAGGCTGGAGCCTGGAAATCAAGAATGCCTACGATGAGTTTGAAGATATGCATATCGTGCTGAGCGGCTCGTCGTTGATTAATCTTAATGAAGGAGAGGCCGACTTGTCGCGCCGTTGCATTACATACACCATGCAGGGTCTCTCGTTTAGGGAGTACCTGCGGATGTTCCATCAGAAAGACTTCCGAAAGAGAACGCTCCAGGAGATTCTGACTGATGGTAACAGTCTGTGTGCTGAGGTTAATGCACAGCTGCGCCCGCTGCCACTGTTTTCAGAGTATCTTTGTTACGGCTACTATCCTTTCCTGAAAGAAGGTCAGAACAATTACTATCTGCGCATTGAGAATATTGTCAACACAATTATCGAAGTGGAATTGCCCCAGTTGAGGAAACTGGATGTGGGTAATATCCGAAAGGTGAAGTCGCTATTGGGCATCCTTTCATCTGGTGTTCCGTATACGGTGGATACCGTAAAGCTGTCATCAATGGCGGAGATGTCGCGCAACACATTATTGCAGTATATGCAGAACCTCAGCGAGGCACGGCTGATTCAATTGCTCTATTCAGATGTCACCAACATAAAACGTCTGCAGAAACCAGACAAGATTTATCTGGAGAACACCAACATGCTGCATGCCCTCGCGACCACACAGGTTAACGAGGGTACGGAGCGAGAGGTTTTTTTCATTAACCAGCTGTCTGCAGCCCATGTGGTGGAATACAGCAAAACTTCTGCCGACTTTACCATCGACCATCAGTACACGATTGAGGTAGGCGGGCGTTCCAAAGACGGCAAGCAGATTGCCGGCGTTGCCGATAGCTTCATCGCCTCTGCCGACGAGGAGTATGTGCTGGGGAACAAGATCCCCCTCTGGCTTTTCGGCTTCTTGTATTAGCAAAGATACACGGCTCCATTTTCCCTATTGAATTGTATATCATATTTAGCATTATGGGACTCAGACAAGAACTGGCATCAGGTAAGATGCAGATTGAAAAGCTGTCGAACTCTGCAGCTGGGCAGGGACTCAGCAGAATGGCTGAAGTACGACTCAAGTCATTATTGAACAATGCCAAGGAAGCACTGACGAATGCAGAGCAACTCGTGGCAGAGGAGATGGGCGAGGATAGCGAGAACGTTACCAAACTACGCCTGTGGGAACGCAAGTTGCTCGACTTGAGTCTGCGCAATAACCTGCTTAATATGAAGTTAGGAAAGAATGCCATTCGCTATGAACATGACGAAATCGCTATTTTAGAGGATGAACTGGATCAGGGCAAGGAGTTTGTTCTTGAGCAGAAGGAATTAAAAGGCATCTATCGTACCGTCCGTACCAATCTTGAGGAGAGCGGTGTGAACACGCTTTTCCTGACATTTGGTACGCTTAATTGGAAAGAACGGGCTAGTGGGCGCAAGTATGCTGCACCCATTCTGCTTGTGCCAGTAGATATTGTACCTATCAAGAAAGAAGGTTATGCCATCCGAAAACGTGATGAAGAGGTGATGCTCAATATTACGTTAATGGAGATGCTCAAACAGAAATTTGAAATAGATGTGGAAGGTGTAAATCCATTACCTATGGATGCCCATGGAATAGACGTGAGTCTGGTGCTCCATTTGGTGCGTGAAGCTGTCAAAGAGCAGACGGAGTGGGATGTTATGGAGGATTCTGTGTTGGGCATCTTCTCGTTCTCAAAGTTCGTCATGTGGAACGATATCCATAGTCATGGAACTGCCGTGATGGAAAGTCCTATCATCAGTTCTTTGGTGGAGGGGCGACTTATGATGGAAGATGAGAGAGCCCCTATTGATGCTCGGCAGTTGGACGCCACCATGAGACCAGAGAAGATGGCGATACCAGTAGATACTGATTCATCACAGTTGGAGGCTATTGCTGAATCGGAACAAGGACGTTCCTTTATCCTCTTTGGCCCTCCGGGAACAGGAAAGAGCCAGACCATCACCAATCTCATTGCCAATGCGCTCTATCATCAGAAACGTGTGCTCTTTGTGGCTGAGAAGAAAGCTGCACTTGACGTGGTGCAGTCACGACTGGCAAAGATCGGACTGGCACCCTTTTGCTTGGAACTACACTCCAATAAGGTGGATAAACAGCATTTTCTGCGCCAGATGCAACAGGTTATCGATGCGGTTGGTGCCAATGCGCCAGAAGGTTTCCAAAGGGTGGCAGACCAACTCTTTCTGCAACGGTTGCAACTCATACAATATATCGATGCGCTACATCAAAAACAGGCAGATGGTTCATCGCTCTATGATGCCATTAATCGCTATCTGACATTGAGTGCTGAGCGTGGCGGCCATCCGCTTAGTGGACTGATGCCGAGGCCACGTACACAGTCGAAGGTTTCTTCTTATATGATGGGAGATACATTAGAGAAGCAATTACCGCTGTTGCCCCAGATTATTGATGGTGTGAAGAAGCAATTGGAGCGTGGACGCCAGATGTCATACTTCAACAAGACGCCACGCCAACTGTTAGAGGCTGATTACAAGTGGCGTAAGTTCGCAGCATTGGCTGATGTCAGTAATGATTTGCTCGACGACCTTGATGCTCTGAGTGATGCTGCAGAGCGATGGCAAAAGAACATGGATTTATTACCGCTGTGGGAACGGTGTGCTGTGGCCATGCGTCAGACAGATAGTGCCAGCATCGAGCAGGCGATAGACCGCTATCGTGAGTTGACCAGCGAGTTCCAGCAACTGACACGCCAGGAATTGGTTGCGCGTCTGTCGGCACAGGTGCCTGTAGGCGACCATGACCCTGAAATAAGCAGCGAACTTACACTGCTAAGAAAACGTATAGGCAACAAGGGACGTGGTACCACCATTCGTAATATCATTGACCAAATGCCTGCACTCCTACCCAAACTGTGTCCTGTAATGCTGATGAGCCCACTCAGTGTGGCTCAGTACATTGATATCAACGGACCGAAATTTGATCTCGTGGTGTTTGATGAAGCCTCGCAGATGCCCACAAGTGAGGCTGTCGGAGCAATCAGTCGTGGTAAGGCAGTCATCGTGGTTGGCGACTCGAAACAGATGCCTCCTACGAGTTTCTTCTCTGCTAACACGACTGATGACGACGAGGCTGATATGGACGATCTGGAGAGTATTCTCGACGACTGTATTTCGCTCAGTATGCCTTCGCGCTATTTAGGTTGGCACTACCGTTCAAAGCATGAGAGTCTGATAGCATTCAGTAATCAGAATTATTATGATGGTAGACTCACCACATTTCCATCGGCTGACGATATGGTACCACATGTGACATTACAGCATGTGGAGGGATTCTATGATTTTGGCAAGACACGTACTAATCGAGCTGAGGCTGAGGCGATTGTGGCAGAAACGATACAAAGATTACAAAACAATCCAGAAAGGAGTATTGGTATAGTGGCTTTCTCGAAGACACAAAGTGACTTAATAGAAGACTTACTTAGCGAAGCGTTAGCCGAGCATGTCGACTTGGAGCAACAGAACTTGGGAGCAGAGGAACCACTCTTTATAAAGAATTTGGAAAATGTGCAGGGTGATGAGCGTGATGTCATTCTCTTTAGCGTGGGCTATGGCCCTGACAAGGAAGGAAAACTCTCGATGAACTTCGGACCTTTGAACAAGGTTGGGGGTGAACGGCGTTTGAATGTGGCAGTCAGTCGTGCCCGTTATGAGATGAAAGTATTCTCCACACTGCGTCCTGAACAGATTGACGAGCGCCGTACACAGGCTGAGGGTGTGCTCGGACTAAAACAATTCTTACGTTTCGTAGAACATGGAACATCCATGCTTCCTGCATCTGCTCAATCTACAGAGGATCATTCTCTGATTGTAGAACAAATAGCAGAAGTATTGAGTTGTAAGGGATATGAGGTGAAGACTTCTATAGGCTCTTCAGCTTCAAGGGTTGACTTGGCCATTATCGATCCACTACAATCAAACCGCTATGCTTTAGGTATTATTTGTGATGGCTCTAGTTATATTCAGCTTAAAACAACTCGTGACCGTGAGGTAGTGCAGCCAAAGGTTCTTCAGATGTTAGGCTGGAATCTTATGCATGTATGGACTGTCGATTGGCTGCAAAATCCTGACGCTGTAATAAAAGACATTATCAAAAAAATAGAACCATGAAACAACTGTCGAAATCACGTTATACGGCTTTCTGTCAGTGCACGAAGAATCTCTGGCTGAAGGTGTATAAACCCCAAGAAGCAACTGTGGATGATGGGGTGCAGGCTCGTTTTGAGCAAGGTAACAAGGTCGGCGATCTGGCAATGGGGCTCTTTGGCGACTTCAAGGAGGCACATGCAGAGAAGGCTGATGGCAGCCTCAACCTCACCAAGATGGTGGAGCAGACGCGCCAGTGGATGGATGAGGGCGTGGAGAACATCTGCGAGGCTTCGTTTATCTGCGAGGGAGGTTATTGCGCCGTTGACATCCTGCGCAAGACGGCCGGCGGCTGGGCCATCTACGAAGTGAAGAGCACCAGTTTCCCTGAGTTCAACGGCCAGGAGGCAAAGCTGGAGAAATATGCACCCGATATTGCTTATCAGAAATGGGTATTGACGCAATGTGGAGTTAACGTTACCGGCACCTATCTTGTCTGCCTGAACAGCGACTATGTAAGGCAGGGTGAACTTGACATCAACCAACTCTTTGTTATCAATGACATGAAGGAGATGGTGGAGAATGAATACCCGAAGGTGCAGGCACGTGTGAGCCAAGCCATGAAGGTAATCAACAGCGAGCAGGAACCCGACACAGAACTATCGGAATGCTGCATGAAACCTTACGGATGTGCATTCTGGGAGTACTGCAAGCGTCAGCATGGTGTACCGTCGCCTTCGGTATTCGATGTGTATGGCGGCAAGGGAAGAGGCGGTTTTACCTTCAAGAAGAAACTGGATTGCTACCATCAGGGACTTGTGTCCTTCGAGGATTTGCGTTCGATAGACATCGGCCCCATTCAGAACATGCAGATAGAGGCCGCACTCACCGGTAAGGAGTTTATCAATCCTGCAGGTATCCGTAAGTTTTTGGAGAAGATTACCTATCCAATCTATTTTCTTGACTTCGAGACGATGCAGGATGCAGTGCCTCAGTATGATGGTGCGAAGGTCTATGCACAGATTACGTTCCAGTACTCATTGCACATCAAGGAGAAGAAGAGCACCACAAAGGTCGTTGAGCTGGAGAATGAAGGAAGAAAACTGAAACTGTATGAGACAGCCAACTATATTAAGCATAAAGAGTATTTGGCTCCAAGCAACGGAATAGACCCACGCCGTGCTTTGGCGGAGCAACTTTGCAAGGACATTCCTAAGAATGTCTGCACGTTGGCATATAATAAAATGTTCGAGTGCTGGCGCATCCGTGAGTTGGCAGCTTTGTATCCTGACCTTGCTCCGCATCTGTTGAATATCGCTGATCACATCGTTGACCTCATCGACCCCTTCCGAGCTGGTGACTACTACGTTCCTGCAATGGGAGGCTCGTTCTCTATCAAGAGTGTGCTGCCAGCCCTCTTCCCCGATGAGCCAAGTCTCAACTACCACAACCTCGATGAGCGCTGCCAAAATGGAGGTGACGCAATGACCATCTTCCCTCGCATCAAAGATATGGAACCAGAAGAGGCCGCTGCCAGTCGTGAAGCCCTCCTCCGCTACTGTGAACTCGACACCTGGGCAATGGTGAAGGTGTGGGAGAAATTGAAAGAAATGGCCAAATAGTTTGAATTTTTCAAGCGAAGTGACTATATTAGGTCTCAACCAAATGAAATAAGATGGAAAAAACTTATAACATCAACGGAACAAGTTATACGGTAAACGAGCTTATTGCCATTATGCGTGAGCAACTGCCCGGCCTTAAGAAGTATTCTCATTTCGCAGATGCAGAAATAGAGTTTTGTCGTCAGAACAAAGACGGTGCCCTCTTCTTTTATGTCTCTAAGGACAATGGAGAGGATATGATGGTTAAAATTGGACCTGAAGAGACAATCTATTGGGATTGGACCGGCCAGGTTCTGGACTAATATCAAATGAAACAATCAAAATGAAATTAAAACCTCGCGATGTACAGGGAATCACAATAACATATGGGAAATATTGAAAATTGCGTTGAGTCTTTAAAGAAATCGCCTTTATATAGTCTCTCAATGGCTAACAAGGAACTATTTCATAGTAATTTCCTTGCTTGGTTTGGCGATCAGTATAAGAATGAGTTCAAAGGTCTTATGAACAAATTGCTTGGCACAGAAGTTCTAAAAGACAATAATTTCAGTATAGAAAGAGAGTATAAACATTTTGATATCTGCGTTAAAGTAAATGGTAATGAGATAATTCTTATTGAGAACAAGGTAAAGAGTGTTCCGACAAGTGAGCAGTTAAAAGGATATATGAACGAAGTGAAGTATGAAAAATGCAAATTTATTCTTTTAACCATGACACAAGAGCTTCAAGACTTATCCAAGGCTGTGGGATGGACAGTAATAACTTATAAGGACTTATCAGAAAAAATGCCGGATCGGCTAAATGATTGTTATCATTCTAGCTTATTAAAAGACTATCGTGATTATGTTAATAATCTCCAAGATATTATTGAAATATATGATAAAGAAAAAAACTATAATTCAAAACCAGAAGACAACCGTTTAAAAGAGGAGCTTGGAATACATGACATCTGCGGAAAGAGAAAAGCCCAAACTCTATACAAAAAGCTCTGTGAAGCATGTAAAAACAAGAATATTAATATTGTTTCTGATATAAACAATCTATCAGACAACAATATTTATATAGGATGGGGCTATACAAATTCAACACCTCTTATTGAGGTAAAGTTTAAACCAAGCAAAGATGTTTCTGATGTAGTTATTATTCAGATTCAAGGTAAGCAGTATCGTCATGCAGTTGAGTTTTTCGATAAAGCTATTGGTGATAGGATAATTTATGATTACAAAGAGCACATTCCTTCTGATAAAGGTTTAAGTTATTTAAAAGAACATTATTCTGACATATTATCACTTAAAGGAGAAAAACCTCAGAATTATCCATTTGATAAATATGTTTTTGGGCAGAACAAGAAAAGGGGGTATTGTAAATACTGTAACGGGAAACCGAATGCCAATGGCGATATAAGTTGCTTTGTTTATCAGTGGGTAGAAATTCCAGCTATAACATCATGCGACGATTTGATACAAAAGATCTTAGAAGACATAGAAAATATGAAAGAAATTTTGAAAAACATGATTTAAGCCCTCATCTTTAAATTTCTCTTCGAAAGTGACTAGATTATTGTATAACGTTTAAAACTAGACAATATGAATACAAACATTGAAAGACTGAGCCAGATGCTCAAAAGGCATTTCCACTTCTGGATAGAAGCCTTCAAGGACGAGGAAACAGGCGAAGATGTGTCAATTGAACGAAGAGACATTCTTGATACAGAACTCTCCGATGAAGAGCGGCAACTCATAAAAGCCATAGCTGCGGATATTCCCAACCTCACAGATGAAGAACTCCTCCGTTTCCAGGAAGAAATATCTTATTTTGGCTGTCAAACAAAAGAACAGATATACATTGAACGTGTTCGGCGAGGAGAAGAAAGTATGGCTGAATCTATCGAGGGTGTGCCTACGTTGCGAGTACTCTGCGACAAGGGGAACCGCTGGGCTGCATATGCATTATATCAGAAATACAATTGGGGAGATGAGAAGCTGGGCATCTTCATCAACAAACGAGAGGCAAAGCATTATTTTGACCTTGCCAGTGATGTCCCGCAGCAATACAATGATGAGTGGGACGATGTGGACCACCCAGGAGAGGAGTTCCCAGAAGAGTTCTGCTATACTCTTACAGGCAATGCCCAAACACTTGATGCGGTGGAAAAGCTCATCAACGACCTCTGTCAGAAATTGGGCATTCGTGAAAATGAACAGGACGGATTGGGACTCTTCGTGCCACAACGCCAATTGATGAAGGTGCTTGTGGGCAGCGACACAGAATACTATCGTGGCAATGTCCAGCATATAGAACGTAAAGCCCCAGACCGACTTGTCATCACTACCGAAGCCGACAAGGGCGAGCCTCTGCTCTATGCCCTGCGCCAATGCTTCGAGAATCTGAATGTGGAGATGTAATAAAATGAAAAGTCATGGGTGTATCATATCTTTTAATACAACCCGTTGTAAAGTAACAAATATAGAATCAGTCGTAGAAAGTTTCATTTGAAACCTGAGGCGGGCAGGCATCCTTCTTATCCTGTAGTAGAAAGGTCTTGGGATGTCAATTAAAAATAAAAAAAACGAAGGAATTATGGAAACTGATTATTTGTTATTTCTTGATGAATTCAAGAACAATAATAAGGTAAATCAAGAACGTAATAAAGACTAGTCATATAGCTCTTAAAAAATATTAAAAACGTTTCCTCTCTCCAAACCATCCCAAAACCACCATCCCCTCTTTCCTACCTTTATGTACGCATTATTCTGATACACAACACTTTGCAAAAACTGTTATTTAATTTCGCTTGCGTACGGCAGTAGGCAGAATGTTGTATCTCGCTTTGAAGCACTTAGCGAAGTAACTGCCGCTGGTATAGCCGCATTTGCCAGCGATGATGTTAATAGAAAGGTCTGTTGTTGTGAGCAGGTGATAAGCGTGCTCCATGCGTATTGTCTTGATGAAATCAGATGGTGTCTGTCCGCATTCTGCCAACATCTTGCGGTAGAGGTTTACTCGACTCATGAACAGAGCCTCCGCAAGCATGTCTACAGTGTAGTTGTCGTCTTCGATGTGTTTTTTTACAATGCCTACTGCTTTCTCACGGAATGCGTTGTATGGAGCCGATGCGTGTTTGTCGTCGGTGATGACGCTGCGATACAGCTCCTCGCGTTTCTGCTGTACGAATCGATAGAGGAGAAAAGCACCTGTAATCAGTCCTATACAGAGAACTATGTAGAGTGTATATGCCCACCATGTTTCCCACCATGCAGGCAATCTGTGTATCATCAGCACGCTGCACGGATTACCCCAAATGCCATATTCGTCGGTAGCACGCACTTGTACTTCGTAGTTGCCCTTAGGAAGATTTATAATGCGAAAGGTGTTGTCACCCGTTTTGAGGTTCACCCATTCATCGGTCCATCCATTTATTTTTACGGCAAAGTTCACTTCCGTGGCATTCATATGATTGAATGTTGTAAAACTCAGCGTCACATTACTGCTATTGGCAGCCAGTTCAAGAGTTGGCTGTTTTTCTTCGGAATACAAAAAGCCTTTTGTTGATGTCCCGTCATCGGTAGTCACAGTATAGGAACTTACACACACAGGTACTTCCACCGCTCCGTTCAGTCTCTCGTTGGTGGTAAATAGGCATGCACCACCTGCTCCGCCAACGCATACACCGTTTTCGACGGCTGCAACGCAGTGGAAGTTATACATTCCCATACCGCAACTGCTTACTGATATGTCACGGAAGTGTCCCGTGCGAATGCATAGTTCGCGTACATACTGATCAAAGACTATCCACAGATGTCCTTTGTCATCTATCGCCGCATCCTTAACCAGCTGTTTGTCTATATCCACATTGCTCTCCACGAGTTGTGCGAGTTTTTTGTTGCTATCCCACCTGACCTTTGGTGCAAGAGTGGTATTAGAGACCAACTCTTCTGTGTCATTGTTAAGGTCGTAGAGCGAGACATAATGTATATCCTTGTAGATCTTCAGCCGGCCATCAGGTAATAGCTGTATACGGTCAACATACACATCGCTGTAATCTGGGCTTTTTATGTCCAGCTTTTTCGCAGCAGGGCCTGCAAATGCAGTGAATACCGTGAAACTTGGATGATAGCCCGTCATCCAAAGATTGTACTGATGGTCGAGATACAGTCCAAAGACTCCTAATTCGGGATTTTCAGAGTATTGGTATATACAATCGCTCAATATACCTCTGTCTATATTGAAGACCTGCAGTCCGTCGGCTGTTATTGCAAAGAGCAGATTGCGTGTCCTGTCAACAAGTATGTTTTTTGCCTTTATATTATATTGGTATATCACGCGCGAAGTATCCGATTCCGTATAACAGAGTCTTCGGTTGTCGTAACATACCCATTTCTTTCCCTCTGTATCAGGATGAATGATCCTAAAGCGGCCTCTGTAAACAACATTCTTCTTTTTAACTATCTTATGACGTGACGTAACCTCATACGCCACCGAGTCGGATTCTAATAACATATTGCCGTTAGGAAGCAGACTGATGTGCAGAGCACGTGTGTTGCGGAACATATCGTTGAGCGGTCGTATGCTGTAATCGTGCTTGTCGAGTGCATACACGCTTTTTGAGGTTGAAAACCATATCTCACCGTTTGGGGCTTCACACAAGGAGAATATGAGATTGTCTGAAAGTAGAGACGGATGATTCATGTCGCATCGGAAAACATCAATATGATAACCATCGTCGCGGCATAGGCCTCCTTCCAATGTAGCGTACCACATATAACCTTCGCTGTCCTGAATCACTTCGTTTACGTTCGATACAGGCATCTGCCGTCTTGTGGCAGGCTGCTTGACAACGGGATTGAATGATGACTGTGCCAGACAATCAACCGAAAATATAAAGAGATAAAGTATGAAAATTCTTATTAAATACCGAATAATCTGCATGGGCATTTTAATGTGTTTTAGATTGCTTTGCTACAAAGTTAATCAATAGAAAGGATAAAATGGATGATTTTATGAAGAATTTCGTTTCATTTTTGGAAAACTTAGTTACATAGCAACGAGATTTTTATTATTCGTAACGGTATTTTCCTATGTGTAGTTGTTGTTTTGTTATTTTTGCAATGCAATAAACGAAACTTTCAATTTAAAACATAAACTACTATGACAAAGAAATGTATCCTTTTCCTGATCTTACTACTACTCTTGCCTGTGGCATCGATGTGGGGATATAAGATGCAGAAGATTTACATCACCCACAGTGGGAAGCAGCGCAGTATGCTCGTTTATACACCAGACAAGCTGCCAGATAACAGTCCGCTTTTTATTACCACGCACGGTATGGGTGGAAGTTCTGAGAATCAGGCAGAGCATGACCTGATGTATGAGCTTGTTGATACGGCCAAGTTCGTGATGTGCTATCCGAATGCCGATGGCGACTATTGGGACATAAGTGGCACTAACGACCAGAACTTCATCATAAAGGTGATAGACGAGTGCGCCCAACGCTTTAAGATAAATCGCAATCGGGTTTATTGGTCTGGATTCTCAATGGGGTCCATGCTGTTGTTCCATTGTATGCCAAACATGCTTGACAAGATTGCAGCTTTCGCTCCTACGAGTGGAATTCAGTTCAGTGAAAGTCCTTGGACTAAATGCACCAAGAAGGTTAATGTTATGGAATGCATTGCCTACAACGACAATGCATTCACTTACAGTAAATATAATATCCGGGGATACATGGAAAACTTCGGTATCATGAACAAGTACACCAAGAACGATACCATAACGGGCTATAGGACAAAGAATGGTACGTCATGGTTTGATGGTGACCGTGAAATATGGATTAACGAGGATACTGGCCACGAAGTAGTGCTCTACTCATATCGCTATAGTGGAAATGGTTCGCACACACCTGTAGCAGAGAATTCGTATGAGATATGGAACTTCTGCAAGCGATTCCAGCTGGGACCTAATATGATTGTTGGTCCGACGCTTGAGGAAGCTATTGCTTCATTCAAAGATGCCTTCGCCGTGGCAAATGATATCTACAACAATACCACCGATGATAAATATTCAACTGCAGAGCTGCTCCGTACGGAACTGAAGGAGCAAATAGATAAATACAATGGGTTCGAGTCTGCTGACTCTTCTGCTTATTTGGCACCAACCCGTAATCTCACAGAAGCTGCCAACGCACTGACTGTAAGAAAGACCAACCTTGACAACTACTATGCTGCAAGAGAACGCGTGAAGACACTCATAGATCAGTATGCTGATAATCCTGCATGCAACACACGTCCATATTATCTGCGTATGGTTACACTGTATGACTTCTATGATCTATCGCAGCAGAATATGACTAATGACAGCAAACTGGAAACAGCGGCAAAGACGCTCAACGAAACTGCCGATATGTTTGAGAGTGAGTTGGAATTCAGCTTGTCAGTCAGAGAGATAAATACATCATCCGACAGTAGGAATATTCCACACTACGACATCTCAGGCCGTCGTGCAACTGGAAGCGGACTGCGTATTGTGAGGGGAAAGAAGATTTATGTAAAGTAGGCGAAACCTTTGCAAAAACATATCAAACATAAAAACAATATCTACGATGAAACATTTAAAACTTATACTTGCAGCAATACTCCTGATTACCGCATCGAATAGATTGTCTGCTGAAGTTAAATCTTTCGAAGGAGATGCAGACAATTCGTGGACAGCCACTGCCAGCGATGCCTGTGATAATGGCTCAACGATATCCTTCGATGGTATGATGATGACGATTGGTGCTGCCAACGATGGTGTAAACTGGACATGGCATGCGGGCAATGGTGGCCTGCTGCCATCGCAGATGCCGTCAACCGGAGGTAATGCCGGAACTCTCATCACGTCGTTTTCTGAGACAGCTCCTTTTGGCCCACTGCCTACTCACGGTGCCTTCCTAAAGATAGAACCGTCTTCTGTGGGAAAAGTAACTATACGCGGACTTGCATCAAGAAACACGGCACAGCCGCTGATTTTCGTAACCACTCACAGGTCAGACCCCTCAACCATCCTTGCTGTGAAGATAACAGCATGGGATGCAAACGTTAGTCAGTGGGAATACGATGTTGACAATCTCCATACGTATTATTTCTTCCAATTGTCATACCCCGGACAGTTGTCGTCATATCGTTTCACACTGAAAGGTGCCTCGTACGAGAAAACAGGTGAGGGTATCAACAATACCCCCGATAAACATAAGGTGGGATACCTCTATAATGGTAATCTGAACACTGACCGCGGTTATCAGTTCCTCGTGTCACAGAACTTGAATGATGTGACGCCTGTTGAGGCTAATAAAGAATTCACAACAGAAGATTTCTCTGCTTTTGAGACTATTGTGATAAGTTCCACAGTGACCAACAGCGATGCCATAGCATCTCTAGGTGAAGTTCGTCCGTTCGTGCCTATGCTTAATCTCAATCCTGATATCTATGAGAAGTGGGGATACGGCAAGATGGTTAACTCTGGCATAAACTTCGCAACAGTACTCAATCCCGCACATGCACTTTTCAAGGAACTGAATCTTGTCGAAGATCCCAATTCAGATGAAAAATCCTACGTGTTGCCTCTCTGCAGTTATCTCTCTTTCAAAGGTTTGCAATTAAGTGGCATCTTTGCTGATGATCCGGTGTTGGCTGTTGCTTATCAGAATAAGGAAATCGTGGCGATCCATACCCATAACCTCACTCATAATGGATACATATACCTCCCATATACACAAGACTTACTTGCCGATGCTGTGACACCGGGCATTATAAATAACGCAATAAGTATTCTTTGCAGTTCGAAGGGTCTGCCTGAACCAGCGCCGACTCCTGAGTTCTTGCTCGAATACGCCTATAAGTCAACGATAGTGACTATAATCGATGCTGCTCAAGGTGTGGATATCTTCTATACCCTTGACGGTTCGGAACCTACGGAGTCAAGTACCCGTTACACAGGTCCCTTTGCAGTAAGTGAAAACGTTACTGTGAAGGCAGTGGCATGTGGAGAGGGCTTTGTCATGAGTAATACCGGAGTGAAGGATGTCGATATCCGACAGGTATGTCATTTGCCGGTGTTCAACACTGAACATGAGAATGGACGTAGCATCGTGACTATCAGTACAGAAATTCCCGGTGCCCGAATTTACTACAATTATAAAGGTGACTCTGTTGTAAGTCTGAGCTCTCTTTACACGGGACCTGTTGTATGCACGAGCAACCGCACCATCTATGCCTTCCAGACATACGACGGATATATAACATCAAAACTGGCTTCGGAAAATGTCAGTGTTGATAATCCTCATATACGCATTGATATATTGTCGCAGATGGATGCAAATAAGAATGAGTACTTTGAATGCACAAACGCTGATGATTTTGATGCCAAAAACGGTTGGAGTGTACACTCATGCGGTCAACGCATCACATGGTTGGATGCTAATCCGACACTTAAGTATGGTGATGCCAGCAACTTCAATCCAGAGACCGTTGAGGATGAAAACATTTATCTGCCAGCAACAAATGGACTGCTGGACCTGGGCAAAAGGAATATATCGGCCTCTGCCAACGCAAAGATTCAGTCAACAACGGCATTCGCAGGGCCATTTGATGTAGTAATGTATATTGCCAATAACAATGGTAATGAATTGTTCAGTGAGGTTGTACGTTCGGAATGGACAGCAACAAGTACCGACGGTTGCAATATGGGCACTTTGCTTCCAATTGAAGGAGCGAAGGTAACGCTTGGCTCGTCAGAAGACAATACATGCAACTGGACATGGCATGCGGGCAATGCTGGTCTGCTGCCTTCACAAATGCCCTCTGTTGATGGCACTGCGGAAACGCTTATCACATCATTTTCGGAAGAGGCTCCTTATGGTAACTTGCCATCGCACGGCGCATTCCTGAAGATAGAGCCTGCGAAAGCTGGTTCGGTGACTATAAGCGGTAAGGCTTCGGCGAGTGCGGACCAGCCTCTGATATTCGTAACATGCGAGAAGAATGCCCCGGACATTATAGTGTCAGCAAAGATTACGGCATGGAATGCAGACGAAAGCAGCTGGACATATAATGTCGATGAAGATCATGTATATTATTTCTTCCAACAGGCATATCCTGAGAAGCTGACAGCTTACCGTTTTACTCTGCGTGGTGTGTTGTTTGAGAGCGTCAGTGATGATGATACATCTTCAAAAGATGGTGATGCCATAGTGCCTCAGGTGGCAGTCGAAGTTGCAGCAAGTAGTGCTGCTGATGCAGAATGGACACAGTTGGGCGATGTTATTGAGTTGCCTAAGACTGGCGGTCTGTATAGAATGAGCGTTCGCAGTTATGAGGGTACGGAACCGGTATTCGTCCGTACACGAATTGTGAACGACGCTATGCATGCAGGTTTCCTAAATATATATGTTACATATGAAGGTGAAGAGTCAAGACGAATACTTGGGCAGGACCCAGTAGGCATTGACAATGTGGAACTGAAGATATGTCGTTCGGCAGGTATCTATAGTGTGAATGGTGTTCGCTTGAGCAAATTGCAGCGCGGATTGAACATTGTGGTATCTTCTGAGGGAAAGGTTAAAGTTGTTAGGTTATTATGAAGAATTTGAGATATATTGTTATTCTGTTAATGGTGATTGCTGGTACGATACATTTACCGGCAGCGATAGTAGAGTTTGGTAGTGATACACAGACATCGTGGACTGCATCGGCAGGCGATGAATGCGGTAGTGGCTCGACGGTAAGGCTGAATGGTGTTGTTGCTACATTGGGTTCTGCTGCAGACGATGCTGTAAACTGGACATGGCATGCGGGCAACCAAGGTCTGCTGCCGGCGCAGATGCCTTCAACGGATGGCACGACAGAGGGGCTGATCACGTCATTTTCGGCCACAGCTCCATTCGGACCTGTTCCGACCCACGGGGCATTCGTGATGATAAAGCCGACAAAGGCCGGCGCCGTCATCATCAGTGGCAAGGCCTCTGCAAATGCAACGCAGCCAATAGTATTCCTGACGTGTGACAAGAATGATCCTTCGACGATCATCTCTGCCAAGATAATGGCTTGGGATGCTGCGACAACAGAGTGGACACAGGAGGTGGATGCAGACCATGTGTACTACTTCTTCCAAGTCGCGTATCCCGGTAAGCTCACGGCGTATCGTTTTACATTGCGTGGCATAGCATTTGATGATAATCCGACGCAGAAGATAACGGTTTATACTATCGGTGACTCAACAATGGCAAATAAGTCAGAGGGCAGCACGGAGCGTGGCTGGGGCATGCTGTTGCCATGGTTTGTTGATGCATCGAAGGCTGCTGTGAGCAACCATGCGGTTAATGGTCGCAGTACACTTAGTTTTATTAAAGAAGGACGATGGGATACGGTGTGTAGTGCTCTGAAAGAGGGGGACTTCGTTCTTATTCAGTTTGGGCACAACGACGAGAAAACCGATGGCTCGCTGCATACAGATCCGCAAACGACGTTCAAACAGTATCTCACACGCTTTATCAATGATACACGCAGTAAGGGAGCTACTCCTGTGCTGCTTACCCCTATCGTGCGCAGAATCTTTGGTAGTGACGGAAATATCGAGAGTGAACATGTGGCATACGCAGAGGCAATGCGTGAACTGGCTTCGGAACTCTGTGTCCAGCTAATTGACATGGAGACGTTAAGCAGTCAGTATGAGAATGTCGCTGGTGTGGAAGGCTCGCGCGCTCTTCACGAATACTTACCAGGCAAGGAGATAGACAATACGCATCTTTGTCAGTTTGGAGCATACATCACTGCCCGTTGCGTGGCTGAGCAGATAGCCATGAACAATGACATAGGCATACCAGTCAATGCTAATCCGCAGACGTTGGCAGGAGCATACTCCTCAACTCTTGACTATGCCCGCCATGCTTTCAGCTTGATTTATCCCGACGAGACGGTTCCCAACACGTTGTCGGCGCTTGATGCCAAGGTCAGAAGATTGAGAAAGGAGGCACGTCAGGCACTTGTCACAGCAGAGAAACCTGCTGATGCCACGTTTGCTGTTACCAATCATGCTTTCACGGAAGGCGACTGCTGGTATAATGCAATTCAGGCTACTTGCCCTATGGGATGGAAGGTGGATAAAGGCGCAGACTATACGGAGATGAGCCAGACCATCACTGATATGCCTGAGGGCACATACGAAGTGTCGGTCAGTGGGGCAGAGGTTAAAGGAACGTGTGAAATGATTGATGGCAAGCTGATCATCAGACTGCGTGGCGAGAACGGTTGGAACACACAACTTGCAGATGTGCGACTCGCCATTACCGAAGCACACGAGACTGGTGAGAGTGTATCAGCGATAAAAATTGTGGACAACAAGGATGACGGAACCCTGACCATAGCCGATAATGAGCATATCGCACCTATTGTATTTGATAAAACCGACCATAGCGTTGTGGGCATAGCAGCCAAGGCACTCTGTGGCGATGTGAAGATGATCACAAACCTTCAGCCGACAGTTGGTAACGAACTGACGGCAGGTACTACTCCTATCATAGTAGGAACTCTCGGTGGAAGCATATTCATAGATGATCTTGCTAAGATCGGGAAACTTGATGTTGCCGCTATAGAAGGTAAGTGGGAGGCTTATACGCTTCAGGTAGTCAGCAATCCTGCGGAAGGCATAGAGAAGGCGTTGGTAATTGCTGGCAGTACACCTAGAGGAACGGCATATGGTGTCTTTGAACTGTCGCGTATGATGGGGGTATCACCATGGGTGTGGTGGGCTGATGTAAGGCCTGCATCACGCAGTGCGCTTTATGCTACGGAAGGAATACTTAACGTTGACGAGCCTTCTGTCCGCTTCCGTGGAATATTTATCAATGACGAGGACTGGGGATTGGAGCCTTGGGCTGCATCGAATATGGATACTGATATCAAGAATATAGGTCCACGGACATACGAGAAAATATTTGAGTTGCTGTTGCGCTTGCGTGCCAACATTATGTGGCCAGCTATGCATCCATGCAGCATTGCTTTCTGGAAAATAGAAGAAAATCCACAATTGGCGGCGCAGTATGATATTGTTCTCGGTTCGAGTCACTGCGAACCTATGCTTCGCAATAATGTGGGCGAATGGACTGCAGGCAGTTCGGCGTATAACTATGCAACGAATCCATCCGGTGTTCAGGAATACTGGCGTCAGCGTGTGGTGGAAAGTAAGAATCAGGATGTGATGTACACGCTGGGAATGCGTGGTGTCCACGATGGAGCAATACAGGGATACAGTGGCGCGGGCAATATTGCTACCGGACTGTCGGAGATTATTTCCTTCCAGCGCAGTCTCATTCATGATATTGTTAACGAGGATGTGACGCTGGTGCCACAGACATTCATTCCGTATAAGGAGGTTCTGGATGCTTACAATGCAGGTTTGAAGGTGCCTGACGATGTAACGTTGACATGGGTTGACGATAATCACGGTTTCATACGCCAGATGCCTACCGATGCAGAGCAGGCTCGTTCCGGCTCTAACGGCATATACTACCATATCAGTTACTGGGGATCGCCGCAGGATTATCTCTGGCTTTCTTCCATCGGCCCGTCGCAAATCAGTTATGAGTTGACGCGTGGTTATCAGCAGGGAATACAGCGCCTGTGGATTATCAACGTGGGAGACATCAAGCCTGCTGAGGCAGAATTGGAGTTCTGTATGGACTTGGCATGGGACATACAAGCATGGGGACCTGTCAAAGCAGCAAGATGGAGCCGCGAATGGGCTGCAAAAACTTTCGGAAATAATGTGGCGGACGAGATTGGGGCAATAAAACAGGAGTATTACCGATTGGCAGCAGCTGGCAAACCGGAGCATGTCTCGTTTGTCACTTATACTAACGAAGAGATAAACCAACGTATTGCTGACTATAAGGCTATTGCCGACCGCGTAGAGGCTGTGAGGGGATGTATTCGTGCTGATTTGCAAGATGCTTTCTTCCAACTTGTGGAATATCCTGTGATGGGGGCCTACCTGATGAATGTTAAGCATCTTCGAGCACGACAAAGTTTCACAGAGGCAGGCGCAGGACATGGTGTAACAGCGCTGCAATATGCTGCAGAAGCTACTGACGCATATAATGAGATTCAGGCGCTGACAAAGAAATACAATACGGAGATTGCTGGCGGAAAGTGGAATAAAATCATGAGTGCTGCACCACGTGGACAGGCTTCGTTCAGTAAGCCTGCCGTTGCTACTGCTGCAGATGTCAGCCCTGTTGAGGTTGATATTCAGGAAGCTAGATACATCACCGTGCCTGCTGCCTCCTACACCAGTTCCAGCATGTCTGTAAGGTGTATTGACGGTCTTGGTATGCAGTCAAAGGCTGTGTGCGTATGGCCTATGGATCTTACCTGTTACAGCCGGCCCACTGATGCTCCTTACGTGGAGTATTCATTACCTGTCAAGACTGGTGAGAATACCATAACACTTCACTTCCTGCCTACATTCCCACTACATGCCGGATGGACGCTGCGATATGCTACTCAGTTTGTTGATACACAGGCATCACCATCGGTTTTCAGCATTGCAACGACTGCAACATCCAGTGTGTGGAGCCAGAACGTGCTGCGTGGATGGTCTACAGGAAAGAGCCTTTCCTATGAGGCAACTACCGATGAGATCGTAAAACTGCGGGTTTACCTTATGGATCCGGGTATTGCTCTGTGTGAAATAGCCATAGAACAGCCTGCTGATGCCACTCTGACCGAGAAGTATATGGTGAATGCAGACTTTGAATTGTCGGAGAAAGGGGTAGTGAATACTGGTGGCGCTACGGTGCGGGGCGTACCTTATGGATGGAGTACGAACAAGGATTTCCCTGGCAACTCACGTGGCATTAACAGTGATGGTGCGAACAAGCATGGCGACAACTCTTGCTGGTTCTATAACAAACCAATGCCAAGTGACTTTGAACTCTATCAGGTTATCAGTAATTTGGAACCAGGGCACTATCGTCTCAGTTGTCGTCTGGGGTGTAAATCAGGTTTCCTGGGAACTTTGAGAATGTTTGCAGACCAAAATGTGCAGTATTTTGGCAAGGAGTCAGACTATGCCGCAAGTGTGTTTACCCAGGGAGAACATAACACCTTCGCTGCTCATGCTGGAACATCCGACTATAACACGCTGCAGAATATGTATGTAGACTTTGATGTTACCAGTGCTTCTGATGTACGTGTTGGTATTCGTACCGGCAATAAGATGGCAAGTGGCGGCACAGACAACTCTGGTGAGACTGGTACCTTCCGTGTAGATTATTTCCAACTCTATTATCTTGGCAATGTTGAGAATGGAATTAGTTCTCCTGTCTATCAATTGCCTGGTAAAACCATCCCGTACAGCCTATCTGGTTATCCGGTAGCAAACCCACAGAATGGTATTTACGTAATAAATGGGCGTAAAGTGGTGATAAATAAGGGAGAGTAAGAGTAATCTACAGGCTACCTGTTGTTATAACGCTGTTTAAGGACTAAGGACTAAGGTTTAGACTATAGCCCTTAGTCCTTAGCCCTTAGTCCTTAGCCCTTAGTCCTTCGCCCTTAGTCCTTTGACCTTTATATGAAATTAATATTAAAGAATGCCGTTTTTGGTTTAATATTAATGTCTTTATCATCTTTTTTTCTTATCTTTGCACGGGTACGCTGCCTATAATGGTGGCAGTAGCTTATAGGTAGAGCCTTTTGAAGGCTTGTGTTTGAATTTTTATGGATTTAATTTATGATTTGGACAATTGTAATAGGAATAGTCGCAGGCGCGATAGCTGGCAAGATTATGAAACATAACAACCAGGGCTGCCTTGTCGACCTGCTGCTGGGTATTGTTGGAGGATGGGTCGGAGGCAACGTCCTTGGCTGGCTCGGAGTGTCGTGGGATGGAACCATCGGGCAGATAGGAACTGCCGTGGTGGGTGCCGTTCTGGTATTGTGGATTTGGGCTAAGATAAAATGATACAATCGGCATTGATTCTCGGTCTGGCTATACCCGTTATGGGTACCGTGCTTGGTTCTGCGTGTGTGTTTCTTGTTGGTGACAAGATGCCGGCACGGGCACAGAAGGCGATGCTTGGCTTCGCCTCGGGAGTGATGGTGGCGGCATCGGTATGGTCGCTGCTCATTCCGTCTCTCGACATGAGCGAGGGTAGCGTAGTCCAGGCTACTGTGGGATTTTTAGCGGGTATGGCATTCCTGCTGCTCATCGACATGCTTATCCCTCACGTCCATGCAGGCGAGGACAAGCCCGAGGGCGTAAGGGCGCATCTTTCACGCACGACAATGCTCGCTCTTGCCGTCACCATCCACAACTTGCCGGAGGGTATGGCGGTAGGGGTAGTGCTCTATGGAGCCATGACCTCTGGAATGGATATTCCCGTGGCTGCTGCTCTGGCCATGTCCATCGGTATTGCCATACAAAACATCCCTGAGGGTGCGATAGTGTCCATGCCTATGAGGGCGGCAGGCAACAGCAGAAAGCGCAGCTTCGCAATAGGGGCCTTGAGCGGACTCGTAGAGCCTGTAGGTGCACTGCTCGTCATTATGCTGGCTTCTGTCATGACATCCATGCTTCCTTATGCGCTGGCATTCGCAGCAGGTGCCATGCTCTATGTGGTAGTAGAGGAACTCATACCAGAGGCTTCCGAACATCCGCACAGCAATCTAAGCACCATTGGCTTTGCCGCTGGCTTTGTGCTGATGATGATTCTCGACGTGGTACTCGGTTAAATATATATAATAAGGTGTAATTTATATATCTCAACTAATAAACGGAAAAAAGAACTTGTATGCGCTTTAGAATACTTGCTGCATTTTTGGCTTTTATGGTTCTCTGGCCATTGTCAACTGTGGCTGATGTCTGGACGGTAGACAATCTTGAGATGGTTCATCTAAAGGACAGGACTAAATATGTCTGTGACCCTGACGGACTGTTGTCTGTGGCATGCCGTGACTCGGCCGACAAGGTGCTCGATTCCCTACGCAGGGGATGCGGCATACAGTCGGTGTTTGTCATCGTCAACAGGGTGAAGAGTGGTGATACCTATAGGCTTGCACAGGACTTGGGCAACAAGTATGGCGTGGGCGACAAGAATACACGCCGCGGACTCGTCATAGTGATTGCCGTGAAGGACAGAAGATATACCGTCTCACCGGGACAGGGACTGGAGGCCGACCTTACAGACGTGGAGTGTGACAGGCTTGCAAGAGCGTATATCATACCGAACATGAAGGCCAACAACTCCGACGGAGCCGTTCTCGCAACATCGCAGGCTTTGCTCGCAAAGTTCAAGACGGGAAAGTTGCCTCTGCCTAAAGATACGGAAGGCGAGGAGATGACGCAGGGGGAGTGGATATCCATCATCATATTGCTTATACTGTTCTTTAGCATACCTTTGTTCTTATTCATTCAGTTCGTCCTGCTGCTGATGGGCATTCTCAAGAAACCATGGGTGGACATCAAGAAGTTAAACAACAATAACCGTAACCGACGCAATGACAGGGATGACTTCCCACCGTTCATATTCATGGGTGGTGGCGGCTCCAGAGGCGGTGGCGGACCTATAGGCG
>ULOX01029269.1_pt1 | contig 30269 bp, 25 predicted proteins | sample 1952911 | NCBI WGS metagenome assembly ULOX01 (sample SAMEA4835613, study PRJEB28245) | human gut metagenome | biome: gut microbiome; material: fecal sample | place: Denmark | collected 2008
CTTGAATACCCGTGGTGATATAGAAGCTTGCCGATGTTACCTTTTGACCTGCAGAAGGTATAGAACCAAAGGTACCATCTCCAAATACTATTACGGCAACTTGGCTAGCATTGACAGTTACCATAAAATGTTTATCTGAAGGTTTAGAATAAGCAAAGGTATCTACTAAAGTCCAAGTAGTTCCATCAATAGATAATTGCATTGTACCATGCTCATAGTATTTACCATCGGGTAATTTACCTATTGTGATTTCGGGTCTACCTTCGGAAGGTATTACTAATCCCGATAATCCAGACTGATTATATTTCTCATGTTGAATCAGAGGTATTTTACAAGTAGTAACATTAGCATACCAAGTTACGTCTCTAGCAGAAAGCCAGGAGTTACCATTAACATCTGTAAAGAGAGTTTCTTTTGGGATAGTCAACCTAGAAGCAATATTACTACCTGTAAGATCACGAGTTAGGATTACATCTACTGAAGCAGCTACTGCTCCTCTTGGGTGATAGTCCACCAATAAGCCATGCTTTACTACACTATCATAACGCCGAGCCGTGGATAAGAAAGATTCCCTACCCACGTTATCAATGTAATAATGAAGTACTTCAGCAATAGCTGCAAACAAAGATAGGATAATTATCAGAATATTACCCTCGGAATAATCCGTGATAAGAGTCTGACCATTCTTATCCTTGATAGTAGTAAGAGATTCGATCAGCTTAGCTTTAATCTGTTGAAAGGATCTCTGATAAGGGTTTAGCCATTTATTCGTTATCATATTAGTAAGGTTTTAAAATATTTTCAGACCTATCATAACTAATACCCAATACCTGTTGGCTACCAGTTTGATTAATTACATAATTCATTTCGATGAAAAGCTTGGTACCCTCTAACCTCATATTCAGGCTTTTAAAAGTAATCCTAGTTTCATAGGTAGAGATAGCTTTCTTTAAGAAGTCTTTTACCAAGAAAGCTAAAGCCTGGGTATTGGGTTCTTCTATACATTCCCATAGCCTAGTACCAAAATCTTCTTGCCTGAATCTTTGACCTATATCATACCAAAGGAGAGCAGATAGGTTATTATGAACAAGTTCAATATCTCCATTTACTGGATACCAACCTTTCTCTCCCTTTTCATTCTCAGTAATCCGTATTGGAAACAAAGGACCAATACCGATAATATTAGTGTATAAGTTATTTGCCATTAGTGTACAAATTTAGAATCCTCATAATCTGTTTTATTAAAAGTAGAAAATGGTTTCGTGACTGGAGTAATAACAGGTCCACTAACTGCAGGTCCCGATTGAATACCAGAGTGGGTATGAGAATTATATTGAGCTTTTAATGATTCTATCTCTGAAACTAATTGGTTTAGTTTCTGGGTTAATTCATTGATATTGATTATACCATCATTATTACCTTGGTTCACTATAACCTTTGAGGCATTCACATAGGCTTGAGCTTTAGAATTTATACTTACTGGGCCTTCGGCGTAAATAGTAGCAGACCCATATAAGTACATCTTGAGTGATCCATCTTTATCATTTAACCAGATTCTATTCCCATTAGGTGTAACTATACCCATAGTATCAGGATCATCCAGGATATCGGGTATTTGGTTTTGAGCCCAACCATGATATTCCCATAGAGGTTTACTAGGATCTCCATATTCAAAGGTAATATATACTATATCACCATTCTTAGGAGCCATCATTTTAAAACCAGACCCAGTAGATCCATGTTGACCCTTTGAATAAGCCCAGAGTATTATTCCTCCCATTACTTCAGGTATAGCCACTTTTATACGATTCATATGATCAGGGTCTGTGTTATTAACTACCATGGCCCTGTACACTGAATAGTATCTTCCCAAGGATTCTAATCCTTGTTCAGTTATTGTTTTTGCTGATTCATAAGCCATATTATTCAGTTTTAGAAAAGTCTTGGTTCATCTGTTTAATAATGTAATCTATATTGAAATTATACTTTCGATATACATCCTTAGTAGCTTCTACCTTTTTACGTTTAACATTAGTAATGGTAACTACATCTTCTCCATCTTTACCTGTAGATTGGTATACAGTTCTTTCTACTTCTATGATGCCATCATTACCTTTGGTAGGAGTATTAGCATTCTGTTCCCTATAGATAATCATATCTTGAACAAACTTTCTTTGTTCTTCGGTATTACCATCCAAGGCTTTGAAGGCTTCATATTCTGCCTTAGTAGCATTTATGGTAAAATCAGAAGAATGAGCATCTCCAGCTTTATTTTTACCTACATCAGTAGTTCCTTGACTTCTGGCATTATTAGATACCACATCTTGAGTATTAATATTACCAGCAGCAACTTGAAAGCCAGCGGTTCCATTATTCCTAACTAATTCTAAGTCAGTAATATATCCTGTACCAGCATCCATTCTATGAGTACATTTCTTTATATACCAATATCCTGACCACCTTTTACCAACGTTCAAAAGCTGAAGTACCATTGAGGTTTTTAATGAAGGTCTTCCTACTACTTGCATTTGACAGATTAGTTTTTTCTCGGTTATCTTTAAACCTCCATTAGCATTTATCCTCATTGCTCTTTCTCTATTACCTACTCCTCCAGTTCTATCATATAAGTTAGTAAGGGTTTTCCAAGCGGGTACTTTCAAAAGCTGTTTTACCTTTTTGAATACCTTTACTCGGCTTCGATAGTACCCATGATTATCTCCAGGACCTCTACCAGCTTGGACTGGATTATAAGTTTGAGGATAATAGGATTCTTCATGAAGAGTTAAGGGATAGACAATGATATTTGGGTCTTCTTGCATTTTAGCTAATCCCTCCTGAGTTTTCCTTTTCTCGGCATTTAGTTCAGTCATACTATTCACACGACTAGAAGACTTTAATTCTCCCGAAGAATACGAACGAGGGTCTTCCCAAACTTCAGTCCATACCTCAGTGTATTTATTTTTGAATACGAAATTTAAACCCTGGTATACTTGTTTCATTGCAGAAGTAAGGTCCATTCCTCCCGCTACTAGTGCATCAATAGAAGATTTTATATTAGTTAGTTCTCCTTTAGTATAAGCTTCCTCTAGCATTTGAGAAGTAGCATCCCTTAATTCTGTATCGGACATAGACTCTAATCCACCACCTGCATCTAAATAACCAGTACCCTTAGCATCATATTCTTTCTTAGCAGATTCAGTCTTTAGTCTTTGAGCTTGTTTTTTAGAAGCCAATTCTTCATCTAAGGATTTCAATCTATCTTCTTTCCATTTCTCTACCTTACTATCAACATTGGGTTTTAAAACTTCTGGAGATCTATGAAATAATCCTGGGCTTTGTACATCTACTGTAGATAGAGCATCCAACTGTAGTGGGTCATGTAAAATCTCATTCTGTTGATCATCAATGTAACTTACCTGGATTTGCATTTGCTTATCCTCAGGTTTTATAGTATTACCAACTTGCATCATTTTCTGCTTAGTAGACCTCTGAGTAGTAAAAGATACTCTTAATACTTCCCCATTTTCAGCTTGGAATATGTAGGTATGATGAGGAAATTGTTGAAACTTACGGTTATGTATGTAAATTACCCCATCTCTACTATCTACATACCAAGGCCCATTACCATAGGCAGCCATTTTAGCTTCTAGTTGAACTAGAACATTATTACCTATTGTACCTAAGTTAGAATTAAGTACTTCAGCTAAATCATCTGGCATACCAACTTGACCTATGCCACTAAATTGATTAGCATACAGAATGGTACCCTGTACTTCGGGAGTAACTTCTGTTGGTACCTGTATAGCTTCATAAGCTTGATTGCTTATTATATTTGCCATTACTCAAATCTTTCTATTATTACTCCAACATTTAATCCACATCCCGAATCCAAGAATTTAACCATGCTATCATCGGTATCCTCGGTGGGTTTATGAGGGGGCATAAACCTAAGATGATTCGTGCCATCAATACATTTGATAGTTATATGGGTACCTGTAGAATCAAAGATACAATCGAAATCTCTTACTTTGATATTTATAGCTGGGCTTGATACAAATGTACCATCACTAAAAATATATCCCCACTGTAAAAAGATATCTCTATTTTCCTGTAAAGCTTCTACATCTACAGTATCTGGATTACCAGTATCAATAGTTATTGTAGCTAAGTTTTCTTTTTCTTCATCATATACATATGACCAGCTACTTATATACGCTCCTAAAGGTATACCAGTAAGAGGGTTCATAACTGGTATACCTTGATTATCAAAAATGGCTAGGTAAGGAGTACCTGTGCCTTTATATAATATGGGATTATTTGCTTTAACTTCCATAAGCCGGTATCATTAATGCCATTCCACCTTTTAATTCAGTGAACGGATTTATTATGTTATTATACTCAGCAATAATATACCATTTACCAGAATCTCCATAATACCTATAAGCGATATTCTGTAGAGTTTCACCCTCTTTCAGGGTATGCTGAAAGTCATTGGGAGAAGAGGGTATAAGTAATGGGTAGGATTCTAAAGAATAATCTCCATCTCCATAATTCAGAGTAAATCCATTATCGTATGGACTTGCTCCAACTAAATAAGAAGTTATATCCATGGTTACTTGATTTTATCGGTTGTAAAAATACCCACAGTCTTTTCTGCAGCTTTACTTTTAACAATATCCTCATAAGATAAACTATATGAGCTTACTCGTTTGAATATTAATTCTTGAGTAGCAGTAGCAGGATACAGATTTAGATCTTCTCTTATATCTACTGAGCCTCTCATACGTTGTCTAGAAGCATTTCTAAAATTAGAAAGAGAATATGTGGCAGAAGTAAGTATATAATAATGACCTTCAAAAGTATCAGAATTTCCCCACTGAATCTGTAAGATTGGAGGAGCTGCTTGATAGGCATTGGATTTACTCCAGGATTCTAATAGCCTACATTTAGTTAATACTTCAGCAGGATTATCCGGATCATCACAGTACCAAGATACATTGAATTGTACAATATCTTCTGAACCAGTATAATGATACATAGGAGTATTTCTACCCATAGACTTAATGGTGGCCCAAGTTGTTTCTCCTCTAAAATCAAAGCTCAGAGGTCTATTCTGTAAAACAATATATTGGTATGGGCTAACATTAGTATTATATATGATTACCTGATTCAGTTTTCTTATATCTTGGCTTACTCCATAAAGTTTATTGTTTTCTACTACAGTCCTACCTTGAGCAGGATCATCTTTGTCAATCTTAAGATTTCCATGCTGAAGTTGTAATCTCCTAATGCTTTGAAGAGAACTGTTAAGTACTGGGTTCTTGGAAGATCTTTCTTTTTCTCCCAAAGCCCCATTAGGATTAAACAGTTTACCTCTTGGAGCAGTATCCTTAGGTAAACCCGAAGTTAATCGGTTAAGGTGTATCTTAGCTCTCCATAATTTATTTATGGGACCGGTAAGTACTCCAGCAGTATCTTGGGTAAGATTATTATATTTCTTAACAACCTTACCTGCTAGTTTTCCTAATATTCTTGCCATAATTTAAGGTATTAATCCAATTTGAGTAGCATAATTAACTCCTAAAGTTTCACCTGGAGCTACAGAACCAACTGGTGCTCCATCAATAGTAATGTTAACAGTACCATTAGGTTTATCATTCAGTAAAGCTGCCCTGATAGCTCTTGCCATTTTCTCGGTTAAATATTCATCACTAGTTAGAGTTTCCTTTGATAGATTAGAATCAGTGTTCTTGTTTAAGGAATCTATTAACCTGGGTAAATAATCTGCTACAAGAGGTAATGCTATACCAATGGCCATTCCCCAAGGGCCTCCCAAGAATCCAGCCAATCTACCGAATAAACCTTTCATACCTAACCTAGCTACTGCAGGTCCGGAAGTAGGAGTAGGCGGTTTAGTAGTACCTCCCCCAAGTCCTCCCAATGTTGGCCCGGGTATTCCAAACTTCCTAATACGTTTACCATCTGGCCCATACCAACCTCCTCTAGGTCCAGCAGTCCAACCGAATGCCATTGCCTTTTGAAGGTAATATTGTTCTCTCATAATCTGAGTGATATGTATTAATCGGGTCTCCAATACTGCAGCTGCAGCTGCAGACTTACTAACTCCACTTGCTGTAGCCTGAGATTGGGTATTAGTTTGTTGCATATAAGTAGAAAGCATTCTACCAGTAGCAGCTAAGTACCTATAGCCATTTACTACTAAAGCTGTAATTGATCCCCAAGCTAATGCTTTAACTACTATCTGACCTCCTATAGTACCAGCTATTCCTTGTACCCATTGAGATATCTTGGTAAATACAGTTAATATAGGGTTAAAGACGTCGGCTAAAGTTGATCCTATATTCACTACCAAGTTTTCAAAGTTAGATTTGAAAGCTTCGATAATACCTTGAGGAGTCTTTAATCTTTCCTCAGTAACCTGTTCTACTATGCCGGAGTTCTTATCATATTGTTCTAAGATCTTAGTCATCTTATCAGAACCAGCCATCATATTTCGAATCTGATTAGAGATATCACGAGTACCTCGAACTCCGAAGATATTATAGAAAGCTTTAGTTCTTTCCAGAAGTGGTTTGTTCATAAGAGCTTCTCCAAACTTACGATATACCTTATCTAATCGAATAAGATTACCCTCGGCATCAAAGAAATCTTGTGGACTTAAACCTAAACTAGTTAATGCACTAAATCCTTTCTTTTTCTGGTCGGCTAAAGAAAGTTGCAAATAACGGATCATATTTGCTAATGCAGTACCAGCTGATGAACCCTGAATACCCATATCTCCCAATACACCAATAGCTGCAGCAGTCTGTCTTAAATCATATCCTGCATTAGCCATGTCAGCTCCAGCATAGGTAATGGCTTGAGCCAAATCGGTAAGAGACATATTAGCATTAGTTACGGCAGTATATAAATCATCTGTAACCTTAGTAGCTTGTTGAGAAGGTATAACATACATTGACATGATATTAGTCATCAAGTCAGCTACACCTCCTTTACCTCCAAATGGTTGACCAAGGATAGATGCTAACTTAGCAGCAGGCCCAGTCATATCCTTTATCTGTTCTACTGTATTACCTGCCATTGCTAAGTACCTTTGGCCAGAAGCAATATCGGCAGCAGTCAAGGGAGTAACGGCATTGACTGCTTGAGCTAATTGCATCATTTCTGTTTGTTGCTCAGCTGTAGCTCCTGCAATCTTTGAGGCCATAAATATGGTATCTTGGACCTTGGCAGAATATTGATAAGCTTCTGCCATGCCTCCAAGGAATCTCATACTATTTTGTACAGCATTTCCTGCACTCATCTGAATAGCCCTGTTCCAGTCATTCATATCATTCATCATATTGTTGAATGATTGTGAAATTTTACCGGTTTCAGAGCTAAACTTATCTCGGAGTACCATTGATACTCCGACTTCTACTAAACTTTTTGTATCTCCTATCATGTTGACATTTTCTTCTTCATTTGTTTATAATAATTCTCAGCTATGAGTATGAATTTCTTTCTTTTACGAACGGGTAGACACAAAAAGGTGAGATAGTCTAAGACTATCTCAGCCCGAGTAATGTATATGTAATCTTCCTCTAAATTATATCTCCCGTCAAGTAGAAAAAATCAGGAGCAGCCATAATTGGGTAATCCATCATGTTCCCAGTTTCAGGGTTTTCGATTTGAGTATACCCATGGAAGATTGGATCTACTGTATTTACCAATCTATGGATTTCTGCCATATCCCTTGAGGAGAATAGAGAGAAGTTTTCTACCTTCTCAAATTTATCATCTACCTTTAATTTAAGGTTACGAAGAAGAAGAGTAGAGTGTCGAGTAAGTTTACTTGGTGAAAGCTGAACCATCTGAGACTCTTTTTTTCCATCCATCAATTCGAATTGGATTACCTTACCTGAGTTCAATTCCTCTGTATATTGCATAAGAGTAAATCCATCCTCTCCTTTTCTTCCCAGGTAGTAAGGAATGGCATTGGGTTTTTCTTCCATTTCTTGTTCTATAGGAAGTACTGCATAATCGAAAAGAAATTCTCTCAAGTCCTGAGAGTAAGTTACAGAATCCTTGTTATCCCATTTATAAGTAAATTCTACTTCCTCTCCCAAAGAGAAGATTCGAGAATTAAATAGGATACAGTATCTATCCAGCAAAGGTAACTTAAGAGCATCCTCTATGGTTAATCTACCTGACTTAGTAGCATTCGTTTTAATTACTATTGCTGAAATATACTTGGTAAGATTCATAAGATTCTTTGAATCTACCGGGTTGGTGATAATTTCTTCATCTTCACCATTCTGCTCTCTGATTTCAAAAAGTCTACCAGAAGGAGCAGTGAATACTAAGGTTCTTAGTGTCATATCCATTTTATCTAATTTTTAAAAGTTCATAATTTCATAGTAGCGGTAAGTATCAACAAGAAAGGGGTGAAACTCCTTATCTAGGAATCCCACCCCTCCACCTAAACTCTAGTAAGAAAATGACTAAGAGAGTTAATACTTATCGCAAGTACCGACAGAAAATTCTATATTTTCTATTGTGTTTTCTGAAGCCATACGATCTAAGTCAAGGCCAGTTACTTTACAAGGCCAAACTTCTTCAAGCAGCCAAGTATTTAGGACAGATACTCCATCTTCTGCAAGTTCATTTACAATGGCAGTTTCCCAATATTCACTAGGAACTAACCCACCTCCAGCTATCATATCTTGGCAAGAATATAACCAATCTTGAAGCCAGGTATCTGAACCAGCAGTAGTTAAAAGTTTCTCTACTACCAGATTACCTACGGTAACTCTACCGGCAGTTTTTACATCCCTGTTTACATCCCCATGAGCAACCTGGTCAATCTCTATATCCGGAAGTTGGCAAGTCTGGAATAGATATGTATTGATAGGATGTTTTGGGAAAGAGATGCTCCATAGGAATTTCTTTCTAGGATTCTTTACTTTTGCCCCCATGTTTTATGATTTTAATGTTATTCGTTTTCTGAAATATTAACTGATTTAGAAGCTGCATCGATTACAATGTTAATTGTAATTTCTTGCATAGGAACAATATCCTTATACTTCAGGATTACTTTATATTTACCCTGACGGACATCAGCTTCATTATTTACAGAGAGTTCTGAATAAGAGCCAGCATCCTGGTCACCCATCCATGTATACTCTGACATAGCATTTTCATCTACCAGATTATCTAGGATTGGTTTTACCTCAAGATAAATATTCTTCCAAGTACCCCAGATATTGGGTTCTTCCAAATACTTATTCAATATAGGACGAAGAGTCTTCTTCAAGTACAAATTCAATCTTACAATTGAAAGGAATCTTTCTGAATCCTGTTTTACTTGAGAAGAGAAGCAATGCCATAACATGGTTTGTTTACCAGAAGACGGAGTATCTTTGATTACAATCATGTTGGCATACATCTGAGCCAATTCGTTTAGTTCATTATAACGAGAATCACTACCATAGTTAGGACTTACTGGGCCCTGACCATCATAGATTACTCCACGGTTCATACCGGCAAATGACTTCCAAGGTCCATAGTTAGAAGCAGAAGTATCACCCAAACCGAAGATAGTACCCAATACATCTGAATTAGTAAGCAATCCGAATTCATTGTAGTACTTGATACCACCTGCAAAATAGGCCGCATACCTAGAGTTACCGATACTACCCAAACAGTTATTAATCCAAGTGATAATGCTCTGCTTATTTCTAGGCTGAGTTCCCTCAGAATAATGGGTAGTATATTTAGGTACTTCGATGTAATAGGTATATTCTTGCAATTCAGCACACATATCTTTAGCAGCCTTATGTACTTTTAAAACATCTTGATCTGTTTTCAGATGTTGATGAATATGAGAACAAGCTAACTGATAAACATCTGTATAATCCTTTACCAAATCCAAAGAAGCAATCCATTCATCTGCAGTAGGGTCAGCACCAGCAGTACCCAGTGTACCATTGAACATAGTCTCAGTACTAGTGGCTTCTTTACCTCCAACTTGGATAGTTAGTGGATTCTCAGTTTGGTCAATTGAAGTCTGAAGCCAAGCTACCAGGTTTTCGAAAGACTTAATCTTATCGGTAGTGGTTACCATCTTAGGTTCCAGGTATGCAGAATTACTAGCAAAGTTGCTTAAAGCCAGGTAATCTACAGAAGTTTTATTCTGAGCATCCTTAGTTTTATAAGTAATTACCGGACCTGATTCCAGGATAGAACCATTGGCATCATATAGGTTATAAAAGATGGTATTCACTGATTTAGAAAAACCTACTTTAAAGGTTTCTCCAGAACCAATAGGATCACCATACCCTTTGGTTACCAAACCAAAGCTTACATTAGTACCTCCAGAAGTAAATTTCATTACTTCAGAAGCTTGAACTTCTCCAGGTATAGCAGAAGCTAATTCAATCTCATCTTCTTCTAATACTCTAGAGTCTTCTGCTTTAGTAATGGTACCCTTTTTAGCACCTGCTCCCAATACACGAATAATTCTTAGCTTAGAACCTCCTACTAAAGCTTTCTCTATGTTAGATACAGAACCATCAGGTACAATCTCTTTACCAAATATTCTTTGGAATTGAGAGAAAGAAGTGATTAATTCTGAAGGATCATCATAGGGACCTTTTTCAGTTCTAGCCAAGAAACATGATACTCCTAAAAGAGGAGTAGTCTGTTGAACATTGTTGTTCTCGAATTTAAAAACAACTCTTGGTGATTTTGACATATCCTTGTATTTTATAGGTTATACATTAATTTAATTAATACCAGTAAGTATCGTTACCTTACTGGTATTATTAGAAAATTAATCTTCTTTATTCTTAAATAAACCTCCGATAGCCTTAATCACATCATAGAAACCACATCCTGATAAACCAGCAGCTAATCCATAAGTTAATACCTGGTAGAAAGGATAGTTTTCCAATAATGGTGTAAGTTGTAATCCCCAATCTATAAGACATACAAGAATACCTACTAAGGCAGATATACCAATCTTAGCAAGTTTGTTGTCTTTGATAGCTGGGATTACCTTTAGTATCTGAGTAACCAAAGATGATACCAAAGTTACTATACCAGTAAAGGTACCCAAATCAATTACGAACTCTGAACCAGCTGAAGGTTCAACTTCTGCAGCAAATAATGACACTGGCAAAATAAAAGCCATGAGTGCCATCAGCATAAACACTAACTTTTTCATTTTAATAAATTTTTGAGTTAAACATGTATATTGAGATTTAGCATCTCCTCGTCCTTTTGGTATTCTGGTCCTAGTAAAAGACTTATATCTTTTATAGGTATTAGATCCCCCATTTCTACCAGTTTTTCTGGTATAATACCATCCTTACATATATATTGGTATACCTTTTCCAATAATCCATGGGATTCATCTGGATGGTCATAGAAATTACCAATCTCTATAAACAGATTCCCAGTAGGAGCTATCCTACCTTTATCCCATTCTTCTAAATCATTGAAGTAAGGTCTTATATATCCCCTAGTGGGTAATGCTTCATGAAGAATATAGTGAAGTAATCTCATATCATTCTGAGTAGTTGCTACCAGATGAATATCGATAGTGATATCCTTGGTTTCATACGGGAACTCTGACATCTGATAATTGCCTGCCTCTAATTTATCTCCAATGATATATTTCTCTACTCCAATATCTCCAGGATAATAAGCAGTGCTTTCTATAGTTATCCTGGGACAAGTTTTAGGACCTCTTACCTGGTTATTACCTATACCAAATAAGTAAATGAACTTATCTATTGCTTCCTTATCTTCTTGGAATCTCTTTTCATTCTCTTGTGATAAAGGTAAATAATCCTCAGGATTAAGTCCCATCTTCTTTTCTAAGAGAACATTCAATAAGCATATATAGAAGGTTCTCTCTACTATCTCTTGTGAATTTACCATAATTACCTCCTATCTTATTTTCATTACATAAGCCAATACATAATATGGTGGCCTATTCTCATGAGGACTACCTCCACCAGTTGGCTGAGTATAAGCTGAATAATTTGAGTCAGGCCTAGTATGATTAGGGGATGGTATCCTATTAGCATTGTCCCCCCATTTTTCTTCTTTAAACGTAATCTTATGACTATGAGGAGGTATTTGATCTAAAGTAAGAGTTACTAGGGCCTGCCCACCAGTATTACCAATACGTTCGTATTCATAATTTCTTGGATCATACCCTACTACAAATCTACCTCTTAAGTCTGGAACACTTATATAACCAGCTTTAGTAGAAGCAGTATTATACTTATCTCCAATAGCTTTATATAATTCTGGGTATTCTGCTATACTTACTTGACTTCCATCACAAAGTACATAACCTTCAGGAACTCCAGAACCAGACCATAATTGGATAAGACCAATATCCCCTCCAGCAGTGTTCTCTTTTTTACCCTGTTTACAAGTTACAACTACAGTTTTACCTGATTCATCCTGTATGAAAATTACTTGGCCAAGTTTATCATTATGAGTATTATCGTTTAAGCTCATGATAAGAGTAGTACCAGAGCCAGATACATCTCCCGAGTTTTCCCTAGTATAATTTACATTAACTGGATCACCAACTTTCTTTCCATTGATTACCATTTGTTTAGTAGATACAATAGTAACCTCTTTACTTTCTCCTGTAGGCTCAAAGTATAATTCAGTGGGTGAAACTCTGAAAGTGTATTCATAATTGCCTTCCCCTTTCTTGTGGATAAGCTTTACTTCTTTAGTTGACCCATCTACAGCTTCTACTGTTAAGATCTGAACTATATCTTTGTCCGTAGCATTCTTTTCTTCTGGTGTTACCGTTATAACAGTCCTACCTGAACCTTGATTCTTGCTTATAGTGAATCCCATTATCTTCTATATTTCCTTATTTCTTTACGAAGTTCTCTTACTATAGTTTCCTTCAGAACCTTCTTACCACCAACTTGTTCGAAAGCTGGTGCCCATAGAGGTCTTGGAGGTAAATTATCACCTCTAGAACCATACTCTAACATGATAGCTACTTGGTTCAATGTTCTTTTACTAGTCCTATCACCCTTTCTGGTTTTCTTAAGGTTAGTAGGTATACCTACGTAAGTTCGATTCTTCTGTTTTACTATTTGTACTGATCTCAAATACTGACCCGTATAATTCAAAAGGGTATGCTCTCCATATCGTTTAATAGTATTAGCAGAGTGAGGATCCCAATGGGTTCCTCTTGGGGGAGTACCTGTTCTTAGGCATTTTTTCACAAGTCTGAGAAGTTGATTGCCGAATTTCTCAGTAGCTCTATCATAAGCATTCCTCATGATAGAAGGAGTTTCTGCAATTAACCTCTCAGCTCTAGCCTGTTCTTTTGGGTCAGTATATATCTGTAAGTCTCCCAAGGGAGTACTTATAGTTATGTTTACTGACTTACTTGCCATCTGGATTTTCCTTCGGTTTATTCAAGCCAAGTGAATCCATCATAAGGTTTATGGCTTGCTGTTGTGATTGTAATACTGATACTACATCTTTCCTGAATGAAGCGAATTCTTCATTGAATTGACTACCATTAGTGGGCTCCTTGTTTTCAAACATAGCAAGGATATTATCGCATTCCTTTATTATGTTCTCGTATTTACCTACATTATTAATAATACCAAGAGCCTGTGACCTTTGCAATGATACTTCGTTTACAATATTACTTCCAATTAGAGTGTAGTACACATTGTTATAAATACCCTCATTCCCATCCGAAGGTAAATATACTGTTACTGTACCAATGGAATCTTGAAGAACAATTTCTATAAGATTAGAAAAGCCATCACCCTTTTCATTAGCTCTGGGTTTACTTTCTCCTACCTTTACTACTTTAGCTCGGTCAAAGATTGGGTACATTGATCTTCTGTCTCTTTCTAGAGTAAAGACTGAATCTCCTCTTTGTAATGATTTAAATTTCATTTCTTTCATACTGCATTATTTTTATTGATTAGACTTAATCCCATTTGAACCATACTGGGATTCTGTTTCATAAATTCTACTAGGTTCAAGAAATTATAGTATCCATAGATATCTATCAGTCTTTGTGCTTCATCGGCTACTCTCTTTGCTACCTCTAAATTAGGAGCCGGTAGTTGCATTTGGAGAGTAAAGGTTTGTAGTAGTTTATTATCTTCTTCCATGTTTCTTACTAGATTAAACCGAAAAAAGGGAAATACCCACTACAGGTACCTCCCTTTTCCCTAATCAACTTTAATAGAAATTATGCAGTTTTATTACCTAAAGCCTGTACTACCGAGTTAATAATGTTCTGATCTCTTTGAGCATCAACTACTCGATTCAGTCTAGCAATTTCTTGGTCTTTTGCAGTGTTCTCAATCAGACACTTAATCTCTTGCTGGCCTTTCATTACCTCGCAATGATTACGTTCTGCCTGAAGAGCTAATCTGTTTTCGGATTCTCTAACTAAGCTCTTAATTTCACAGCAGCAAGTTGACTGTTGATGTTCCATCTGGCAAAGACGGTCCATAACTCGATTGAACCCTGCTCCCATTTGATCATGAGAATCCCGGATATCAGAATTAGTCTTATAGCCAAGATCACAAAGGCCACGTTCAGTAGCAAAGCGATTGTTAAGTACTTCTTTACCTACACCCTCTACTTGTCTAGAAACTCCTGCAACTTCAGAAGTAACTCCACGAGCAGTCTTTGTAAATACCAGCTTTTGCTTCCTGAACAGTAGATTCCACTTTTTGGATATCAGCTTTTGTGTCATTGATCTTGTCCCACACAGAAACTGCAGCAGCACCAAAACCACCACCTACTAAAGCTCCACCAACAGCACCCCAACCGGAGCCCAATCCTCGATTATTACAACATTCATCACTATAATGATTACGATCCGCAACCACTACAGTACCTTCACCAGATTTAACTTCTATAATGATTTAGTTTTAAAGTTAATAATTAAATTTATCTATCAATAAATGTACTAGTGTTGTGTTTAGGATTAAATTGTCTAGGTGGGCCAAGAAGCATCCCAATGATAGGTATTATTCCCCTCTTTAATCCTAAAGTTACCAATTGATAACCATAAACCTCTTACAGAATTATAGGCCAATACATAAACATTATCTCCAACCCCTCTATCCTTAGTAGTACTTTGAATAGAATTCACAGTTATTTTACCTTCTACTGAGTCTACTATAATACCTTCACGTATTAAGCTCATATCATACATAGAGGCAGAAGTATGAGGTAGATTAGCCGTATCAAATAATCCCCACATATCTTGATCATGACCATTTGAAATATTTAAACTTAATTCCAATCTGAATTTATTTATTTTTTTAGCTTCTTGAAGAACTCTGAAAATTACTGTTTTTCCAGATGGCTTCTGTCTATAAGTATCTGCTCCAGTTCTTTCGGTAGCTCCATTTTCAGTTATATTTGCCATAAACCTGAATGGGGATTGAGTATCTTGTGTCAGTACCAAGCCGATTAATTTCTCTGTTATCTCCGAATGGACTACCTCTATATCGTCTGCAGATAAGGGACTACCATTGTGAGTAGAGATAATATTAAATACATGTTTATTTACCAATCCATTTGAAGGAGCTAAGAAGGTGAAATCGGTGTAATGCCCATTACCATCTGAGTCAGTAATATAAAACTCATAGACATCTCCTGCTTCTTGAACTATTGTCAGAGTACAAGTTTTACCAGATTCCCCTTGAGTAAAGGTAATAACTCCAGTTCTAGATGAACTACTGTTATTAGTGGTTACCTTATATGTAGCCCCAGCACCTGAACCAGATATAGTAATCCAATCCACATTAAAAGATAAAGCCCAATTAAGGAATTGATTACCATTCTTCCTAGAATATACTCTTACAGGTCTATTGTATGATGAATCTGAACTTGGCCAACCAGAATAAGTAAGAGAAGTACTCAAAGAATCCCCCGAGTTTTCTCTAATACCAAACTCATAAGTTGAAGCACTCTGTTGTACAGTTTGTACTAACTCTCTATCTAAGCCATTGGGTTGATTAGCTCTAATTGTAAGAGTTCTGCTTGCAGGCTTTGAATGCTCAGGTATGGTAATAGTTACTTTAAAGTAATAACCACTCACATTAGTAATAGTTTCGGTTACTCCGGATGGCAAAATAAGAGTAGGTTTAATAGCTTCGGTAGAACTTAAAGAACCGTTAACATATCTAGACCTATAACTTTTTATATAAAAAGAAATATTACCTCCTTTACCTTCAACAGTACCAATGGATAAAGTACTAGTTTTATAACCACTATTCTGTTGAGTACTATGTTCAAATACTATACCGCTACTAGGATAAGTTACCTCAGCCGAATTCTGTGTAATGGTTAAATATACAGGAGTTGCCGTATCATAAGTAAACTTAATCTTAAAAGTTCTAGGTGATGAGTTAGGGTTTGGTGCTACACTAATACTACATCCACTAGAAGTTTTACCAGAGATGGTAATATCAGATGAAGTTCCCTCAACTACTTCAGCTGAAGTATAAGTAGTTCTAGTGTTTTCTACATAAGTTCCGTTTATATATTTATCATAATTGGCATTTACTGTCAATCTAAATTCTGAACCAGTTCCAGGTACATTTTTAGTAGTTGGGTCTATAGATAGGTGATCTACATAAGTTACTTGACCTCCTCCCTGAGAAATTGAGATAGTCTGGTCTGTAGCAGTTGGGAAATCGAAAGTAACCGTAAAATTTCTAGCAGAACCACTATTACTTGGGATAGAAATACTATTACCACTAATAGAAGCCGGACTAGAAACTCTTACGGTAGCAGTTTCTGATTCTGTATAACTACTACCTTGACCATTCCAAGTATAAGTTCTACTTGCACTCTTAGCAGTTACATTAGATTGACCTCCACTGTAACTGAAAGAAGTTTTATCTACTCTACAGTTATAACTCCATGAAGAATAAACTTTTCTACCTGCTGCCTGAGTAAATGTTGCCTGTAGAGTTTTACCCGAATACTTCTGAGTCCAAGTTACAGTGATTGATTTACTATTAGTAGATGTATTGTTGGGTACTATTCTACCTTTATTATCGTCGTAATCTGTAGTATACCAAGAACCTTCCGGAGTTTTAGTGACATCATTCACCAAACTTTGAGAGATAATAGTATTAACACCGTTTACTTGCTTAACTCGATTAGAAGCATATGAACCAGATGGGTATGTACCTCCAGTAGCTGGAGCATTAAAAGAAGGATTACCATTCGGATCCCACTGGAATGTATAAATCCATTGCTCGGCATTGATATCCTCTAACTTGACACATTCATTGTTACCGTAGCTAGCAGCATTACTAATTACAATAACCTTGTCAACATTGGAGTCCTTACCATTATTGAGTGCTAACAACTCAGCCTTGGTAGGGCACTCATTAGAGGTCTTACCAAGGCCGGTCTTATTCAGAATAGCACTCCAAGTTGCTATTTCTGCCATATTACTTATTGTTTAATTGTTTCTTAAAGTCTTCGAATTCTTTTCTCAATAACTTAACTCCTTCGAGAGCCATGACACTGAGCATTTCATATTCTACTACTTTTACTTTTACATATTCCTGACCATCTTCTCCGACGAAAGTTTCGAATCTAGATTGGTTAGGTACTTGAGAAGCAGGAATAGTATTCTCTGATACCAACAGAGGTTCAATTTCCTCTAAGCTCTGAGCAATAGTTCCCACTTGGTATTTACCATTTATCTTGAAGTGAACTGTAGGTATATTACAGATTTGGTCCAGAGTATGGTTCAAATTCTCTACTTGAGATTTTAATCTACCATCTGATTCCTTCCAGAAACCAGAAGCTGCAGTAGTTTTAGCAAATACTACTTGGTCTGTAGTAGCCAATCCTAATTGAGCTCTAGTTACCTTATGAGGATTATCCTTTCTGTTTGCATGGGTACTTAAGTCGGTCTGAGCTTTTGTACCTGCAGCCTTAGCATCTGCAATAGCAGCAGCCTGAGCAGTAGATACTGGCATACCTGCTGGAGCTAAGTTCTGTACATTACCTAAACCTATCTGAGCTTTGGTTACATTGTGAGGGTTACTCTTATTGCCAATATGAGCATCTAAGCTTTCCTTGATTACTTTGTCAGAATCCTGGATTAATTTCTCTAATGCAGTTTTAGCAGCATCAGTATAAGCCTTAGCTTCATTCAAAGCATTGGTAATATCTCCATTCAGACCAGAGTTAAGTTTATTGAACATCTCCCGAGTCAATACTCCAGCTCGATTAGCATTAGCAGCTAAAATTTCTAATGTCTGTGTAGTAGCTTCACCATATACTCCCTCAGCTTTAGTAGATTTACTAATCTGTACCCAAACTTTATCCGTATTCTGAACTACTCCTTTACCAGAAATTATAATAGTACCCGGGATAGAATCAAACAGTTTCTTATCTGCTGCAGTTTGTACACCTGCTAAGTCTTTGGTAGCAGCTGGGATAGGTTGATGATAAGTATCTATAATTGCAGTATTACTAAAATCTGAACACTCGAAATTTAATCTAACTTCAGTAGCATTTCTAGTCCAAGCTCCGCCATCTTTAATATGAGAATAAAACTTTAGATTATTATTCAGAGATTTTCTCCAATCAGCTAAAGCTTTACCCTTACCTCCATCATAAGCAGTACCAGTAACTTCTCCAAGTATCAGTGAAGAAGTATTACTATCTACAAACTGAGTACCTGACCAACGGAATTGATAAGAGGGTTCATCCTGGGTAATATTCAAATATATCTTACCTGATTCTCCAGTAATAGGATTAGCATGATCTGGGTCAGAATATAATTTAATGTTGCTCAGCTTTCCAATTTCACTGATATCATAAGTAGCATAAACTTCGATAACATCATCAACATAAGAAGGCAATTGACTAGAGGGTACTAATCCATTACCATCCAAAGATGCAAATCCATTAGCCTTACCCTTAGTTGCTACGAAATCATCATGCTTCTTTTCTAAGTTATTGATATTAGTTTGTAACTTATTCTCAAGAGCAGTATCTGCAGCAGCTCTGGCTTTTCCTTCTTCCTGAATCTTTTGCATCTGAACCTGGTCGTGTTCAGCACGAGCATCTGCCTCTTCTTTGATAGCTTGAGTAAATTTGGTGTCTAATGCCTGGTCAGCTGCTTTTCTATCCTTGATTTCTTGAGCAAGGGAAGCTTCGGAAGAATTCTTCAAGGCTTCAATGGCATCTTTTCTGTCTTGGATTTCCTTAGCAATCTGCTGGGGTAAAGTTTCATCCAACTTAACCTTATCAGCAGCAGTCATAGTACCAGCTTTAGTAATTGAAGCTACTGGTAAATCAAAAGTAGTATTATCATCTTTATATATTCCTTCGTTTACAGTTTTTCTGTTTACTGATACTGTAACTTTATTAGCATCTGAAGTTGCTCCTTCTCCAACTACTACAGTCTGAGGAATAGAGTTAAATAACTTCTTATCTGCTGCAGTTTGTACACCGGCTTTCTCAGCAGTAGAAGCGGGGATATCTACAGTGAAATTATTAGATTTCTGTATACCTTCATTGGAGTTATATGTACTTCTACTTATGTTAGTAGTAACCACACTAGCCTTAGGTGTATAACTAGCTCCCGTGATATAATCATTAGGCATAGAATTCCCTCTCTTCTTATCAGCTGCTGACTGAAGACCGGCTTTAGCCTCTGTAGCAGAAGGTATAACAAACTTACGAGGCATAGGTTCTCCATAGAGATTACCTTCTCCTTTTACAGAACTCTTAAAGTTTACTTCAGCAGAAGTACCGTTGATAACCAAGTTCGGATCAATTTCCGTAACCATAGTTAAGGGTAAAGCTTCTGAAGTTGCTTCTTCTTTCTGAAGACGTTCATCTAAACCCTTAGTGATACCATTAAATTTATTCTCAAGAGCGGTATCAGCTGCTTTTCTATCCTCGATTTCTTTATCGATACGTTTACCCAGAGCATTATCAGCAGCAATTCTTGCAGCTTCTTCAGCATCAATATTATCCTGGAGAACTTTATCGGCAGCAATACGCTCATTACGTTCTGTAGTAAGGTCCTGAGTATTCTTGTCTACTTTAGCTTCAATACGAATATCCTCAGCCTTTCTAGCCTCAATTTCCGTATTCAATAGTTCCTTGATTTCAAGATAACCAGTATTCTGATTACTTTGTAATCCCTGAATTAATTCTAGGTTACGTTGAATATTAGCAGTATTCTTAGCAATTAATTCATCCTGAGCCTGAGCCTTTGTTAATAATTCAGAACGAGTTTCTGTTACGAAAGTTCTCAGTTCACTTACTGTAGCATTAAGAGTAGTACTTAATTCAGTAAACTTCTGAGTAACTTGTTCATCAGCTGCAGTTCTATCGGAGATTTCCTTATCTATAATACCTTTAAGTTCAGTCAGCTTATTAGTAATTGTAGTTGCAAAGTTAGGATCATCTCCCAATGCTTTTGCAATCTCTTCTAGAGTATCTAATACTCCAGGAGCAGAACCAATAACCTTTTGGATTGCAGTTTCTACTTGTTCGGCATTCTGATAGTTAGAATCATTTTCCAACTGAGATACCTTAGTAATGTAGTTAGCAAATTCCTGGATATTATCTAACTTAGCTTTTAATAAGTCGGTAAAGTCATTTGAAGAAAGCTCTTTGCCATCTACTTTATCAACCTTTCGGTCATTCAAGTTTTCAACAGCCTGAACTCTATCTGATACTTCCTGAGTAATCTTATTCTCTAACAGAGTGTCTGCCTGAGTACGATTAAGGGTTTCGGTATCAATATTATTCTGAAGCTTGGTATCTTCTTGTAGTCTACTTTGAGCCTCATCATTGATATCTTTAGATATAGCTACCAAATCATCTTTGTGATTTTCCATAGCTGTAGTCAGAGAATCCTTAAGAGCTTGTTCAGCAGCCTTAGCTCTTTCTACTTCGGTTTGAATAGCAGTAGTGTTATTAGTTACTTTCTCCCTGAGCTCATCTAAAGAACCGGTTACTCCACTATTGAGGCTATCTATTCTGGTGCTTAAAGCATCATCACCTGCCTTACGATCTTTAATCTCCTGGTCGATTCGAGCATTGATTTTCTCATCTTCATTTGCCCGGGCAGTAGATTCAGTATTTATCAAGCCAGTGAACTTATTATCTAATAAAGTATCTGCTGAAGTTCTATCAGAGATCTCCTTATCGATATTCTGCTGTAAAACAGTATCACCAGCTTCTCTCTTTGAAACCTCAGTGTTCAAGTCGATATTTACCTTATCTACCTGAGACTTAAGATTAGTATCAGCATTGGCTCTTGCTTCAGCTTCTGCATTAACCCCGTCTTTTAATTCAGCATAATCTTCAGCTTCCTTAGTAATCTGGTCATTTAATCTGTCAGTATTACGTTGGATATTTGCCTTGTTAGCATTTACTTCTGTTTGCAAAGCATCTATCTTAGCCTGAAGTTCATTTTTAACGGTATTTACCGCATCCTGAATAGATAAAGCCAATTCTTGTATCTTGGTAGCATTAGCAGTTACTCGAGTATCTAATGCAGCATCAGCAGCCTTACGATCCGTTTCTTCCTTAGTGATAGCAGCTTGTAATGCAGCATCGGCATCTTTTCTATCTTGGATTTCCTTATTCAGACTAGCTTGAATACCGTCAGTGTTACCAGTAATTTTATCTACTTCGTTATCAACGTATTCTTTCAACTTAGCCTCAAGAGCAGTATCAGCTTCCTTACGGTCAGAAACTTCCTTATCTACATTAGCCTGTACCTGGGCATCAGCTTCTGTACGATTAGTAATTTCTTGATTCAACTGTTCGGTAATAGCAGCCAATTTCTTGGTAATTGTAGTTGCAAAGTTTGGGTCATTACCCAAAGCATCTGCAATCTCCTTCAAAGTATCAAGAACCTCGGGAGCTTCCCCAATAATCTTTTCAATAGCTGCCTGAAGATCTGCTTCAGTTTGATAACCAGCATCATTGATAAGCTGAGATACTTTTGTGATATAATTAGCATGTTCTTCAATGCCATCCAATTTAGCCTTGAGAATATCGGTAAAGTCGTTTTTAGTAAGAGAATAGCCTTCTCTTTTATCTACCTTACGATTATCTAAGTCTTTATCGGCAGCAATACGTTCTTGTTTTTCTTGTTCTAGTTTTTCAAGCAATTCGGTTTTATCTGTACCGGCCTGAGTTTTCAAATCCTCAATCTTATGGTCAAGGATTTCATCTTGAGCAATTCGAGTTTCTTTCTCGTTATCAATATTGTTCTGAAGTACAGTATCTGCATTCTGACGGTTCTGAGCTTCTTGAGTAATGTTCTGCTGTAAACCATTATCTGCATTCTGACGGTCAGAAGTTTCCTTTACAATCTGTTGGTGTAATACTTCATCCTGAGCAGTACGAGCTGCAGCTTCAGCATTAATCTTGGATTCAAGTTCTTGGTCTGCAGTTTTACGATCACTGATTTCGGTGTTCAGTTTAGATTCTAATGCTACATCTGCATTTGCTCTTTCTGAAGCCTCGGTTAGAATCTTATTATTTAAGTCGGCAATATCCCTAGTATGGTCTAACTGTACCTTATGAACAGCCTCGGTCAGTTTCTCATCAGCAGCTCTACGTTCAGCAGCTTCCTTATCTACCAATTCCTTAGCATATTCTTTAGCTTCAGTTAAGTTATTGTCAGTTTCTACTTCCAAATCACCAACCCGGTCTTCTACCTTTTGAATACGAGCATTGATTGCTTCTATCATCCTAGTAATATCTTGTACTACTTTAAGGATAGTTGCATTCAACGTATTAACCGAGTTAACCAAGTTATCGTTCACAATCTTAATCTGAGAAGCTAATTCGTTTTCACGGTTCTTAGCTCTAGTTACCTCAGCTTCTAATTGAGTACGTAATTCAGTTAATCGGTTAGTGATATTGGTAGCAAAGTTCGGGTCATTGTTTAATGCTTCAGCCAATTCCTTTAATGTATCCAAAGCATCATCAGCACCATCTACTAAGTCATGTATATATTTCTCAACTTGTTCTTGAGTCTGATATTTCAAATCGTTTTCTAGTTGAGAAACTTTAGTAACATAGTTAGCATGTTCCTCAATTCCATTCAGTTTTTCTAGCAATTCATCAGAGAAGTTATTTTCTGACAAATCCCAACCTTCTTTCTTATCTACCTTGTTTGCAATTGATAAGAAGAATGCCCAGAACTCTTTAAGAGTTCCAACAAAACCATGAGCCAAAGAGTCATCATAATAACCCTGTAATAGCCGTTGGTCAATCTCTTCACAAGTGTAGTATTTACTAACGTACATATGTATATATTTTAAGGTGTTACTTTATTCTTTCCCAATAACAGTTCTGAGTTATTACCACGGAAGTATTCTTTTTCTTTACCAGCAAAAGCATTTGGGATATCATCTGGATTATCTGGGTCAACATCTCCTCCATCCTCTATATCCCCAACTACTACGGCATAATCAGGTAATTTCCTAACTCTGAACTTAATAACTTGGCCAAAGCCTATATGAGGTATATCTTTATCCCATACCTCTCCAAAGTAATCTTGGTAATTTGATACGAACTTCATACCAGTCATAGATTGCATGGTAGTAGCTGAATTACCAGTACCAGGCATTTCTATGTGAACTCCAGAAGGTCCATTCAAGATTATAAGATTACTGTCCCACCAATCGCCTTCTACATTGTTAAGCTTGGTGAAACGTAACATTAATATTTTCATATCTTTATGGATTTTGTTCTACGAATTTGATTTTAGTATCTCTATCCCTTTTGAGGATTACCAAGAATACCAAAGCTTCATCTTTAGCCTGAGATACTTGAGTATCTCCAGAAGGCTTATATACTACCCCATTGATAACAAATCTATCCTCGGACCAGTTAAAGTTCCAATAACCTTCCTGATTGAGATATCCGATTTGTTCTATGTAATTCTTTGAAATAAGTATAGAAAGGTTCTCATCATCTAATTCTCCAGAAACTGTGGCTTTATTTATTGGCCAGTTCCTAAAAGCATTGTAATAGCATAAAGCTTCTATGGGAATATTATAATATCTTGGGCTATCATCCTCAGCATGATTTAGATATTGATTAACATGTTTAGCCCAAGTAATTGTTTGTCTTCCAGCATCCCAATCTAAGAAATCAGTGATAATCTTTTTATACCTATTCCAAGAATGGTTCTTAACCATTCTCCAAGGTTCTTTTGTCATGATTTCTTATCTATTATGGTTAACGAGGGTTTACTTGCTTTATTGAGAGGGGCTGTTGGATTAGGTCCTCCCAAAGGAGTTGGTTTTCGATGATTTACTACTTTTGGTACTACTAACCGTTCAATTTGATCACAGAATGGTAAGTATATCTCTAACCTAGATGCCAGCATACATAGATTCTTTCTTAGTTCATCCATATACCCTCCAGGTTGAATCATCTTTGAATAAGTACTCCATAAGCTAGATATACTTTCGGATATCTTATCATAATACTGTACCTCGGTAGGACCTGTAGTAATTTGCTTTATCCTATCTCCTCTAGCATGTTCTCCAGGTGAATCACCATCTTGGTCTGGTCCATGAGATTCAGTGGAGATAATTTCTCTAAAACTATTTCCTGCAACCAACAGTATATTTTGTATTTGTATATTGAGATAATCCCATACTGCCAATTCCATAATTAATTGGTTTTCTAGTCCCTCATACCATAATTCATCATTATATTTATCTGGTGGTATAGTATGATTTACTAGTGGAAAGATATATAATTGCCATTTAGTGATGTATGCAGTTTTATCTTCTATGGTCATACTCTCATGCAATTCTTTGGGAATATACCTATCTATTAAATTGTAGATGGTATCCTGAAGAGTAGTATGCCCATAATTACATACAACTACGGTTCGAGTACAAGTCAAATCTAATCCATCAGAATTAGTGACATGTAGTGTTACATCATAAAATCCAGACTTCTCATAAGAGTAAGATTGATGTCTTCCACCATTGAAAACCTCTCCCCTATCATCGCCAAAGTCCCAGTCAAAAATGGATTTGGCCGGGACTTTGGTTAATACTCTAAATGAAACTTCCAGACCTGATGTTACATATGTGAAGTCTAGATTCTTTTTCATTTATATTCGGATTTGTTTATTCTTTGTTTTCTTCGAAATCTTCAAGTAAAACTTCAAGGATATCTTTTACGGTATCTTTCGGATCAGCTTCGATTTCATGTTTCTTAGCAATCAGCTTAGCTTCTTCAAGTGAATAAGCTTTGGCAATCTTACTGATTTCCATACCCTTTGCAAACTGAGCAGCTAGCTTCTTGTCAAGCTTTTCGATATCCTCAGCAGTATACTTGGCAGTTTTGTTCTTATCCGGAACTAAAACCAAGTGGCCAGAAACTAAAGCTTTCTGAATACGTTTTGTTCTGTACTGACGGGCAGTAAGTTCTCTCTCTTCGCCTTTTGCAATTGAAATACCTGTTACCTGGTCGTTAAAACTGTAGGCATTAGTTCCAACTGTTACAATATAAGTAGTAGCCATAATCTTTTATTTTCTTTTATTTTAGGTTATAATATAAAACCCCGAACAGAATGGATTGAAACTGTTCGGGGGAGAAATTAGACAAAAATACAATGAAGAAATCCCGGATATTATTCTAAGTTAACCAATAGGTATGGGTCAATGTTCATGAAGCTCGGGAATCCAGCTTCAGAGAATCTCTTGTTAGCTGCCAACAGAAGAACAGCATCCTGGTACATCTTAGAGAAACCTGTAGTCAGAGAAGCATATACAGCTTCAGTCTGATTAGATACGATTCTTTCTGATTCAAGCATCAACTGTTTAGCAGTAAGCTTAATCAAGGCAGCACTGGTATCTACCATCAACAACTGCTGATCGGGAGTTCCCGGGTGAATATAGAAGTCAGCCTTGTTGGGAACCGGAGACTTGATATTCAGTGTAGCTTCTGTAGTTCCTGAGTGACGTTCTTTAAATTCAGGCAAGTTCAACATCTCGATAGCCTGGTCTTCACCACCAATCATAGTAGTAAAGTTACGGCCCATACGAGCAGCACGAACCCAGATATGCAACAAGTCTTTATAAGTAATACCGTTGGTTGTTTCATATACACCAATAACCGGAGCAGATTCAGAACCATCAGCTTTGTTACCGTTCATCAAAACATCCATTGCCAAAGTATCCATAGCATAACCCAACTGAATACCAAAGTCACGGAGATAGATTCCCAATACATCGATTGAAACGTAGTTTTTAACTTCGTCAGTAAGTTTAAATCCTTTACCGATTTTGAACAGAGAAACTGATTTCTGTCCGAAGCTTACATCTCCCAAAGGAATTGTTTCTGCTTCATTTACCTTAGCGGGAGCAGCATCCGACATATTTACCATCGGCATAGTTACCTGCAAACCATTAATTGATTGGTCTGAAGCAATGATGTTCGGGTAGAAAGGTGCCTGGCGCATACCTGTTGTAATAGCAGCACGGATGATTTCCGGTACAATCCAACGGATATTCTGTTGCGGCATAGTGAAGATGTTCTGCATTGTATCAATCTTCGGATTAATGCCCAACTTTTCAAAGAAGGCATCCTGTGATACACCATATTTACCCTGTACCAGTTCTTCCAGAGTAACTTCAATAGGCAATGTGTTGTTGGAACCCTGACGGTATGCTTCCAAACTTCTTACCATTTCCGGAAGTTCCTTTCTAAGGTCTTCCATTTTCAATTGTGCAAATTCTGTATTCATTGTTCTTTTAATGTTCAGTTAATGATTAGCGTACCAATACTTGAATAATATCATTAGCTTCATCAGCCGGTACGATGCTAATGAATTTTGTTTCACCGGCTGAAGTTTCAGCAGTGATGAAACGGTCAATCAACAGGGCATCTGTGGGTTTTACATAACCACATTCCATAGCCTCTTTAGCTACCCAGTTTACAACCATGAAAGCTTCTACAGCTACAGTTACTTCTACGGGGAAATTTCTTTGAGCCTGATAAGCAGGGTTAATGTTGTCAGTTACAGCTATACCCAGATAAACCTGGCTGCCATCTCCACCCGGGATATAAGGTTCGATATTACCATCGGTATCCAAAGCTACCGGCATACCCTGATGAATAACTTTGTTTTCTTTTACACAGAAAGCCTGATGCAACTTGTTAGATTCGCTCTTATAGATCACCGCTCTGGGAGTTTTTTCACCAAACAGAGTCATCGGTTGATCCTGATTTACCAGCTTAGTAGTAGGATGTGTATTCATATTCTTCTTATTTTAGAGATTATTTTAATTTGTTTGAATAGATACCTTTCAGAATCTCTTCAGTACTCTTTTCGGAATTCTGAGCAGTAGCTTTGTTATCGGATTTATCCTCTGCCTCAGTTGCAGAAGAAGCACGGCTTACATCGTGAGAACCGCATTTAGCACAGGTCATTGGGAATTTTTCTTCCAATCGAGCTTGGTAATCTTTAGTAAGAGAGATCAAAGTTACCATGCCGGTAGTTTCGGCATTCAACATTGTAACGATAGTTTCATCAGCTTTGTTACCCATAAGTTTTTTATAGGTTGCAACAGCATTTTCACGGAGAGATGCAATGTGGTTTTTACCTACCTGAGCCATTTCCTTCAGATTTGCAACTTCTGCATTCAGATTAGTAACCTGTTCTGTAAGAGAAGTTTTTTCTGTAGTTAAGTTATCCACAGTAGTCTGAAGAGTGTTACGAGAATTAACCAATTCCTGAATGGCTGCAAATGCAGTTTCCTCGTTCATCTCTGTACCTTCGGCAAGAGTAAGGCAATCTTTACCAAAGATTCTTTCTAAAAATTTTTGTAGTTCATTCATATCTTTATTATTAGGATTTTGATTTCCTTGGTTATCATCATAAGATTGGGAAGTATCGTTATTTTCACTGAACAAAGCTAGATCAGTTTTCGTATCATAGAAGAAATACTGTTTAGACTTATCATCTCTATATTCTTCGTATGAAGCCCAAGTTCTCTTGGCAAAATTGGGATTAATGATTTTACCATCATCCCCAATCTTCTGAGCAAAAGCATCAGCTCCATGAGATACCAAAGAGGTTTCTAAGTATCTTACTACTTCAGTAACTATTCTTCGTACCATAACTCCCTTAGAATCATAGGTACCCAGTTTCCGGTAGAATTCGTCATTTTCCATATTTGGGTGAGACTTATCCCACTTAAACTGTACTGTTACTGAGTTAGAATGGATAGATGGGGGATCCATAAGAATGCCTCTAGCAATTCTCGGATTGGCTTTACCATCAATCTTTAATATACCATTAATACCTGCAGGAATAACAAAAGAACCATCCTTGTATTCATCTTGCCAGATAACTTGTGATACAGCTCCAATAGCATTACCAATATTAGTCTCATGGTCACAGTTTACTGTTTGTCCTAAGAGCATTCTCATAGAAGCTTTTAATACTCCATTTTGACTAAAATCGGTAGGATTCCAGTTCTTAGACACAATAGTTGCAGATAATAATCTGAACATTGGTTCAATAAACTCCTCATCTTTAGGAGTAAGTTCTTCTAGCTTCAAGTCAGGATAATAGGTATTATAATCTATTTCTCCTCCCCAAAAACCAAATTGACTGACTGACTCCTTAGAAGTTTGAGCCCATTTATAAAAATTCTCCGAGAAGGTTTGTGGTTCTATGGATGTTGGGATATACCCAGCCATTATAGTATGACCACTACTTATCACTAAAGAATCCAAATGTTCTCTGTTCTTTTTAGTAATCGGTTTACTCATCTTGATTTAGTATTTTGATCTCCTCGTGAAGGAGCCGGGTTATTTTTATCTCTTGATCTACGAGCGGATTGATTCTTATCGTCCTGTCTCTGTTTCTTCTTAGTACCCTCTTGTGGGTCTGAATTACCTCCCTTAGCAAATTGGTCTTCCAATGAAACTCTTGGTTCTTCTTCTGAAGGAGAATCATAACCCATTTCCCAAGCATATTGATATTGAGAAATGATACCTGCCTTGTAAAGTAAGTCAAGGTTCTGAATCTTATATTGTCTACCCTGTTGGATTTTAACCTCATCAGAGATAGTGGATGATCCCCAAGTAATGGATATTCCCTTACAATCAAAGCCAGCCAGACGTAGTTCTAGTTCATAAATAAACTTAAGAACATAAGAAACTATCATTTGGATATTCTTTAGCTGACTTATAAGCTTAGAAAGCATAATACCAGTTGCTCCTTCTCCAATGGAAGCTTGTACTCCAATTAGGTTGCCATTTACTCCCAAACCATTAGCAACTGATTGCTGGTTCATATTCCAGGGTTTATCAATATTGCTCATCTCTTTTGAAGTAGAGTTAAGTTTAAACTGGTGGTCATCAATGTAACCAGTTACTACTCCATCCTTCATACCTTCCCTTACATTCTGTTTCAAACGTATTAGCTCCCTATTTAATCTTCTAGTATAAGCTTCTACATTTTCATTAGGTTTCTGTTGTGGTTTTTCCATCAAAGCCTCTAGAAAACCAACCATACCACAGATTTCCATGATATGTTTAAAGTTAGTTTTCATATCATGCTGACCCTTTAATGAATCCAAAGATGCCATAAAAGGAGGTATTCCGTAAGGTTCATCGGTATCATTATACATACCCACATAACAATAGGTCTCTGTATTAAGTTTGATATAATCTTGCTTATTCGAGCCATTCCAAAGAGTGTTCCTCTGATATGGACTGTATACACCATTATTCTCTCTTTTGAATACTATCCTATCTGGTTTGAGGAATAATACAGTAGCTAGACCCTCTAACTTTTCATTTGGTACAGCTTCTACTGAGATAGCTCCACTAATCATCAATTGAACTATCATCTTGTTTACCAAACCATCCATACCAGCAGTATAGTTAGACCATTTAGAGGATACCTTAGAAAGATGATCTCTCATCTTATCAGCCTCTTTATCGGTATTATTAGGGAAGGTTATGTTGTGACCAGTATTAGCAAGCTTAAACATATCCTGTAAAGCTATGTTAACATCTGGATTCACTTTATATAAATCCCTTAAAAGCTGAATCACTTCAACACGAAAAGAAGGCGTAACCATCTGAGTTAAGCCTTTCAATGTATGAATGAAGTTACCTGGGTCATCATCCGGTTCCGATACTCTACCGGGTGAAATAGGTACCTCCTCTTTTTTACTTGG
>ULOX01026356.1_pt1 | contig 28996 bp, 27 predicted proteins | sample 1952911 | NCBI WGS metagenome assembly ULOX01 (sample SAMEA4835613, study PRJEB28245) | human gut metagenome | biome: gut microbiome; material: fecal sample | place: Denmark | collected 2008
ATCAATCTTCCGAAATGGAGGCTATTGCTATTTACCGCCATAGCCAGACTTTTTAATCGGCCATGGGCCGCTTTTCCTACCATGGTGCCTGCATCATTCAGCCTCAAGGTTGAGGTCATGCAAATCTCTATCCTTGCTATGAGTAGAGATTATACGAGTTGGTACGCACCCAGAGGCAACTCTGTAGGAGTTGCGATTTCCCAGCCCAGGGTTGAGGTACACAGCGCATCTACCCTGGGTATCATCCCCCACCCTCTTAGCAACTCTACAGGAGTTGCGCTTAGCCGAAGGCGTTACCATCAATCTTCCAAAATAGAGGCTATATTACTCATATAAAATTCGTATAATGTCACTATCAACCCACTCATTCCCTGACAAACGCTGAAGGCGGATGCCCAAGACTCATCATCTTGCGCATCCGCCTTCTGCATAGTATCGCTGCAGCATTTCGCCTATAGCCACATATTTCCTATACGGACTGCAACAACGCCACCTCTACCACAAACAAAGGACCAAAACGACCTTGCCATCAGCAGCCTACGCCATCTCAGTCATCACCCGTCTGACATCCTCCACGGGCACATTCAGCACACGGGCGATATACTCAGGCGACACATCCACAGCGCCTTGCTGGCGCTCCATGCCGATAAGATATTCTACGTTCTTTTTCAGGTCGCCAAGGCAGTTGGAGAAAGCCGTTTTGTCCCTCACCCCACTCCACACCTCACTACCATCGACGCCATATCCACCGTCTTTGGCCTCAAAGATGACCGATGGTTCAAGCACCTCCACCGTATGCCAAGCGCCCTTAGGCACCACATATCCATACTTACCGGCCAGAGGGTCAAGGCAAATGCGCTCCACCTCGCGCCCACCATCATCATAGATGACCTCCACCAACTTGCCACACAACACCACCACCGTTTCCGTACTCTGCGGGTGGCGATGGATGGGTACGTCAGCACCAGGCAGCAAGGCACAAAGCAACCGCTGACTATTGTCAGCCTGTGAGGTACGCAAGTCATGGCTATGGCGCAGACGCGGACTGGCCTTGGCCATGTCGACGAGATGGCTCAACAAATCTTTGTCTATCTCCATGTTCTTCAATCGTTGGGCAATCTGTTCGCTCGCCGCGGAATCAGAAGAAACCTGCAAAAAGCGAAGATGGCCCAAACTAACTTTTTCATTATTCTTCAAAAGGGCGACGAAAGCATCGCCGCCCACCTTATTATAATATACACACCTTAGCCAACGATGGCCTCCTTGATACACTCCACGATGTAACGCACATCATCGTCAGTGACATAAGGGCCAGCGGGCAGGCAGAATCCCACCTTGAAGAGTTCCTCCTCCACACCATTTGTATATACAGGCGCATCGGCATAGACAGGCTGCTTGTGCATAGGCTTCCATACAGGACGACACTCCACCTTCTTGGCGAGCATGAATACGCGCAGTGCCTCTACATTCTCATTGGGCTGGCAGTCGGTCACAGCCGAATCGACAGCATGGATTACACCTGCTGCACCACCTACGGCAGTCTTAACAACTTCCTTATAGGCATTCTCCTGTCCTTGTATCTTCACATCTGTATCCAATGTTGCAGCACAAAGCCAGAAGTTTGCGTCATAGCGTTTGTCGGCAGGCTGCTTGTGGATATGTACACCCTTTACATCCTTGAGCAGTTCCTCATAGAGTGATTGCACATGTTTATGATGGGCAATATGGTCATTGACCACCGTCATCTGCCCACGGCCAATACCGGCACACACGTTAGACATACGATAGTTGTAACCGATGGCGGTGTGCTGATAATAGGGGTAAGCGTCACGGGCTTGGGTAGCATACCACATCACCTCGTTGGCATCCTCCGCATTGCGACAGATAAGCGCGCCACCACCAGAGGTAGTTATCATCTTGTTACCATTAAACGACAACACACCATACTTGCCAAACGTACCAAGCACCTGACCATCGAAACGAGAGCCCATACCCTCGGCAGCATCCTCTACCACGGGGATTCCATACTTGTCTGCAATTGCCATAATCTCATCGATGCGGTAAGGCATACCATACAGAGCCACGGGCACAATAGCCTTAGGCAGCTTGCCAGTCTTCTCCTTACGGTCAATAATAGCCTTCTCCAGCAAAGCCGGATCCATGTTCCATGTCTCACCCTCTGAGCCTATAAACACAGGCTTGGCACCAAGATAAGTAATAGGATGGCTCGAAGCGCAAAATGTAAAACTCTGCACAAGAACCTCATCGCCGGCCTTTACCCCACAGCCTATCAGCGACAGGTGTACCGCGGCCGTACCAGCCGAGAGGCACACGACCTTGCGGTCAAGAGCCTCAGAGCCATCGCTCTTACTATTGGCAAAAGCCTCCAAGTCTTTCTCAAACGCATTCACGTTAGGTCCCATTGGCACCACCCAGTTGGTATCAAATGCCTCCTTCACATATTTCTGTTCCAAACCAGCCTCACTCATGTGGGCAAGGCACAAGTAAATAGTTTTCCTTTCCATAATAGAAATTAATTAAAGTTTTTCCACTGATTATTATATTGTTGAACGTTTCACACAAAAGATTATCACACTCTTAAAGAGTCCTTGCGCTTTGCGTATTGCGCTATTTCATGCATATGCAATAATTCCCTCCAAAACTGTTAATGGAGAGATATTACTATGAGTACAAAGCATTACGATGATATAGATAAGAGTCTACGGAAGAATATCAAAGAGGACTATTCTGCAAGAAGATTATAACTGTAGACAAATAATGCCAGGATGCAATGCGGACGCATCAGAACGCAAGAAAAAATAGTAAAAGACTGACATTTGTAAGAGCTTATAGAGCAAATGACCTATTAGTAAAACGTCTGTCTATGAAACTCTACATGAAAAATACCACTTATATATCACTAACAAGATAAGGTGACAGATGGATATGATAAACACGCTAATGATTATCCTTGGCATTGACGCCATACTCCTGACGCAGTTCAGCCAGATCATCCATTACAAACGTTTTAGAATACTCCGGTAGTCGATGATGACGTTTGTCCTCGTAATTTAGTTCATTAGGAAAACCGAAGCCTACACGATAGTAAGCATCAAAGATCTCACCCATTTCGGGAGTAGTAATGACCGTAGAGTCAACATCAGCAAACTTCTTGAACTGGTCTCTATCACAAAGATAAAGGCCCGCAAGTTCCAATTCATCAAAACATTTTACATGCTCCTGATAGCGTTCTCGATAATCAAGATATTCGACAAAACGATATGGAGCAACTCCTTTCCACAACCGTTTCATCAGAATTAAGAATGTTTCCAAATCATCGATACCTATTGACAATGGGTAAAGGTCGTCAGGTTCCTTGTTGAGCAACTTAGACAGATCTGTTTGAATAGGCCCATAGTTGTAATCTGTCACCACCACAGACCACACATCACCTATCTCTTGGGGCGCGACATGACACAACAATTTGCCAATGTGCTTTGCATCATATAGATCAACAGCGTTGCCACTACAGAGAGCATCTTCTATACGTTTACATTGGTCATAGCCGTACTGGACTGCCTTAGCAAAATCTGTTTTTATGCGATCATAGCCCCGCTCTGCATCCCTGAAGGGGGCACGGAAACCACAATTTTTGCATTCCACAACAATCCAGGTGGTGCCAAACTTGATCAACAAATCATTCTCGCATACTCTATCTATCGTATAACTCGAATAAAAACGCGTTTTGCTCGGAAAGAATCGCTGGAAGACGTCCAACACCTTGGCCTCAAACGCCTCACCTTTCCTTTCATTATATTTGCTTACCTTCCTTTGCAATTCTGCCGACAGTCGATAATACAATGCTTCTATCAGAAATTTAGTGATGGGGCAAATATATCTATCACCCACTTTGAACAGCGGCATCTCTTCCGAGAGACGCTTATCTGCATAATATACAGTCCCTGCATCTATCGCCCGCCGAGGGTCATAAAGAAGAAAATTAATTATATGTTGCAGACAACCTCGGTCAATGTCTACACTTTCCACTTCTTCCCTGTCGTGCATACATATCTCTCCTGGATTAATCAGAAGGAAATCAAACGCACCTTTCAATTCAGGCTGATTTGCCCAATCCCTGGGATCAATTCCTCGATCAATGTACCCGGAAGCAAGTTTAGTCCATTCTTCAGGATGCTGACTATAATAGTGATACTTGCTTCCTTTATATATCGTTTCTGTATATTTCCTGTTGTTCAGATCACGAACATGCAGCACAAACTTTACCGCATCATCAACACCAAATCCAAATTGATTTCGTATCACATCGTCATAAGGTTTGCAGCTACGCATCAACCGATCAAGCGTCTGTTCCTCATAGCACAACTTGCCATTGCTGAAATAGAAAAGGAACGAAGACAGTTGGACTTCGAGTTTCTCGTCTCTCTCATCATGAAAGACATCTCCGCCATTCGGAAGCCCTACAGTTTTGAAATAAGCCATTTCCATCTCATCCAGCAACTGCGAGATTACATCCCATTTGGCTTCGGTTATATCCTCTACCCCATCTCTGTCCGCAATAGAATAATAGACATCTATCAGATAGAGTGCCTGTTTCATGGGAGACTCCACATTTATATATAGTTCGGAAGACTTTCGGCAATCAAGTTCCACAATCAATCTCATCGCATGCGTAAGCAGAGAGAGTTCATTTATTGTGGCCAATTCACTCTTCAGGTCATCAATAATTTCCTCTTGCGAACGATTGTTCTTTCTCAACCTCTCCATCTTCTCAAGAGCTCTTTCAAAGTCAAAGCTATTTGTGCGCATAGATATATAAGATTAATATATAATACCTCTTGCTGCCATCGTATTACCACAAAACCAAGAGGAGCTAATTCCCAACAAATATACTACTATTCCAACTATCCACAAAGCAATCATCCACATTTCTTTTTGTGAACCCAAATAATAGTAATGGGCAGACATTTTGGCTATGTCTGGCTATTCTTCTTAGACGCCAGCGTCGTTGCAGTTATGCGACAAAATGATTATGACAAGAAAACATTTACACTTCCTCACCAGCAAACTTTACCTTAAAACCGAGCACTGTAGCAAATATCATTTCTATATCCTTCCAGAACGAGTAGTGACGGTAATAGTAACAGTTTAGGCGTACTTTATCAGGATAGATTACCTTGTCATTATACTCCGTGGCAATCTCCTGCATCGGGCGTTTGTCACCTTCTGCCTGACACTTAGCCACGTATTCCGAAATCATCTCATCCTCCAATCTATACTTCAGAGTAGCTGGTCCTGTAATGCCTGGACGCAACTTCAACACATCTCTGTCGTCACCTTGCAATTTGTCTGCATATCCAGGCACATCAGGACGCGGACCCACAAAACTCATGTTACCTATAAGCACATCCCACAGCTCCGGCAACTCATCAATCTTATAATGACGAAGTTTCGCACCAAACGGAGTAATTCTACTGTCACCTGCTACCGAAACAGACGAGCCACTATGCTTCACCGTCATAGAGCGGAACTTATGACAAGTAAACAACTTACCATCCTTTCCCACTCTCTTCTGACAGAAGAAAGCCGGACCACCCGGCATCTTCTTGTGGATTAAAAACGCTACTATAGGGAATATCCACCAAATTAAAAGCAATCCCAAAAAGGATGCAACAATATCAAAGAGTCTTTTGAGTTTCATAAAAGTTTTAGTCTAAATTCTTGTCAAACAAATACCCCCATACGCGTCTTCCGCAAAACATAAGGAAGTTTGTATTGGAGAACATTCTATATTTCCAACGATTTTTGAGTATGCTTTTCACCAAGTCAATCCTCCCTTGCCAGTTTGAGCGCTGAACGCTACCACTTTTTGTCCTATAAAGTATGTCATCAAGCAATCGGCTGTCAGTCTCATCATCCCATTCGCATTCAAAAGGAATTTTTACCCCACATATTTTATTTGCCAAACGGCTCATGGCGCAACCAAACGACAACATTCCATAGTCCTTGCAAATGTGTTTCCATTGCTCCCAATCTAATTTATTAGCATAAGTATTCAGCACCATAGCCCAATCGCATACGTGCTTTAAGGATATTCCTTCCTCAAAAAAATGTTCCTGCACATGGGCCAATATATATACGGAATTAAACAACGCTGATGGTGTTTGCAGAAATGTGTTTCCTATATATACTGGTTCTGCTGTCTCTATTTGTGTCCGTAACCATCGCTCAAGTCGTTTAGCCTTTGATGAACCCTTAATAGGCAAGAGATACCGATGGTTTTCAACTATCAATCCCTTAAAACAAAATTTGGAATTTTTGTAATAACTTCTGTCAATTTCAATGCCTTTGTCTTCTATAACTTCGTCCCCTCTTTCTCCATTCCATTCATGTCGTTTCATTAAAAAACAATCCATGTCACATGAATACCTACTTGCTGGACGAGGATACATTTCAGCTAACACAAATCCTTTCATCACGTAGATTTGCAAACCAATATCATGCCATATTTTCGCTAACGATACCGCTGCTTCCCATTGAGCATTATATTGCTGTTTTTGCTTCAAGGCTGTGCCTATCCATTGGATTTTTATAGTTTTTGGTTCAGCAATATTCCAATTTAATTTTTGCATTCCATCCAAACAGACTGCTCCAACACCTTGTTGGTTTGCCAACTTAAAAACGCTTCTCCAATCTACATCCTTCGGCGAACTGGATCTGTCACAAGTTCCAAGTCCTGCGGCTATCAACTTAAATAGAATATCCTCAACGTGTTTCATCTTCTATGGCAAAGTGTTTTACATATCGCAATTTCTTGTATACGCCACAAACTAAATTCATTCCCGTCCAAAACAGACTTGCCACAGCATTCATGCCCATAGCCTCATGCCACAGCTTGTAATGCCAACGTATCATTGTGCCATATCCGTGAGTAGACACGCTGCCCTTTCTGCCACGTCTGTATCTTGCAAGACACTCGTCAAGCAGATAACAGTCAGCCTTTTTAATCACCTTAAGCCACATGGCATAGTCGTTATTCTTCTTGATATCCGCAATCTGTAGCAATCCAACATGCTCTCTATCATACATCACCGTCAAGCATCCCGGCCAACAGAAGCTGAACATGCCCAACTTAGTCACATGCTTAAGACCAGAAAGTCTTACACCAGTAATATTCGAGTCTTCGTCCATCTCCTCATAACCTGTATACGAAAAATGATAACCATTCTTTACCATAAATCTCAGTTGCTTCTCCAATTTATCCTCACTCCACAAGTCATCCGAATCAAGAAAGGCAATCCACTTGCCCTTAGCCCTACGCAAAGCATTGTTGCGTGTTATTGCAGCCCCTGAGTTCTTAGGATTGCATTTATACTTAATACGGTTGTCAGCCTCCATAAACGGCTTAACAACCTCCAACGTATTGTCCTTAGAACAGTCGTCTTGAATAAGAAGTTCCCAGTTCTGGTAAGTCTGACATTGAATACTCATGATTGTTTCAGCAATGAAGTCTGCACACGCCCAAGTGGGAGTGATGATCGACACTAATCCGTAGTCTTGCATTATTATTCTTTTATAATTAGTTTTTGGCTATAAATAAATTATCCAGTTCTTCAAGAACACAAACGGCCTTTTCAAAATGATTACAAATATCAGCTATTGACAATGCCATATTACCCCCATGAGCTACTTCATTTCTTGCAGTATTAAGAGTAGACATAGCTGCAAGAATCTGTTCTTTATCTACTCGAGCATTTATAATATTCTTATAATCGTTAGATTTTTCTTCACTAAATTCTTTTAAAACCTTTTTTATATTTTCATATTTAGCATTTAGCGAAGCTTCTCTTACATGAATTGTAATATATCTCTGCATTTCTGGAGAAACGGATTCATAAAAATCTGCTATTAATGTCTTATAACATATTTCCAGCGTTCCACAAACTCTGATAAGAGCAAATTTAGTGAGATATCCGGCAACTGGACTCATTGACCCAATTGCACTAATTAGATTTCGGATTCTTTGCAAATCTTCTTTACATTCATCTATATTGGTTATAAAGTTCTGATTATTCATAACTCCATGCCATATATTATAGATAATGTTTTTTGAACCCTTGTTTTGATATGATCAACTTGCATAGTACCCTGTGTTATACTTTCTCTATATTCTTCATCTTTAAGAAGATTCATACGAAGTGTTATAAAATCATCTTTCTTTTCAAGACCTCTTGACAAAGCAATAGAAGTGGCAATCATCAAAGAATCATATACAGTTGGATAAAGCCGACGTCTTATTTTCTGCAAATCCTTTTGTAAATTAAAGAAGGCCTCTTCTCCAAAATTTTCATATATAAAATCTATAACCCGAGTAAAATCTACACATTTTTGATTCAACGACTCACTATCCTTACGGTTACTAGCCATCTCATCATTCAACAATTTCTTCAAAACGAAACTCTTAGCATTTGACATATAAACCTCAGGTTTATTTAGCGCAAAGAAACGCAAAATAAGTTCCAAATCAATCATTCTGTTGTCTGGATTATCATTTCCAAACATCTTTCTCCATTTATTATTATTATTTAGCTCAAAGAGTTTGGTATTCATTGCGCCTTGATATACACAATTTCTTACTTCTTGATCATTTAATGTAACACCACTCGTATTAATTCTCTCAAAAATTTGGAACATCGCAGTGTCATTGGCAGGACGTTTCTGCTCAAATATAATAGCATGAATGGTATAATTCTTTAATCTACGTTTTTCTGATTCAGACAATTCTTCATAAGTTTTGTTTCGCCAACGTTCATTTATTATTGATGAATTTACAAGTCTAAACACCGTATCATCTCCTCGCCATATTCCATCATGTATAAAATCATGTAAGGTTCTTATTCTTTGATAACCGTCTATAATAAGACGTTTACCTGAAGGTTCCATATTAGCAAGAAAAATACTTGGAACTGGCAAACCTAATAGAAGAGATTCTATGAATCGACTCGCTACTTTCTTCGACCAAACATATCTACGCTGTAGTTCAGGTTTTTCTATATCTCCCTCACTATACTGCATTATCAACTCTCTGACAGAAGGGTCAGCCCCCCAGGAACTAATGTTGAACAAATCGTCGTTTGCTAATTCTTCATTTTGTTCCTCTTCTATCAAATCATAATTAGTTTCTTTATATTCCATAATTAAATTCATTTCTTAAAATATTTGTGTCCCGTTTATATCGGTAAAGTTTGTACCTTATTGAGAGCATATTTCTTTGTTTTCATTTTTCTAAATACAGCTATTCGCTTTAACTCAACAAATAGTCAATTGGCTTTATCTTATCTATATCCATATCGCTAAGAATATATGGAATGTCTATTCTTATATAGCGCAACTCTTTAGGATAATGTAATCCTACTATGGCCTTTATATACCTTCGAGACAGAGAGTCTATGTCAGTAGAATTAGTTTCAATGTTGGTTTCTAAATATCTCTGATCACCTTCTGAATAATCGTCATCGCCATTTTTCTCTATTGTAAGATAAGGTAAATCGTCACGCTTTAAAACAAGCATGTAAGGCTTCGAGTCATAGTCTTCTTGTTCTATCAACAGTGCTTCATTTATAAACCGTAAACCTGAAGCGTTTGTTCTGTACCCTTTATATTGTTTATAGCATTCATAATACAAATCAAAATTTATGGAATTGTAAAGTACCACGTATTCGGATGACAGCCTCAATCTCTCCAAAGCCATACCTAAGTCCTGATATTCTATACGATAGGTAGTTACTGGATTTATCTTCCTGAAAGCCTCGGCTTTCACTCCTTTTACACTATATATCAATGCTTCAATTATAGCATCAATAAACCCATCATTTTTCATTTGTTTATACCCGATGCATACCATTTCTTTAGGAATATCAAATCTTATCTCACGCTCATAACGTTCAGTATCGTAAGCAACATTACCCCTGTGTTCTCCTAAGTCCATATCAGCATTGTTCCATGCTCTATGGATCATAGCCCAGATTGCATCAAACTCCTGAGCATCAATAAAAGGATTCTCTTCCTTTTCCTTCATATCTTTCTTGATTCTTTGAATATTTTTCTCAATCAAGTCAAGTGCTTCTTCTTTTGTGAAATATACATGTGTTTCCAGTATTGTTTCCAATCCATTACTATATATTTCACTTATAGTCATTTTCATACGCACAAGCAATGCAATGGCCTCACGTTTGTCCTCAATTTCATTCCCTTCTACAATATCAGCCAACGGTTCACGATACTCCACATTATAATTCACCCCTTTTAACCGCATTATTTGAATAACAAGCATACGTTCTACAACACGTAAAAGGAACCATTCACTATCAACCCCATGATCATTCCCTATCAATGGGAAATCCTGCTGTTGCAACATGAGTGACCTTATATCACCACCAACATAAAAACGCTTCCATTCATCAAATATACTTTGCAGGCTATTACAACATAGCGGATAGGAATAAGGTAAAGTTCTAGAATAATAAAGCAACTCTGTAAGACAGTTCTTTCTATCTAAATACAACAACATTCCTAATAAAGCAGTATGAAATTTGTGAAAGACCTCTTTCTCATTCTCTAATTCCCTTCTCTGCTCAGAATCTGCACCAAAATAATTTCTAAAACTATCAAACATAGAATAATACTGCACCGCATACACCCAATACTGCTTTACGAATTCATCATTTCCGTTACGAGCTGCTTCCTGCACAGTCTTCCATATAATCAGTCTATCTCCAGCTAACAAGGGACGTGTGGAAAAAAAATATAAATTCAACAATCTACAATCCCCTCGGTACCATCCATCTTTTATATTCGAATCGCATATTATTGAAGTATAAATTGCTAAGGCTTCCTTTGTCTCTTTTGTTAATCTAGATTCATTTCTGTTTGAATAAAAAGGTGTAAGTGTAGAATTCATTCTGCCATTTTTTATTTCATTAGCCATTCTGCTTCCAACTTCAGTCGTGCATTGCAGATACAATTCCGAATCATTATGCCTTGCCGCATAGCGTGCAATTTCAGCAAAAAATATAATATCTTTTTTGACGCCTTTGTTCCTAGTGTAATACGCCATAAACTTGTTGGGCAACTTATACCTTATTATCAAATCATACAACTGTATGGATGCAATAACAAGTAATAGAACTACAATCGTTTGTAGTAGTACCCAATAAAACATCCAGTCAGAAATACCTTTCAGATAATAAAGAACAAAGGGCGTTAGAATCGACACAACTATTGATATTGCGAGAATCGCACGAAAACGAATGTATATAGATTCTGACAACACTTTTTCAGACATTCTATTTCCTCCATACTTTGTATCTATCTCTGTTATGGCTGTATTTACCAAAGGATATGCCATGCCCATTATCATCGAAAAGATGGAAATGAGACCACTATATGTATAGTTTATAACATCAAATGTCATTGTTTTACTTTTTATTTAAATGTTCCTTAAACAGCATTTCAAGAACTGATATAGAGTCATACAAATGTTTTAACTCCTGTTGCTGTTTTTCTATAATGTTTTGTTTATCTATAAACTCCTTTTCCATTTCGATATCTTCCTTTACCGAATCTTTATAGTATACTACTGTAAAGGCCAAAAGCATAGGTATAGTATAAGAAAGAATAAACCTTACAGAATTATCCGCAATACTCTTTGCAGACAATAACAGACTATCAAACAATTTATTTGCAGATAGCAAAATATACTTCCCATCACGACATATCCTCCGTTTTATCCATTTATGACGAATACGTATATGCCGTAATTGCTTACTCAATAATTCTTTCATCTTTACGTATGCTGTCTGCATCATAAAGAACGAAAGCACAAAGCAAAATAGCAACACTATTAAGGATACTAATCCTACTATATTGCCAATTATATATGAAATAAGTCTCACGTTATTTACTCCTTATCTTGTTCCGCCCGATGGTATCGCACCATATCGCTATTAGCAACCCCTTGTGCGGACGGATATACAATTCTCCAATTTTCTTCGGTACTAGTATATAACTGAATCCTACGAAATATAAATGACTGAAGATTGGGTTCTTAATGAAAATATTTTATTCTTAAAGCTCGAAATATCAAAGTTTACAAACAATGATCACTATAATCAGTGAAAACAAAGTCACCAAAAAATTCTGTATTATAGACGACTTCTACAATATTTTTGATACCCAAATGAAAAATTCACCATAAATAAATAACTCCAAACACAGATGTCATCGTACAACCAGCAAATGCTGTTCAAAGGAATATTGATAGAAAACTAACGTTATTTTAGTAAAGAATACGACACAGCAAAATTACTACACTATACGTTAGTGCTTAGTTTATCGTAAATACCATTTAACTGGCCAAATTAAGACAATTTTATATTAAATCTCATTTAGAGGTGCTATCACCTTACAAGGAACTCCCACTGCGGTAGCTCCTGTTAGGACTGATTTATTTACCAATGCCATTCCTATTATAGCAATAATTTAAAAAATACACAATTTAGCCCATATTATTGTGTAATTATATGTTTATACATACATATGTACTTACTAGCAATCTCTCTCCATTTAAAATCCTCAAAGTGCACATTAAGGTTACCATACTTTGAGTTTTCTTGTAATATAATCTTTATTGCTTTTTTTATTTCCTCAATAGATAAAGGATTGACACCGAGACCTATCGTATCATCAAACATTCCATCAACACCTTGTTCCTTAGTGTATATAATGGGCAGATTTTGACTTAACGCTTCCAAGTAAACAAGTCCAAAGGTCTCATATATACTTGGCATCGCAAAAACAGAACAAGAACGCATTGCCTCAGACAATTTATCTTTATCATAGATTTTGCCTAAAGCCTTAATTGCTTCAGGATTTGCATCGATCATAGATTGAGTTTTTCCGTCGTTTCTACGGCCTCCTCCCTTTACTTCACCACCAACAATCTTCAGTCGTACATCATTAAATCCGTCTTCTTTACGCAGTTCTAGGATAGCTTCAGCTAATCGAACAACATTTTTATTTGCAGAAAAATCGCCTACATACAGCACATCATGTCCTTTACGCTCGTCATGCGATATATGCTCATGCCAGTAATCATCTATACCATTAGGTTGTAATACAAACTTGTGCTTCACTTTTTCAAGTATAGGCTCTACAAACTTCGACTCTTCAAATTTCTTCTTCAAAGCAGCAGAAATGAAAAATACCTTCTCTGCATTTAGTAGAATTTCTCTGCCTGTATGATAGCAATGTCTCATCAGACGAATATAATCATTCACATCTGTATTACGAACTGCCACAACGTAAGGCAATCCAAATTCCTTATGAGCCTTGTATGCCAAAACACCATCCGAAAAAAGAGTATGCGCATGTATTATATTCACAGAACTCAAATCTACATTACGCTTTAAATCTTTGTATAGTTTAAATGCCTTATAATGATAAGCATACTTATACCAAGACTTTATACAAAAGCTGTAGATGAATTCTATATGTTTACCATCAAATTTATTTTTACCCACAAGTTGTTTATCACGTACAGGACAATAGACCACCTGACCGATATCCTTATCGTCCAGTTGTTTTGTAAGGTTAACATGTACTTTGCTTCCAGCAAAGTCATTGCATATATGAAGAACCTTCATTGTTTCTACAATACGCTATAGTTCACAAGTTCAATACCACAAGCCTTTATCTCCTTGCGAGTTTCTTCAGCAGAGAAAAGCTTGTATTCCAAAATTCGTTGATCTACAATCTTTCCGAAAAAAGGAGAATCATTACATGTCGCAGGATGGATTACAAATTCACCCACTTGATGTTTACCCCATTTGATATTTTTAAAGACATAATTAATATTATTCATGTCTTTAGGACAAATTGTTACTATCAATCCTTCTGGCGATACCATGCCTTTCTTATGGGCATCATTCTGCCAATGGTCAATCAATTTCGACTTAAACGGCTCTATTACACGCCAAACAAAAGGCAACTTGTCACTTGGATTAGATGCTGGCACATAGATACGCTGATGACTTCTCATAGCAGGAATTTTCAGTTCTGCGGCCAATGCCACAAACAATTGATATATTTTGAAATCCACATGCGTATTCTGATGCGTATTCCAATAATCAGGCATGCCCATCAATTCATAATAGAGTTTAAACTGATTTCTTAATTCCTTAAGAATCTCCTCATTTTTTATCAGTCCTTTCCTATATCTTTTACGGAATTCTGCGTAAGGAAACAAGTCTCCTTTTTCGTTTACTAAAGTTGGCACTTGTTCTTTTGGCGTAACAGGCTTTCCCGCTCCACTCAATGTCCAATGCAAACCAACAGACACTTTAGGAAACTTATCCTTCAAGCTCTTTGCTTCTTTATACAAAGGCATATTTGTCATTACATTCGTAGTCATGATTATACCTGAAGCCATACCTGCCTCTATTGCATCATTGACGGCTCTGGACATACCATAGTCATCAGCTGTTATAATTAACTGTTTCATTATCTATTCTTTATTTTTTCAACATAATATTTTAAATAGGATGCCATCAAATATGTAAAGCCATTGTATTTGGATATTGTCTCAAAAACTCCAGCTGGTTCAAACGGAATATCCAAAAGTTCTGGCTTTAATAATTTGATGATTGCGATGTGAATGGCGGAATTCTTTCGCTCCTTTCTATCTACACGTGTCCACTCATAAATAATACTACGCGAATTAAACACGTTTAAATAATATTGTCCTACCATATTGTATATTTCATTCTCGTTGGCAGCCCACACCCCCATACGGTTCTCAATAGAGAAAAGATCAAAGCAATTCACTTTCTCTTTCGTTTTTCTTATGTCGTGCAACCAATTCTGTAATGCCATCTTTGCTCCCTTTGTATAGTTATGAAGTTTGCAGAGAAAATACGATGGAGACGCAAAATATAGAGGGATATCTCTATGAAGAGAACATTTTCCCACCTGTCCGATAATATCGCCATTTATTACAGCATATTTTCCAAAATGATTATTGATTGTATGTGCAAGCATTAATGTTCGCATACTGTAATTACCCTCACCAAGTAATTTATCCGCTTCAGCTACATCTTTATCAGTAAGCTCTACATCTTTTATTTGATGATAATTTAAATCCACATGAGCAGCAATCTGCTTGGGAACGACTATATCAGGAGTATTTTCAGCAAACTCATTGTGATTCATTGTATAAATAGGAACATCCTTTCTGCAACCTAATACAGCCAATACTGCACGACTATCTCTTCCCGAGGTCAAAGCACACGCTACCGAAAATTTACTCGTATAATATTCTGCCAGTCTTTTAATAAATGGCAAAGTGATTTCCGCTGCCTGTTCTGACGATAGTGTGGATTTTGCAGTATTCTGATTTACCATACGAATCCCACACTTTCTATTTACATCAAGATAGTGATTTGGCAACAATCGCTTAATTTCTTTCCAAATGGTATAATCATATGGCATTGTTTTAGAACTATCTCCACCTTCTCGAATATTAAGAAGAGTTTGGTCTACCGATAGACTCATTTCTTCTGCTATTTGATATCCTATTGATGAGCATATTATTCCATCGCCGCAATTTGCATAGAATACGGGAATACTACATGTTGCATCACCTATTATGTAATAGGATTTCCTAATTCTTACAAACAAAACATATTTGCCACCCAAATATCTTTCAGCATCAACAACAGACTCTATTGATTGGCTATGCTTCCATAACCAATCCAATGCAGATTCATCACCATTTAAATATACAGCTATTCCTATAATTGAAACAGAAACGTCCGAGTCTTCACGACATTCAAAATGTGTATTTTTATTTATATACACATAATACTCACCAACTCTTGTGTAATCGGTTTTACATCTTAATAGTTGCCTTTTACAAATACAATACGAAAAAATACTTCTATCACCGAAATTCATATGCTTTTTTTGTATCACGTATTCTTAATAATATTCTTATCACCATATCTACCTCAAATGATTCAATAGATATAAAATGTATGGACATTTTTCTTTTAAAAAGAAACTTAACCAAACTTTAGGGTATGTAAATGGTGTATTACGTCTTTGTGAAGTTAAAGTGTCCTTGCTTGAATGAACTGGATTTGAATAATATTTTTTTCGTTCAGAAGCAGTCATTCTTAATATTTTGTTCAATTCTTCCTTTTCATCACGATGGTCTCTTTCGCATTTGCCACATACATGAGCCGTTATAAGAACTGTGAAACCAGCTTTCTTCGCATGTATTGAATAATCGTAGTCAGCAGCACCATGAATATATCCTTCATAAAAAATACCTATTTTAGAAACCACTTCTTTTGAAACCAATAGAATATTAGCATTGGTCTTATCAACTTCAGCAGGAACTCCATTTGGACTTACTCTTCTTTCTGTCCCAAGAAATCTATTAGCCCATACCGTTCCACCATACGTAATAACATTAGGATTTTCTATATCACATGTTACACCAGAATAAACACCTGGTTTTCCAAAAGTCTGCAAACTGTAAGTATGGGCATTTAATAATTCATGAAACATGTTGTCAATAGGAGTTGTATCATCATTCAAAAGAAGATAAAAATCCCATTTGTCTTTTTTCTTTAATGCCTCTTTCCAAGCAAAACGCATACCTCCCGCCCAGTACATATTTCCATCACCTTGCATTATAGTAATGTCTTTGTCCTTAAAAGTGTCGCGAACTGCTTGTGATGTACCATCTGTACAACCATCATCTGTCAAGTAAACACTTAGAGATATTTCTGCATCAGAATAGGCTTTTTGCGCTGAATATAAACCTTCTAAACACGCAATAGTTTTTGCTTTTCTGTTAAAGCAAGTAAGTATAACTGCAATATCAAATTTCTGCATAATCTTCTGTATTTAATTTCTTTATTATTTTTGCAGGATTTCCACACGCCACCACATTAGGTGGGATTGATTGGGTGACAACAGAACCAGCTCCTATCACAGAGCCACGTCCTATTGTTACACCTTTTAGTATAATGCTTCTTGCACCAATAAAAACATTGTCCTCAATAATAATTGGCTTTGACTTTGTTTTAGACTCATCGTTTCTTAACCTATCATCCCAATTTAAAGGATGAGAGTCGGTATCTGTTATTAAACAACCTGATCCAATAAGCACATTATCACCAATTTTTATCCTTGTTGATGCATTTATTGTAGAACCAGATATACCAACATTATCACCAATTTCTATTACTGAATTTGGTTTTGAGTAGTTGAAAACACATGGTTGTATAGTTCCTATAGAATTATATTGAGGAGCATTGGCACAATGAAAATTCTTGCCAATTTTAATAACTCCTGGAGTAGTATGATGTATCAAAGCAACATACTTTGGCATCTTTTTTACCAAAATCCCCCCCCCGATATTCCAAGTCTTATCAAAATTCCAACCAATTCTTACACAATGAATCCAAGTACGGATACATATAAACATTCTTCTAAGCACTTTTATTATTGTCATTATAATCCTATTGAACGTTTAGCTATTTCTATATATGAGAATTCCTTACGAGCTTTATTAATTGCATTTTCTTTCAGCGAAGCATATTCTTCACTTTGTCCAATTACATTTAGCATTTCTCTTTTTAAATTATCTTTATCGATGTTTTTTAACAAAATACAATTACCTCCTACATCAACATGATTAAAACCGCCATCCCAATCTTTAAATAGCGCAGGGAGTCCCGATGCACATGCTTGTTCCCAAAGTACAGAATGAGTTCCAGGAAAAACGGCAAAATCAGACGCAAGAAAATAATCGTATGCATCATCAGCACTTATCCAACCTATATTTCTTATATTCTTATTCTTGAAAGTTGAAGAAAAATCTTTCATAGATTCTTCATACCTGCCAAATATTATTAAGAATAATGTAGGATTATTAATATCTTCAAATGCCTCAACTAATAAATGAATATTCTTAGCTCTATCTATTTTCCCTCCTGTAATAAAAACAAAAGAGTTTTCTGGTATTTGTAATTTGTTTCGAATTTGTTTTCTTACATTTTGTCTATCTTCCCAATGAATTTTCTTTTCATCGCCCCCCATTACAAGAAGAGCTGATTTTTCTTTTGGTATACCATAAATATCTTCTTGATAAATCACTCGCCAAGGCGTTACCCCCCATACTTTTTCAGCCAACCTACCTATTTTTTTGCCAATTCTTCTACCACAAAAACGTCTGTATAACTTTTGTTTTATTGACTTTACGGGTGCATTATAATAATCACTATGATTATCAGCATATAATTTCACATTACGATGATTTTCTATATATCTAACAATTTCAAAATTATCTGGCGTACATATTCCATGTACAAATATTATATCAGGTTGCAACTCTTCTAATTTTTTGTAGAGTCCAGATGTAGCATTTACAAACATATTTACAAAAGGTACCCTTTTAAGAACAGAAGTATTGTCTTTCAATACATGCACAGGAATTCCATCTGGATTTAAATATGTTATAGGTGGTGTTCCTCCTTTATATGAAGCATCACCACCTTTATTATAAGTTACTATATTTACGTCAAAACCCAATTCTTTGTGTTTCTCAGGAAGGATATTTTCTTGATAACCAAATCCATTTTTATAGAAACAGGCTATCATAACATGTACTATTCTATTCATTTGCTTTACTAATTAAATTGAAAAACTTTGATTCGACAGAAAATAAATGAGCATTGGATTTAATCCATTCTACATCTCTATTCCACCATTTAAATTTTAATAATTGCTGTATTTCTGATTCACTATACCTATAACGTATAACTTTTGCAGGAACACCTCCTACAATAGCATATGGAGGGACATCCTTTGTTACAATACTGCCCATTGCAACTATGGCACCATCTCCAATTCTTACTCCTCCTTTTATCAAAACCTTTGAACCAATCCAAACATCATTTCCTATTATACATTTATATCCTTCAATCTCCATTTGCTCATCAAATAAATTTTTATCAACAAATGTCTCTACAGCCTGTTTTAAAGTACTGAAAAAAACAGGAGAAGTAGAAATAAATCCCATTGTAGGATGCGTGTAAGGCTCTACATAAACATCATGAGAAATACTTGAAAATGCACCTATTTTACATGAACTCATATCTGAATTTGCACCTATATAAGTATAAATTCCTAAAACAGAGTTACACACTGAAGCTTTCTTTTTTATTTTATTGCACCCTCCAAAAATTGTATTCCTATTAAATAACGCTGCTGAATCAATAAAAACTTTATTCCGTCTAAATTTACTTATCATACAAAAACGATACAGGAAACGTAAAATAATTTTTATCATATTTTTTTTCTTAATGAATTAATACAATAACCTAAAAACATAAAAAACATTGTATCATCCACAAAAGTAGTGGAAAAACATAATTTTAAGATACTGCTTATTAACAATAAAATACCAAAAGTCTTACTAATTTCATTTTGACTATATTTTATCAACATTCTAATTATAATATACAACAAAGATAGTAATAATGCTATTCCGAATATCCATCCAAAAGAAAACAGGAAATCCAGAACAATATTATGTGGATAAGTACCAACATAAGGATATGAGCCTAAGATTCCGTGTCCAAACAAAGAATTATCAGTAGTCAACTCGCTTAATAAAGTATTCCTAATATAATCTCTACCATCAGATGTTTCCATCTCACCTTCAAAATATTTATCAAAAATTCGAGTACTCATACCTAATTGAAAGGTCAGCTTCTGCATAAACATCATAAACTGGTCCAAAAATGAAACAGCAACTATAGTTAAAGAAATTGTCGCAATTCTCATCGTCTTTTGATATTTAGAAGGACGAATAAATAAAAGATAAACTGCTATAAACACTATGGCACATATTACTGGCCCTCGTGTTCCCAACGACAAAAGCAACATTAGTCCTAAAAGCATTGATACTATATTAAATAGCCCTAATTTCTTCAATGCCGACCATGAGACCATCAACACATGAGGCAATACGCTATAAGCTAATCCCATATTGTATTCCGAAGTGTCAACTTCTCCTGTATAAGACGCACTCTGTGCATATAATAATTCATAGAATGCACACATATATGTCGCAATAACAGATATATAATAAAATGATTTATAAAACCTCTTAATATCAAGGGATACACCTATATAATAATAAGGAAGTGTAAGTAGACTAAAACTGAATAAACGTCCTAATAAAACTTCTTCGTTCTGCGGATATAACAATATGTTCACCACATACAATATGAAACAGGCAAACACAAACATATGATCATACTTTGTTATGCGTTTCAATAGTTCTGGTAAACTCAACAGAATGGGAACTAATACTATACACCACTCCAATTCATCCGTCATTGTTCCTAGTATAGGAATATGATTGTTTATTCCACGCCAATATCCCAACAAAATTGCCCCCCAAGCTATCAAATAGACAGCATTAAATGGCTGAGACAAGAAACATATTGCTTTAATCAACCTCTGTTTTATATTCATTTTCTCAAAATTGATTTTACAAATTGTTTCAATTTATATACAATAATCGCTTTTCGCTGAACTCTTAATCCATTTTTTATAAGAGCTTGCTTATATCCAATCGTATATACATCATGTAAAAACGCATCGCGTTTTTCATCTTGATAAGGTGAATTTGAATCGGTACGTACACGCTCATATACATACGAAGCATACTCCAATGGTATTTCTCCAATGACATTATTATCATACTTCATCAATTCCGATATAACCCTTATTCCTTTCTCGTTGTTAGCAAGTATCAAAGATACTCCGCGCTTATCCCATAGTGAGGGGTCATAATTCTTAACTTTCCAAAAGTCTGCCAACGTCACGTCCGATGCTCTTTCTCCATTACAATAGGAGCAATTCCTACAACTTTGACGAATATTATGATATTTTTGAAAAATATCATAATATTCGTCAAACCTCCACGGAATTCGGTGAAGCTTAACGTCTGTCGGCTTAGCCGACTCGATTTTTGAGAAACGTATTTCAAAGTCATCTACCCAACCACGATTCTTAGGTCTGAAGACTATTTCCTTTACATGCTTTATTCCCAAATACTCCAAATGTTTGCGTAGCAAATCCATCGAAGGCACTCCGTGACATACAAAATCTGCCAATAACAGATTATCATAATCCTTTCTCAAATACGACTTTAATCCTGCCGCCTGACAAGGAGTGCCACAAAACAAAACTTTTTCATTAGCCTGCAAATCTTTCTTGATTTTACGGAATGCATAACCAATGTAATTTTGCACATATTTTGAGCGTTGCAGTTCTTCGAGTGTCACTTCCTCTGTAGAATGACACTCCAATCTAACTAGACCTTCGTAATTAAACGCTGCTCCATACACGATACCATTCTCAGCTAAAACATATTGTGCCAACAAATGAAACATGCCACCCGAAGAACTGGACTTGCGAATTTTATCATCAGTAGCCCAGCCATAGTAGGCCTTACTGGCATTTTGCGTTGGTTGTTCAGTTACTTGAGGGCATACTTTGTCACACAAACCACAATCAATACATTTTTCATTATCTATAACAGGAAAGTAGAAACCCTCGCTATTTTCGGGAAGACTAATAGCATCTTTCGGACAACAATTTGCGCAAGCAAAACATCCAGTGCAAGTCTTAACCAAATCTAATATTTCTCGTTTACTCATTTACTAATAGCTTTAAGCATTTCTGACATGTTTTTATCAAAGACAGACAAGTTTCCATCTCTGAATTTTATAACATCCATACTATTGGTTGATTCTAAAATACTAAAGACTTTCTTTGGTGATTCACACTCTATCATAGCACCACATCTATTTCTCTCCAATGTAGAGTCTTTCAACAAATTATAAATTTTACTCTTTACATCTCTCTTACGTGCCATTTTATGCAGTCCAACCAAGTCTAATATTTTAGCTATTCTGCCATTATCCCCATAAGCATCAATACTATAGAATGGTGTACCATTAGAAATAGAACTTACTATTGCATGAAAACGCAAACCACAGAAGGCTTTTGCATTCTTGATCCAAAGAAACCACTGCAAAGGGTCTATTGGATAATCAATGGAGTAATCAAACTTCATACCACTTTTTCCCTCTGGTATTGGCAGTTCCACCAACTTATACCCTGCACCATTCACATATGCTTTAAATTGTGCAAACCACTTCCTTTTCTTATCAGCAAATTTTCCAACATTAACCCAATTCTTAGGCAATGACATAAGATAATAACCCTTGGATTTTTGACCACAATTATTCCACTGCTCATCATTTATAAAACGATACAATGTGAATACTGGATCTGGATTAATATTTCTTACAAAGGAATCACCTATAAAAATATCCCGATTTACGACTTCCTTAGTCCAAGCATCACGCACTGTTATATATTTAAACTTTGACAAACATTCATGAATAGCTTTCCTTTTGTCATCTGAAATATTACAATATCCATTACCCATGTGCGCTGGTGATATAGAAGCTACTGCCACATCTTTTATGTCCTTATTCTTAAACAACCACTCTGCAAAGTAGACATTATTGTCTTTAGGAGAACGCCATACAGCATCTGCCCCTATCACAATTGCATCAAAAGCCTCTTCTTTCACAATACGACACAAATCTTCATCGGTTGTTATTTGCTTAGTCAACGACAAACGAACCTCAACAAAATGCTTATGAGCTTCATACTGTCTTATATCTACCTTATTTTTATAATCAAAGTCTGTCTGGCGAACATAATCTATCACTTTCACCTCATGTCCCAATGAGGATAAATAGCACATAGAGCTATATGCTTGAAGATTTGCTCCGAAATTTGCAGGACGATGAAAAGTAAGTATTCCTATTTTCATTTTAGTTCTTTATAACTTATCAACTTACTATTGGCTAAATATTTTTCAATATTGTGCGCCTTTATCAACTCGTATTCTTTATTATAATTAGGATGTCCTGGATGGCACATCAGTTCAATAGTACAGTTTCTTAATTGGTGTCTACCTCTTGCCAATTGCACACATTCACTCTCATATGCATTGAAATAATCTGAGACAAAAGCTATTCTCCTTATTTCTCTTCTCCATCTTTCACTCTCAATTGTTGAATAAACATATGAAAAAACTCCTCCCAAACATCTCAATGAATGTGATAATGACAACACACCTGGAATTAACGAGAATATTCTAAGATTTCCATTCACCATTTTTTTTAAACCGTTTAAAGGAGAAGTGTAACGATTACGAACCATATGAATATTGTATTTCTCACACAAGCTCATCAATACATTCCTAAAAACATATTCTCTATGGATATGGTGATGCCCATCAAAATGTGTAACCGGTATTTTTTCGATATTTATAACTTTGTCAATTTGCGCATCCCATTCTTCATAAACCGCCTTTAAAAGTTCTGGTGTAAAGTTATTTAAATTCCGTATCTTCTTTGTAAAGCAATTATCATTATCCACTATATTCATCTGGCGAAACACCATACTGTCTGTCAAGGCTTTTCCCTCGGTCAAATTCAAATGAACTCCAAAAGACGCTTGGGTATTTTCTTTAACAATAGCATGCACTTCTTCCCAAGTTGAGGAGTTTGCCATTATTGTTGAGGACGTTATTACACGTAATGACAAAGCCTCACTTATCGCCTTGTTGACAATATGGCTTTTACCCAAATCATCTGCATTTATTATTATTGAAACTGACATTAGATTATTTTTTTATTTTAACCATTTTAAAAAATCTGTCTAACTGATTATATATTATTTGTTTCTCCGTTTTTGTACATCCTATCATCAGTATAGAAAGTAATGACGAAATACAGCACACTAGCGAAACTAAAACAAATGAAATAAATCCTTCTGTGAGAATTTTACTAAAAATCAAAGGAATAACAGATGCCACAATTGTCACCATAAGTATCTTTAAGACCACCTGCCTTATATATTCAACAGATGAAAAACTCTTAATATAAATTGGTATCATTATCAAACGAGCTATCAAACTTAAAATTTCAACTATGATTGCAACCACCATTACAGACAGAGGTGAAAAACCCATATATAATGCAACATAACACAATGGCAAATTACACAGTTGAAGACCACCGACGACTATTTGATAATTTCTCACATTTCCCGTCGCATTTTGTGCTGTCACCAATGGATTAGACAGTGAAGCAATCATTGATGCTACTAATGACAATTGTGCTAATTGAACAGCATATTCTGGAACATTTTTTAGCCATATATGCATTATATAGTCTGTGTTCAATATAATTGGAAAGGAAAGAAAAAACAACAAATAATATGAAAAGCGTGAACCTCTATACAAAAGACTTAGCATATATTCATAATCACCCTTAGCATACGATTTGGTTATCTGTGGATTTAACGCTATCATAAAGTTGCTTGCAAATGAAGCAACAGCATTCATAACTTGATTTGATATGCCTTTGGCTGCATTCAAGATAGTTCCACAGAAGAGATTCAGAACCAAGTCAACGCCCTGTCTGTTTAATATGGATGCAGAATTTCCAAAAATATGCCATCCTGAATAAGAGAACATATGCTTTGTCAATTGTTTGTCAATGGAAAATCTATAATGGCATTCATTGAAATTCCGATAACAATAAACCTGATACATTATCATAACTGACACTTGTACCAACATATACAGCAAGGCATATGCTATCAAATGATCAAAAGACGTCCACATAACAAGAAAACAAATAAATAAACGAGATACTCCTTCAAATATACTGACATAGGCAAAAGTAGACATTTTTTCGTGAGCAATTATAGCAGCATTAAATGGTACAGTTATAAGATTCACACAAAAATTTAAAACCGATATTTGAAACACCCAATTAGCTGCTATTAGTCGTGATTCTGGTATAACCATTTTGTTATTAACATACCATACACCAAAACTTTCACACAACACAGCTATTATACATGCAAGTATGATATGTACAGTTAAAGACGTAGAGAATACCGTCCTTAATCGAAAATCTGTTCCCTTACCCATCTCAAAATTCAAGAAACGTGTACAGGCACTCGTTAAGGAAGAACTTATAAGAGCAAACATCGCCACAAAACCACCAACAACATTATATATACCATAATCCGAGACACCTAAAGCTTCCAGAATAACTCGACTTGTGTATAATGATATACACATTATGAACAGCATTCTGAAATACAGAAAAAGTGTGTTTTTTGCTATTTGCTTGTTTTTTGAACTATTGCTTTCCATATAATTTTCAATGAGTACCGGCAGGTGGTATCGAACCTCTTTGTATATTAGGGATTGTCGTTTAATTGTTAGTACTCAATTTAGGGCATAGCCCTTTGTATAGGTACCTTTACAAGTGCCGACATATTGAGATGTTAAAAATTTTACTTGTTTATTAACTATTGGCATGTCGCCAATCCGATATTGCCTGGCCGCAGACTGAAAAAATCTCTGCAACCGTTAAAGATGTTAATAAAAAACTTTCCAAGGTAATCCCACGCCGACCGACCCTGCAGCTTCACCGTACTTATTATACTGTGATAAGTGGCCGCCATCTTAGCTCCCTCATCACTGCCAAAGTGGAGCATGCCATTTCGTTGGGTCGTCAGAGGACGGACTGCACGATGTGGCGGTCTCGTGACATCACGATAAAGACATCCCCGTCATTTGGCTCACGGTGGAGTTGTTCACGTATGATGGACAACACGCGGCTATGCTTGCATCGCATATCCGTAAAGTCACGGAGGTAATAGAACTGATTCAATCCTGTTACGCTCGGCATAGACCCTCCAGTTTCTCTATCAGCCGCTTCAACTCCTGATAGCTTATGTTCTTTTGGGAGACATGCAGCCCATTGGTCATTCGCAACTCCACGAGAATACGAACACCGGAAGGCTTCGTTACTGTAGAAGATGGTTCCTGAGAAGGAATTTCCTGCTTCTGCTCTTCCTGAGCCGAGGTAGGAAGCCCTTCCACCTTTACTTCCACTATTTGGTTGCGCGTATCCTTGTACCATTTGTAGAATATATTATAAGGTACTTTGTTGCGTGAGCAGAACTGCTCAATGGAGATGCCTTTAGGCATTGCCTCCGTCTGGTACTGGAAATAAAATCTTTTAAGACTTTTTCTCCGTTCGACAATTTAAAAGCGAGCTTTCATTATACTCACTTATCGAAAAAGTTCCAAATCTTCACTGCTGTACATAATTTGATGTATAAAATTCAGCAGCGAAGTTACTTCTTTCTTATTTAGGCCCTAATTTGAGTGCTTACATTTCTAAAAAAATCTCATTTCAAACATTACATCTTATATTGTAAGTTCTTTTCTTTGATCATTATCGCAGCGAGTGAGGGTATTGAACCCTAATCTTACATAAGACCTACCTTTACACTCGCTTGGCCATTTATCTGCACATAATTAGATATGCTCCTCTACTCCTCGGAAATGAACATTAAGTTCATGAAGGTGCTCTAATAGGACACCAAGAGGGGTACCTTCTGTCATCTTTGCAAATGCATTGACATCCTTAGGGAAGCACTTACCTCCATAACCGAACTTACCGTCTGGTCCAGGAACATAAGTGTGGGTATCGTTGATATAACCTGAGAGAAGTATACCAGTATGTACCTTACGCCAATCAGCACCCATCTTCTCACAATACTCACGACAAGCATTGAAGTAAGTTACCTTATAAGCACCGAATACATTGTGCATGTACTTAGTAAGCTCTGCCTCCAATGGAGTCATAACGGTGAACTTCTTGCCAACGAAAATCTTTGTAAGCAACTCATGTGCGCCAGTAAACACCATTGTCTGCTTCTTGAAGTCCTCGATGAAAGTACGCTCGGTCAAGAACTCTGGCATATAGCATACTTTATGCTTTGTCTCACGTGAAAGCATCTCGCTTGTACCTGGGAGAATTGTTGTTCTTACAAATACAGGTACATCTGGCAGATTAGAAATAAGCTCTTTCATAAGAGTCAAATTCTGTGTACCATCATCCTCTGTAGGCACATGAATCTGCAAAAATGCGATGTCGATGTTGCTTAAGTCATCATTGAATCCCTTAGGAGGATCACTGATGAAAAGTTTACACTCTGGGTTGTTGTGCTCCAACCAATTCTTCAAGGCTCCACCTACGAAGCCACATCCAATAATTCCAACGTTAATCATCTTTACTGAAATTTAAAATAATTATTTTATGTTGTTATATGCCTTGCTGCATAATTAAATATTTGCAAGGTTCTTGTTTATTCAAAAATATCCGTTTAGGGGATAGTTGTAAATTGTATACAAGTATACTGTTAGTGTCAAAAACTTTAACTCAAATAGTGAATTAAGAGTTATGCGCTGTGCAAAATGCTGAGTTGTATCTTTGAACGTTAATGACCGTTGATTGAACATTAATTAGGGATTGTCGTTTAATTCTAAGAATTCAATATCTATAGACGAGGGTATGCCTTCTGAGGTTGCCCTCGTCTGCTCTTTTCGTAGTTTTATACCCCTGTTCGGGATAGAAGTCCTCCCCTAACTGGGGTATTTCATACAAATTTACACTCGATAATTTGAAAGATTAAAGCAAACAATTCCACACAGATGGATTAGTTACAATATTAGCAACGATATTAGACAAAACATCACCGCCAAAAGACTTTAGCTTTTCAACTATCTTTTGTTTTGATTTTTCCGGATTTGGTTCTTCTTGTGCTATTGATTTGAGTTCCTTATATTGCTTTCCTGTTATCTCGTCTGCTATTGATTCGAGAAATATATTAATTTCTTGAGTTTGGTTTTGAGATTGACTTTGGTTAACATTGACTGTTACAGCAGAAGAGGGTTCTTGCTTTGCTTCTTTCTGCTGTTTCACATGATTAGGAATCTCTTTACAAGAAACCAAAATACCAACCATTTCTTTAAGATATTTGGGGGTATAATGCGATTTGTCAAAGGACTGAGCTGCTTCTGCAAATGCCTTAGACTCCATACCGTCTTTGAAATTTACGTTTAATAATCGCATGCTTTTACTTTTCCATGTTTGGTATTGAGATTCATCTTCAACTTTATATGCATCATACATACGTATAATTCCGGAAGGCGCTTTGATATAAGAAACTGTTTTTACAATCTCATTACCTTCTTGGATCAGAGATTCTAACTGGTAAGCAACTGAGTAATGTAACTTGTCAATTAGAATATGAAAAAATGTCTCAATATTATCAAACACATCTGCATTGACATAAGAATTGCCCTTCTCTACATTTTTGAATTTTACGAAATTTTCATCATCATCAGATAAATATCGTGAAAAGAGTGTTGCAGCCTTGCTATGCCATTTATTAAACATATCTAACATCTCAGTAGGACTACATGAAGATTGATTAGAATATCTTACCTCAGCATATTGATCATGCAAAGTAACGACCTCATTGATTTCGTCGTCTATTGTCATAATAATTATATAAAATACTAAAAGAGAATGCAGAGGAATAAAATCTCAGTTAATATTTACCTCCGCATACACTTACATACTCATGTCATTTTATACCATAATACCCAGCATACCACTCAGCAAACCTCCTCAAGCCTTCTCTCAAGCTGGTATTGGGCTTGAAACCGAAGTCCTGTTCCAGGGGCTTCGTGTCGGCATAAGTCACGGGCACGTCGCCGGGCTGCATGGGTACGAGTTCCTTGTGGGCCTCGAAATCGTAGTCCTGGTGCAGGACACCGGCACGTACCAGCTCTTCCTGCAGGATGGTTACGAAGTCAAGGAGGTTTTCGGGAGAGTTGTTACCGATGTTGTACACCTTGTAAGGGGGGATGGGC
>ULOX01017738.1_pt1 | contig 27769 bp, 30 predicted proteins | sample 1952911 | NCBI WGS metagenome assembly ULOX01 (sample SAMEA4835613, study PRJEB28245) | human gut metagenome | biome: gut microbiome; material: fecal sample | place: Denmark | collected 2008
CACCATAGTAAAGGGAAGTAAATCGGTTGAGTGTTGGGATATTCTGACAGCAGACTTCAATTATCATTGTGAGCGTGTCTTCCTTGGTTGGATAGTAAATCAGCATCCTAATCCTACAGGAAGAATTAATTGTGTTTATTTCCATCAGCCAAAAGCTTGGGCAGGAGCAGAGCCAAGAATGGAACGAGAAGAATTGCTCGACTCAAAAGTTGGTGATACAAATAACTATTTTGCAGACCCTATAGCAGCAGCAACGGCTGATGTTATCGCTAGCGTTCCTAAGATAGATAAACCAGGCAAGCTCATTCAGCTCACAGGAAGCAAATCAAAGTTCGAGTATATAAATCCTCCACAGAATTCTGAGATAAGGAAGGGAGAGAAAGAAGACTTGGCGCAATCTATACTCTTTGATACTTTCACTCCTGATATGTCACCCGAACTGATGAAGTCTATTGGCACGTTAACGAGTGTGGGAATAAAGCGAGCACTTACCTTGGGCTATATTAAGCGTGCTAACCGCATGGAGATATACGAAGAATTGATAGGTAGACTTTCTCACGTTATCATTGGTGTTCTTATGGCATTGCACCCAGAGATGTATACTAAGCTTAAGGAATTGGAAGTTGACTTTGAGTTTGCAGAGCCTTTCGAGGACGACAAGAAGGAGATGTGGAAGACTATTGCAGAACTTTATAATCAAGGTGTTTTATCATTGGAGTTAGCAGTACAGCTGCTTGCATTAACGGATGCGCCTGCCGAAGAGGTAGAAAAGATAAGGGCTGCGGAACAAACGAAAAAGGAGGAAAAGAATGAATAATGAGCTTTTCATAAATGGCAAGGATGCTTGGGCAGAGTATCGCATTAAGATGGGCAATGGCTTTCTTGATGCGTTAGAGGCAGATGCCGACAACAGAGATTATATTACTAATGTTGTAAGGTCGGAGAATGGTACGAGAGTTATTCCTTGTCGTACTTTGACTGCAGAACGCAATGTCACCTTGGAGTTTGTTATTGTTGGAAGAAATCATGATGATTACAATGAGCGTCTGAAAGTATTCAATGAGCTAATGGACAATGGATTTGTAACCTTGCAAGTTCCTAAGTCGAAAGCTGATATATACAGGCTCTTTTGTTGTCGAAAGTCAACGAATTATTCACGTGGCAAAGGTGGTGCTATCGGCAAGAAGAGTATAAAGTTTATAGAGTTCAATCCTAAGAGCCGTGGTGAGCTTACACAAGAGGATATAGATATGTTTGAGTTGAAAGAACTGAAAGATTATAAGTAGCATGAATATACAGTCTGATATTAAAGTACAATACTATGATAGTAGCCTTACGCTAAAAACGAGGTGTACTATTCCAATAACAGAGGATGCGTTAGTTCATTACGAGCTGATGCAGTCTCATTATTGCAAGTGCTCTTTCAGAAGTGCTACTCCTATTGCTTTTGGTATTGGCGACTTCATAGATACTTCTTTCGGACGATTTGAGCTTATCGAGGATGTGAAGCCTAAAGATGATGGCAATGTTGGATTTGGGTACGAATTGCAGTTTGAAGCTTATTACTACAAGTTCAAAAATAAGCAACTTAAATATCTGCCAAGTTCCACTTCTCCAGAGTTGGCATTCAATCTTACATCTAACATCGAAACTCATGCGCAGATAATAATCGACAACCTTAAAGCTTTAGCAGAGAAAGGAAAAACTAATCTTTATGATGTAAGATACACAGGCGAAGGAACTGATTACGTCTTTGCTATTGACAGCACGGTAGACAAAAAAAAGGCAAAGCTTATATCATACTCTAATCTTAATATCATTGATGCAATTGCACTTATAGCGCAGACCTTTGAATGCGAATGGTGGTTTGAGGGGAATATTATACACTTTGGCACTTGTGAGAATGAGAATGCCGTTACAGATTTCGTAGAAGACGATAATATAGTGTCGCTTTCGGGTTCACAGAGCCAATCGGCTTATACCAATAGAGTTTATGGATTTGGTTCTACAAAGAATATTCCTACTAACTACTATAAGGATGCAGCTGTAGATGTAACAAAGCATGGTGTGGTAGAGAGAAGGCTCATGCTCCCAACAGCAGAAGAATGTTCTGTAGAAAACAAAAAGCTTCTTGAAGATAATGGTTTCGAGCTTAAGGATGGATATATTCAAGTAAAGGGATTATCGGAAGACCAATACAAAGAAGGTATTGCTACTGATGAAGACATATATCCTAAAAACCTTATAAAAACGGATAAAATAACCTCTTATGAAAAAGAAGTAGAAGATGATAGCACTACCGAAGAAGGAGATTATATAAAGAGAACTTTCTATCGTGTAGAGAGCCTTACTATTGTAGACGAGAACGGAGAAAAGACTGGTGATATGGCATTCCGAGAAGCTTATAAGCTAAGCGGTCAAAATCTTCATATCGTCTTTCAGAGTGGTTCATTAAGTGGCTTAGATTTCGAGTGCGAGTTCAATCCCGATGGTGTTCCAGAAGTTATTGTAGACGAAAATGGCAAGCCGATTCTCGTTAATGGAAAAGAGCAGATAAACCCTAAGTCACAAGTCTTTGAGATAATATTGAACGAGAACTACGGAAGACCACTTCCCGACAATATTCTTAAGCCAAAAGCTGGAGATACATTCGTTTTATATAATTGGGATGCTTCCAAACTTGGCAAAACATTGGTAGTGGCAGCTTCTAATGAGTTGCTTAAGAGCGTTGTTAAGTCTGTCAAGAAATCAATGATAGACCCAACGACTTTTACATGTACAGCTGATTCTAATTATTCCTTTAACAAGGGTAATGGACGTTTTCACTCTCTCGGAGATAGAATAAGGTTGTTAGTTAAAAGTTTAGGCAACAAGGTGCGTGAGTCGAGAATAATAGGCTTTGAAATGCACTTAGATATTCCTTTCGATAGTGTGAAGTATATCGTTGGCGAAAAGCCTTCATATTCTCGCTTTGCTTCTTTGGATTCAAAGATTGAAGAGCTTGAAATGAATGGTAACACCTATCAAGGGAAAGGTGGCTCAGGAAGTACTATCTATATCATAAAAAGCTATGACAGAGTATTGCCAACTGATTACAATGTCTATTCCGCAAAAGCTGTTAATGAGCAAAGATTGAACAAACTCAATGACGATACAGCCCAAGGTCTTATAACCTTTTTGAAAGGGCTAAAGGCTCAGGATGTTATCAAGGCGATAAACGGATTGAGCTTAGGCTATGGTGAGAACTATGTGAATGGCAATGGCGATGCAAAGTTAAGTGATGTTATCGTTGACCGAATACACGACAAGAATAGTACGCCTTCAGACAGAACCATCATCGGAGCGCAAGGCTTCGACCTTTATATGGGCGATGATGGTAAGAGCCACCTCTATGTAGATTATCTGACCGCAAGAACGAGGATGTTCGCTTCGAGCGTAGAGATACGCAAGGTGAGCTATTCGGGCGGAACGACTATTTTCAGTAATGCAGGCTCACAGATAGCTAAAGTTAGCTATATCTATGATGCGTCAAAAGAGAAGGTAATCGCATATAAGTGCTATGCGGTTGCCGATGATGGAACAACTAAGACTATGAACTGGTGGCATGTTGGTATGATGGCTCTCTGTCAGACCTTTAATGTGAAGGCAGGAGAATCAGAGGATTTTGCTAACAGATACTACTGGCGTTTGGTTGTAGGCGTGGGTCAAGAAAAGATAGAGGGGAAGCTCTACGATTATGTTATTCTTAGTAACGTCAAGGAGTTTCAAGGAAATCTGCTGACCGTACCATCTTTCGCAGACAAAACGCTTGCTAATGAACAGAGCAAAAAACTTGTGTGGGGCAACGTCATGGTCGAGGTTACTATGGATAAAGGCATGCAAACTCTCGCTTCATTGTTTGCAGAGCAAGAAGGCAAGGATGTGGATGACAACGGTAACAAGATTGCAGACAGGATATTCTATGGCTACGATGGCGATGAAGAGCCTGATGCTCCTGCACCATTCGATGTTATCGTACAGGTGGGCGACCAGATACAATGGAAGAAATACGGCAACGTGATCAAGCTATCTACCTCTACAGAGGATAGTGCTACAGATAACGCTCCTGCTATCACCATGTACCATAAGCTCGGTGCTCCTCATTACACAGGCAGCTTGGATGCAAACGGTAACAAGATAATAAATCCTTACCAGTGGAAGATAATTACGACTATTATCTCCCCTGAAAAGGTCATGCACAACACCGATAACTTCCAGCTATTCCAGGGCACGCCCGACAATATCGTAGACCCAATTACGATTATGTACGACATTGTGCCTTCCGTGACTTACTATACTCGCCATCCGTCTACGCATACAACGACTCCTACCGATATTACCTTCTCGCTTCGCAAGCGTACAGGCAACAAGGTTGAAACTCTGAACGATGCGCAGATATATGCTGAATACACTCTCTTGAACGGCAATAGTGCGACAAAGCTATTGTCTAACAAGGCTCTGTCTGATATAGGCAATCTATATCAGATTACCTCTGTTAAGCTGAAATCTACCATCAAGGAGGCAGACCATGAAGACGTTGTAGTAACCTACGACCTGCCTGTGCTTACAGACGGTGTTAAGGGCGACCAAGGTGCAGCTGGTAAGGACGGAACGAATGGAATTGATGGTGAGGATGGCAAGACTCCTGCCGTTGTTTCAACAACATATCAGTATGCCATTACTGCAACTTCGGCAAAGCCTGCTGATAGCGAGTGGAAATCTGTTATGCCCGACCCTTCTAAGAACGAGGGTAAGTTCATGTGGACCAAGACAACGACCACATGGAGCACAGGTGATGCAACCGACACCTTCACTTGCACCTATATAGGCAAGGATGGCGAGAACGGTACGAGCGTAACAATCAAGGGCACGTTTGGTAGTATTTCTGAGCTTCCTACAACTGGTACAGCAGGCGATGGTTATATCATCGGTGGTTTCTTGTGGATTTACACAGGCACGACCACCGAGGATAGCAACAACCATAACGGCTATACCAACGTAGGTAAGATTAAAGGTGAAGATGGTAAGAATGCAACGCAGTATTACATCCATACCGCATGGATGAAGGCTTCCGATGGCACAGGCTTTACGGTTGCGAATCCAAATGGCGATGCTTACCCTTATGTTGGTACGCTTGTCGATGTGAATGAGAATGACTCTACCAACTATCGTGATTACAAGTGGACTTATGTCAAGGGAGCCACAGGTGCTAAAGGCGATAAGGGTGCGGATGGCGTAGATGGTGCGGATGGTACAGATGGCTTGGATGCACTCGAAGTCACTATCAAGAATGCTCCTTTGATTTTTGATACAGATGATAATGGAGTTGTCAACTCTTCGACAGTACAGAATGCAGAGATATGGGTTACAAGAGATGGAAAGAATGTTATTGCTGATATTAAGAATCCAAGCATAACAGACAGCTTGAACTTTACAGTTAGAAGCGATAACGCTGTTATCCGCAAGACTTCGGAGTGCTTGCAGATTGCCTTAAAGGGTATTGGTATAGCTAAAGAGACTGTAAACGGCAACGACGTTAGCAAGACAAGTGGATATGTGGTTTTGTCGTTCAACGATGGCACTAACATGTTCCAACGTCAAATACTCTTTAATGTAAACGTTTCAAGATTCAATAGCTCTGTTATTCAGACTGCCAAGCTCTACGAGCGAAAATATACAGAAGTAAGTAACAAATATGACGCTCTACCCGAAGAAGTCAGGGATAAGGCGAGCTTTACTGAGTATAATAGCGCAATCAAGCAGACAGCAAGGGAAATCTCTCTTAGTCTTACGGAGCAAGCGGTAAGCAGACGAAACTTGCTTGTGAACTCTGACTTCGCAAGGAATGGAGGTTTTGCTTTGTCCAAACCTACCAAAGCTACAGTAGAGAGGCTTAGCGGATATGAGGGAAGTAATTGCATTCATACATTTAATTCAGTTACCTCATTCCCTGCGTTGCGATGGGAAGGCTATAGTTCAAAAACTAATAATATTCCTATTGTAGGAGGTAAGAAATACACCATTTCGTGTTGGGTGAAGGTTTCTAATACGAATGCTCCTCTATACGTCAAAGTGTTCGGACAGAATGCAATAACAGGTAATGTTGAAACTAATACAGCAGCAACAGGTACAATACTTGACCAAGTTGTGCCTCTGAACTCAGCAAACACATGGCAACTTGTGTCGTTTACCTTCGTGGCTTCGGGAGGCTACTCATATTGCTCTGTGCGACTATTCTTCCGACCGCCTTCGACTACTCTCATTGACGGCTATATCTGTCGACCTATGCTTGAACAGTCGGACTCTTATAACGGATGGACTCTTTCGGAGGAGGATTACAACTATCAAGGTGGCAACATGCTTGACAACACTCGCTACCTTAATACAGGTGGCAATCTTACACAAGTAGGAATGCTAATAGGCAATGCGAAAGATGGATGTAGTCTGAGCGAAGCGACTGTGCAACAGAATAAGTCTGCAACGCTTGTAAGGTTTGATAACGTCGGCGTAGTAGCTAACACCGACTATTTGCTATCGTTTTTCATCAGAAGTAAAGTCCTGTCGAGCAAAACCAATGTAGTGTGCTCTCTAAACCTCGTCACTAATGCCAAGTTTGCAGAATGTAGTAGTGGCAGCGTGTCAAGTTATACTTCGTCTAACGGCAATAGTACGACATCTGGATATATCGAGTTTGGCAATATTCCTACCGAATGGACTAAGGTGTGGTATCATTTTAGCGCACAGACTACTGCCACCAATCAGACTATCGCTATACAGATATATGGGCGCAACGGAGAAGGCACATTGCAAGTATGCCAGCCTAAGCTCGAAGCAGGATTAATGAACACTCCTTGGACGGAGGCAACGGAAGATGTTGCTAACAAGGATGCATTGATGCGCACAGGTATCGACATAGAAAGGGGTAAGATTACTCTTGATGCGGATAATACTGTAATTACTGGTGACTTGCATCTGAGAGGTATCTTGGTAGAAAATTACGAAGACCTGAGTGCAAATAATGATTTGTTTATTGTATGCGACATGAAAGCTCATAAGTCTGTAACGGTATCTCATTCTCGTGTAATCCTACCTATGCTTGATACGCATACCATTAAGGATTATAACAACAAGGAATATACTGTTAACGGTCTAAAAGAAGCAGGTGTGAAACTTACAATTGCATCTAAATATAATTCTTATGTGGCTAAATGGGCACAGACGACACCTTCTTTGTTTGAAAGCTATAAGAATTTTGACAACAGAGGATTGATGAAAACATATCATAACTATGCTTCTGTTGTTTTTGCCGACCCACGAATAGCGGATAAGGGAAACTATAAGATTGTAGATGGCATAGATACTCTTGTTCCGACAATACTTCCTGAAGGAGGTGGAGGATATGCAGCAACAGGCTATGAGGGTGGTGTGTTTGTCTGTAATGGTCGCAGAGGTCGTGCTCTTGTATTAATGCCTGGTCAAACGGTACATCTAACGTCAGCTATAGAGTACGTTAATGAGAGGCAGGTGTTAATCTGGTATGTTGACAATAGCAGTGACTTCACTCCTCTGACAAAGGAGGTCTGTTTCTATTCTTGGGATGGTTACACTTACGACCACGGATTCCATTCAAACGGTGGTAATGCCTTCCCAATGGAGGTGTCAGGCTCGTCTGGAAGCGAATACGAAGACGCTATATTCGGAACAAAAATCCTCGACGAAACAAATCTGAATGGTAGTCTACATGCCTACTGGGGTGGATTCCTTACAGGCTATTTTGATTAAGTTTATTAAATTAAAACAAAAGATATTATGGAAGAAGAGAAAGTTTTAAATGTCACGCAGCTTCAAGTCGTAGACAAATTGCAAAACGAGGATGTGATATTGCTCATTCGAGACACAGGTAACGGTAAGCAATGTTTCCAAATCCGAGGCTTCGACTTCCGTGGAGAGTCGGCATACGAAGCAGCACTAAGCCAAGGCTTCGAAGGAACTTATGCAGACTGGCAAGCGGAAATTGGCAAAACAATACAAGTGTCCGCAGCTGTTGATGCTGCTAACAAGGCTACCCTCGCAGCTAACAATGCCGCAAACAACGCTAATACCGCAGCAGATGCTGCTACCAAGGCTACTTCTAAAGCTACAGATGCCGCAGATAGCGTAAAATCTCTTTTAGATGCTTTTGCAAGCACTAACCCTTATGTTGGTTTTGCCCGAGTATCGGGCGATGCAGACCCGACTCCTGCTGCTGACTATATATATGGCAGCAGAGCGTTGGTAAGAGAGATTGGCTCACATATCAAGCTCGGAACTGTTAAGCGTGTTGGTAATGATGCAGTGTTGCAGCACGAGTGTGCTAAAGGTCGTATCACTCTTGCCACCAATGGAGACGAAGTGGCTGTGGACGGAACAGAAGGCGACTTGCTCGTATATACAGATATTCCTCTCTATCTTCTTAAAGCTAACGAAGTTGTTAACTCTAAGGAGATGAGTTGTATGGGTGTAGGCGTAGTGCCTTGTTATTGGCAGAATCATGCCGCTAAGCGACTCGGCTGTTTCGGTATCTCGCCTTTTTATACTACTAATTGCAAGTTGGAAGGCGATGAGCGAGAGCAAGCACATTGTGTTATTACAGACAAGGCTGTGGGAACATACACCGCTCCTTACGGATTTTTTAAAGAGGTGTTTAAGCCAAGTGGAGCTGGCTATCCTACACAATATGTATCGGCTTTGCAGAGTATACACCAAGCACAAAACAAGAATGCCGACCCTAATACCAACTTCCCTTATATGGGTTGTTATTATGAGTTTTATGAACTGATGCTTGCGATGATGTATACAGAGTGTGGAACTCTGAATACTACCGACCTCTATTCAATGGGCGTAGGTTGCACTATGCAAGAAGTTGTGAATGGTAGCACTTGGAATGACGAAAGAATAGCGGCAAATTCGGGTATAAAATATTTTGCTGCTGATGGTTCTGTTACTTTCGGTGGTATTATGCAACAACACCTCAAACAAGGAGTAAATGGAAGTGCACAATATTCTACAGTTGCTTTTGTTGGTAACAGTTATTATGGTTTTACCAAGAATGGAGAAGTGCTCTCGCTCCTCGATGGCATCACTAAGGCAGGATTACAAGCATCTGTAGGCTCGGCTGCTAACATCTTCTATTATGATGATAATAACAACGTAGTATGCTCGTCTGATGGAAGCATTAACCTTACTACAGGTGAAGGGATGGTGGCAAATAAGCGTTACTATATTGTTCGTAATGTTCCTAATTGTGAGGGTATTGCAGAGGGTGTTATGACTGCTGTTGCTAACTGCTATGTTAAGATGAATATGTCTGACAATATATTTGTTAATTCAACGGATTTAACAGGCGGCTATGCCATTCTCAAGTTCTCACATTCTATTTACCGTGGTCTTAGCATACCGATGGACGGCTTGTTTCGACAGCTTAGCGGAGCGCATTATGTATCTGGACAGACAGCAAGCGGGTTTTATGAGAATTTTTACTGTGCGGACAAGTGGCAGGATGTTGCACCGCTTACTAATAATACAGGCTATGGCGATATAGGTACAGAATTTAATATATTAAAAGGATTATCTAAGAAGACTTCTGTGTTAGGTAATAGTGGTTGGGTAAGCAAGGCTGACTATTCGCAATCGTTGTTCTGTTTCAAGGCGTTTGGTGCAGGAACGCACTCGTATGAAGTTGCCTACACATGGAACAATCATTTTATGTGGGGATATAGCGATGGTAGACCTGCGCTTGACAAAGAGGGAGTTAAGGCTCTTGTTGTCGGGTGCTTTGCGTTCAACGGTGCTGCGTCTGCTCGTACCGCTAATTGCAACAACGCTGTTAGCAATGGCCATGCCGCTTACGCTGGGGCTTTTGCTGTCCTTGAGCTCAAATTAAAGCAAGAATAAGGCTGCAATAACAAATAGCTGTCGGCTGTTAGACAACAAGCCATAAGCAAAGCCTGTTAGCAGAGGAGCGGCGGCTGATAGCCGCTCCGACACCGCACTGGAATTAGGGGTAGGAAAATAAATAATGTTTTAAGTAAAGAAAAAATGAAGAAAAATAATCTCAACGGACAGAAAAATAACGATAAGCTCTATGCTGCAAGCGTAGAGCTAACGAAGCAGCCATCATCCTGTAGTAAGATGATGTACGGCTGTCTGAGGGGTGAGTCGCATCAAGGAGCACATGGCATGCCCTATCGTGTGGAGGCTGGCAATGCGTCAACCGAACCATGTGCCGATGATGCAGACAAAAGCGTGGGTAAGGATAAGGCTCTTGTTGTCGGGTGCAATGCGAACAACGGTAATGCGTCTGCTCGTACCGCTAATTGCAACAACGCTGTTAGCAATGGCAATGACAATTACGCTGGGGCTTTTGCTGTCAATAAGGTAAATAAAACAAACACGAAACACCTTACAACGCAACCAACAAGGTTAAACATAGCGGACAACCATACCGCCATTGGTGGGTGTGGATGGGACGAGTGTCAAAAACTTCCATTTTGGGATGGCACAATGACTTACGAGCTAAGTCAATCTTCCATGATTGCTACCTATCAAGGAATAGACCATGAAAAAAAGGTTATCCTTGATGAACTAAGTACAGCTAATAAGAAAAGAAAACTTCAAAACTTAAAACGATTTATCACCAACCCTATCATTGTCAGAATGGGTGTAGAGCGATGCTTTAGTCGAGCAAGCGACTCTCCTGAAGTTCGCAAAGCTATAGTCCATAAGGAGGAAATCATTGCACGTATCATCCGTGAACTATCGGAAGAATCTTATCGTTGCCAGCCAACCACAAAGCGCTTAATAGTGAAACGAGGTAAAGGTGACAAAAATAGGAATGCTGAGATATATTGCGTTTATGACAGATGTGTGCAGAATATCCTACTGATTGTGTTGTCAGAAAAGCTAATAAACAAAATCTCTCCCTTTTGCTATTCAGGCATCAAGGGTCGCAGCCTCTGGAGCAACAACAAGACCTATTGCATGGTGAACCGTATACGAGCCTTCGTTAAGCATCATCCTAATGCAAGCGTAGGACTTACCGACATTAAGCGATTCTATGAAACGCTAAGCTCAAAGGTGGTGTTGGGAGTATTGTTTCAGACTATCACTTGCAGCTATACTCGTGCTTTGCTTTGCGATATTCTTCTTCAATCGCCCAACCTTGTTATTGGAGGCACATTGTCGCAACTTTTTGCAATGTTGACTCTCGCAGATATGGACGATGAATTAAACAGAACATTTCATCCTCAGTTCTATGGCTGTTTTGGTGATAATCGCATTATCATTGACGATGACAGGGTGAAGGTTGTTAAAGCAGTACATTGGGAGATGAGTTATCTCGAAGGCAGGTATGGAATGACCATGAAGAATGATTATCAGATAGTGAGAGCAAAGAATCGCTTCATGTTTTGTAAGCAGCATTTTCGTGGTTCTTTCGTAAATGTGAGAGCAGAGATAAGACGCAGAGCTATTCGTGGAGCTATAAAGGGCGAACAGCATTATGCAGGCTATCATGGCATGTTGGTAAAAACCGACAGCAAAAGATTAATATTTTTAATCAAACACAAATTATTTTCGACAAGAATGAAAAATCATATAGGCATGGCTGTTAAGTCTATGGCTGGCGAGCAAATAAAGCTCAATAAAGTAGAGGGTGCAACGGTATACATTACTGACTACACACTTCGGCAAAATCATAAAGATAGTGAATACTTCGTGCGCTTCCAGTTTGTTGCTATAGACGCAGAAGGCAACAAGAGGCTATATGTTACTAATAACGGTAGTTTTGAAATAAAGGAGTTTTTTGAGCTTGTAAGGCTTGGCAAAGAAAAACTGCCTATAAAGACAGTCATAAGGAGTGAGGGTAATAGCTATTACTTTGAGGGTTTCCATACAACGACCCAAGAAGCCTGCGAGCTTATTTGCGAACAACTTGGAATATAATTAATAAAAACAAAAACATTATGAAAGCAACAAGACAAATATTCGATGTACCACAAGAGAAGGTGCAAGTGTGTGAAAGTGGTAGGATCTTAGTAGCCATAAAAGAGGAAATGGTAAAATTTGTAGAGTCAGTTCCTGTAGGTGTGGACGAGGAAGGAGAAATGCGCTATTCTGAACATGAAAAGACTCAGTATGCCTACAATACTTATTGGCTCGAAAATCCTACAAAGTCGGCAGACGCTCTCTCTGTAGCCAAGCAAGTAGTGTTCAACGAACTTACAGCCTACGATGCTTCGCCTGCGGTTAATTCGTTTAGTGTAAATGGAGAAACAGCTTGGCTTGACAAGGCTACTCGTGTGGGACTTATGAACTCTACAACTATCGCTAAGAGCTTTGGAAGAACGACAACAACTCTTTGGCTTGGTGATACAAAGTATAACCTCGATTGTGACAAGGCTATCGCCCTTCTTTCCAAAATCGAGATGTACGCCATGGAATGCTACAACCGCACGGCAGCTCATCGCCAGGCTATCGAAGAACTGACAGACATTGCAGACGTGTTGCAATATGATTTTAAGGAAGGCTACCCTAATAAATTGGAGATAACACTATGAGTTGGCACAAGATAAACAGCCGAGACATCCTCGGCTTATGCTTATGGTTTATGGCTGGCCTACTGATTGGTTGGGTAGCCTACACAATAATGATAGCGAGAGAGATATATCAGTTTTTTCGTTATCGTCTGGAGCGAATTGAGTGGGAGGATGTGGTGAGATACAGCCTCGTGATAACTCTTGGATGGCTCGTAAAGAGTTGTTTGGAGTAGAATGAATGGCAGGGAATTTAAGATGTTCCTTGCCATTTATTTTTGCTTAAAGTGCAGAAAATGTAAATATAAGCATTATTACACCTGCTTAATACGCCATAAATATGCAATAAATTCACAATAAAATAAAATATGTTAAATGAATATATACGTATGAATATCAATTAATTATGCGCACATAAAGTTAAAACATATCGGTATTACGTTAAATGCGTTAATTTTATGAGAACGAAAAAGAATAATGCTTATTTTTGCAAAATATGCTCGAACTAAATTAATGATTATGGAACAGAATGATAGGGAAAAAGAAATCCTGCGATTAATGCAGGGCATGGATGTTAGTGAAGTTATGCAACTACTGATTAAGTTCGGTAGCAGGTATAACAGGAGGATTCTAAAGTTCTTTAAGTGGTTTTGCAAATGGATGCCGATAGCCATCATGCTTGTACATAGCTACGGAATGATAAACTTTAGCACGCATCCTCGTGAAATGCTGATTAAACTACCAGGCAACGAGCCATGCTATTTGTTTATCTACTTCATGGTATATCTGTTTCCGATGGTGATAATCCTTGCAAGCAGATTCTTTTGGCTTTGTTGGAGGTATCGTATTCCGTTCCTTTATTACTTTGGAGTAAACGCTATACATATTGTGCATCATAGCATTTTTACTACAAATGCTATGATAATGAGCCATTACGCACTAATGGTAATGACTGCAATTATCTACGTATACTCTTTTGCCGATTTATTCTGCAATAGAACGAGATTAGGCAGAAAAATATGCTCGTAATGTCGATTTTTACGAGAAAATCATCAAAATAAAGGTAATATGGCAAAGATATTAAGTTATAAGCTACTTGGAACAGCTTTGAAATCATTGAGCGATGCTTGCTTTAAGGCTGATGAGCAGCAAAAGAATGGCGAGAAGGTAACAGCCTGCGGAATGAGTGATGATGATTTGGATAGGTTGTGCGACATCATACCCGATATGCTCAACCCTATGATGAGTACTGAGGAAGTCAAGGAAAAGCTACGTGTTAGCGACTCTACCTTAAACCGTATGGTCGAGCGTGGTGATATTCCGAATGGCGAGTGTAAGAAACGAGGGCATACCCGATATTTTAAGAAGTGGGATATTTTACATTTCATGAAGAATAAGAATAAGAGAGGTAAGTGATTGTCTCTCTTTTTTTTATTTCGGAAATAAGAATAAAAAATAGCATATTTTCTCATATTTTATTCTTATTTCCATTTTTATTGTTAGAAAACTTAACAAAATGAGGTTTTATTTTTATGTGACATTACCTTCTATCAACTTAAATCTCTGATAATCAACCAATAAAAGAAAGTGTGATAGAGTTATATTTGCTATCCCATATTCTTTGTACCTTTGCATCAGTAACGTTACAATAGAGTTAGTTAACATTTAAGGTTAAAAAAAAGATTCGGGATATGGAAAGTAAGACTTATGTATTCAATCCAGAGAGTGGCACTAGTGGAACAAGTGGTTCGGGTGGCATTCTTGCGATGCTTCCAGCTCTTATGCAAAAACAGGGTGTAGACCCAGGGCTGATAGCTCTTCTCAACAACCGTGACAATGGTAATGGTTGGGGAAATGACATCTTTGCTATTCTTTTGCTCTTTATCCTTATGGGTAATGGCAATTGGGGTGGCTTTGGTGGAAATCGTTGTTATGGTGGCAATGGTCAAGGTGGTGTAGTTCCTTTTGTTAATCAAGATGCGAACACCGCAGTAATCATGCAGGCTGTTCAGAGAAACGGCTTTGACGTTCAGACTTTGGCAACAGCTCTTAACACTTCTAGCGATGCTGTTATGGCAGCTATCAATGGTTTAGGTCAGCAGATTTGTAACCTTGGTAACACCATAGGAATGAGCACAAATCAAGTACTCACAGCATTGATGCAAGGAAACAATGCTCTTGCAACTCAGTTGGCAGAATGTTGCTGCAAGACCAATAACGCTATTACAGCAATGGATGGCAACATTAAACTGTCTATTTGTCAGCAGACACATTCTATCAATGACACCGCAAATGCAAACGCATTGATGTTGCGTGATAATGCCGATAATAACAATAGAGCTATCATGGCTAAGCTCGATGCTATGCAAACACAGGCTTTGCAGGATAAGCTTGATGCAGTACGTGAGAAGAATAGTGCTTTGATGGCACAGCTATCTAATGAGCATCAGACTCAGAATTTGCAGGCATACCAAGCACAGGTTCTAGCTCCTGTTAATGCAGCATTGGCAGCTTTGCAGTCGGAGGTTGCAGGAATAAAGTGTAAGTTGCCAAACACCGTAGCCGTACCTTATCCACAGCTTAAGACTTACAACCCAGAGGTATTCCAAGCTGCTGCGATGGGTGCTTATGCTGGCGATATGGCTGCTGCACGTTCTACTGTAGGTTGTGGTTGTTAGGAAAGGAGGTAACTATGTTTCCTTTTAATCCATTATTTCCATTTTATCCTATAGGAACACGAAACGCTATTAAACGTGTTGATATTGGTGGCATCTACGAGTTAAAGACTAATGCACAGCAAGTAACGGATGCTAGTGTTGACTATGGTATCAATCCAAGTTGTTACAATGCTCTACCTTGTGAATGTATTGTTTTACTTAAGATTCACCAAGGAGTAGCTACAGCGAGTGCAACCTTGCCTGTTACTATTGTTACTCCTAATAGCGGAACAACAACCGTTAATGGGACTTCTAGTAGTGGCACAGCATCAGGCACTAAAAAGATTCCTGTCGTAGACCATAATGGCACAGCGGTAACAGGTGCGAGCGTTGCAGGAGCTACAGAAGCTTTGGTTTATATCAATAAGAAGAGCGGTGTTTTCCGACTGCTTGGGTTTCAACAGGCTACAGGAGGATAAATTATTAACTAAGGAGCTGGACGCAAATCCAGTTCCTACAAAAGAGATAGAAAATGTTTCAAGGACTAAGACAGTCTTCTCTCTTCTACGTCTTAGACAAGGGAGGAGAAAAGCCGACTCTAAAAATCGGGCAAGTAATATCGGTAAGTAACCCTCAACAGAAATATCCGAACTATATACCAGGGCAAACTCCAAGTTTGGAAACTACGGTGGATGTAAAAGTTCAAGTAGACGACCAACAAGTAAACTTTGAGAAGTTGCCTTCAACAGCGCAGATAGTAAACTTTGGTAACGAAGGTGTTGTTGTTAGTGATAGTAAGGAAGCTATGTGTGCCGAAGTTGATGCGATGTTGCGTCATTCCAAGGGTATTGTGGAGAGCGTAGATTATCACAGAGGAGTTATAAGCTCATGTGAAGAAATGCTCACTAGAATCAACCCACAGATTGCCAAGGAAAAGCAGCAGGAGCAGGACTTCAATAACCTTAAATCAGAGGTTAGCGGCATGAAGGGAACGCTATCCAATATTGAATCCATGCTGTCTAAGGCTTTGGGTAGTGTTAATTCTAAAAAATAAGACTTATGGGTTACATGATAGAAATCACCGAAAGTAAGGTGAACGAAATGTCAGAACTCGTTGAGAAGATGTTAAAGTATGGTGGTAAGCTGATGCATTGCATTGACGAAATGGGCGATGATAGAAGTGAGCGTATGGGAAGAAGAAGCCCTATGCAAGACTACAGAGACAATTGGAAAAACTATGATGATGACGATGACGACCGCTATGATGAAAGACGTGGCGGACGCAGAAGTGGTGGTTATAGGTATTAGTACTAACAAGGTTTAGGGATGCGTTCCCTAAACCTTTTAACAAGAAAGATTATGGAAAAATATAGAATACCCCTTGATACATATGATATGAAGCCCAAAGGGATGCTGGCGTATCTTAGATATAACGGTTGGCATTTCAATAAAGGTTTGTGCGAATGGGCAATAAGGCAGATGCGGTCAATGAATAAAACTACTGCAAAGTTGGAACGCATAGACCCAATAGAGAAAGACACTGTTATGGAACTGCTAAAAGCGAATAGCATTACACTTGACACAACAAATATCTACGATGCCGTTTATGTTGCCAATATGGCAAAAGCAGACTTTTACAAATCCTCTCTGAAAGATGAAGCTTCTTTAGCAATGTACATAAAAGATGTTGTTGAAGACCCTGACCAAGAAGACGGATTTATTTTTAATCGATTCTATGCCGATTGCATGCACAACGGTATAGGCATTCCTTGGGAAGATGTATTATGATAAGGCAAGATATATTATTAGAGAAGTATAATTGGAAAGTGGTAGTATGCTTTCTTGAAAAGGATTTCGACATAGACGATGCTATGGATGTTTTAAGCGAAAGTGATTGTGTTGGCACTCCTTTGATAGAGGCATACGACCATATATCCCAAGACATACCAAATGTGGGTTTAACCTATACCAATGTAGCAAAGAGGAGTAGCATTGTCATTGTAGGGAAATCTACATCAGAAGCAGAGTGTATAAATAGCATAACACATGAATTATTCCATGTTGTAGCACATATTTGTAATCATTTAGACATAGACATGCAAGGCGAAGAACCATGTTATTTGATGGGCTGGCTTTGTCAAGCAGTATTATAATTTAATTAGCTCGATGGTGAGCGGAGGGAACACTCCTAAAATAGTTATTCATTATGAACACAGAAGTATTAAAAAGTATCTACAAGTCGATAAGAGGTAATATTGGCTTGTTAACAGAGAATGACGAGATTATAAAAAATATTCTCGGAACAGACCTAACGATAGTAGAAGAAAAAGGGAAGCAGTTTCTGTTAGTTCCTCTAAACAGTAAGCATAAGTTCAATTATTATGAAGATGGGCTTGATGTAGATGGGCAATTCGTTAAGAGTACAATGTATTGGCAAGAAGATGGATGTCAGTATATCGAAATCCAAGATAAAGACACGCTGAGCCTTTTTGTCTGAATTGGCTAAGTGAGGCACACTTAAAACTGCAAAAATATTCACGTTTTGGTAAAGCGGAAAAGAATAGACAAGACATATTACATTTATATATGTTTTGTTGAGCTTTTTTTACTACCTTTGTGGGCAAAAAGTAGCTGATGAATATTGAATATGTTATATTGTCTACCATTCCCACGACAAAAGATGTGATAAGTGTTGCCAAGGGTATTTCTGATTTTGGGATGATGGCTGTAGCCGCAGCCTTCTTTCTCGTAATCGGAGCGGCTCTGATGTGGAGCTGCTTTGCTTGGTTTAAGGCACTCATCAATAATATGATAGAGCAAAATACGAAGGGGCTTGAAGAGTTGCGGAAAGAGACGAGGGAACAGAATTCCTTACTAACAGACATTGCCGAGGGGCTACGTCCAGAGACACAACTTCGCATTCGTAATCTCACAGGTTTTGCCTTTGGCGAGTCTATAGATAAAGTTTGTAGATTGATAAAAAGAGTAAGGAAAGAAAATCACATAGCAGACTTGGAGAAAACAAAAGCTAAGATTCGCAAGTCGCTGCAAGTGATACACAATGATAGGAATTCTAAATTTGATGTTTTTACTTATAAGGGGAATCCTATCAGCTATTATTGCGAAGACGCATGGATAGATGCTGTCGAGAATGTTGTGGAAGCAGAGATATACCATGTAGATGGTGCAAATGAAGAACGCTCACGAACAAATGTAGAACTAGTCTATGACAATATTAAAACAGAATTTTATCAAAACATGAAGGAATAGTGATATGGCGAAATCAGAAATTTTAAGCAAATTCGTTCTTAGCTGGGAAACAGATAAGTACACGAATAAGAAGAGTGATAGGGGACATTCCACAAAATACGGCATTACTCTTGCAACATGGAAGAAGGTAGGCTATGATAAGAATGGCGATGGAAAGATAGATGCTAATGACGTAAAGTTGCTCACCAAGGCTGACTATGACCGTGTCTTCAAAAGGAACTTTTGGGATGTTTGCCATGCAGATGATATAAAGAGCCAAGCAATAGCAAATCTTCTTGTAGACTTTGCCTATAATAGTGGCGCAGGAAATGCAATTAGACAGATACAAAAAATACTGAAGGTAAAGGCAGATGGGATAATAGGAGCAAAGACTTTGTCTGCAATAAACACCTACAAACTAGGTTATTGGACTCTTTTTGACAAGCTGAAGGTGGCAAGGATAGCGTTTCTAAATAACATTGTGAAAACTGATGCGAAGCAAGAAGTTAACTTGAAAGGTTGGATGCGAAGGATTGCTAACATACAATACAGACAACTCGTTTGCAACAATGGCGAGAAAATTGTCTTTTAAATACTCAAGGAGCTATCTACACAGGTAGCTCCTTGAGGTTTAAATGCTGCAAAATCCATTCTCCAATAGGAATGTTATCTGCTTTTGCAGTCTTTCTAATGTGTTCAATGTAATTTTGTGGCAGCCTAATACTAATATACTCATTATTACCACGAGGGCGTCCAGCTCCTGGGCGTGCTCCTCCTCTACCGTCTTTTGCCATATCAATTTCGTTTTTTATTCTACATTACGCAGCCAAGGAAATAGCCATGCGCTATCAAAAGGCTCTTGACTAATTTCTCTTGCACGTTCTTCTGTACATATACAGAGATGTGGTGGAATATGAGCTATCATCTTACCATCAAGTGTTTGCCCTTGCTTTAATCCAAACTTCTGAAATAGTTCTTCGTATGGGTCGTCAAAGAAATGAGCAAAAATATGTTCTCCTGTTTCTAAGTCCTCAAACTCAAACGAGCAAAGGAGATAATCGGATGAAGCATGTAGTATTCTATACACTGTTAAATTTGTTAATAGTTATTATTAAATTATTGTTCATAGAAATAATCCACTATCTTTGCAATCGTCTTCGGAGAAACTTAAATCGAACCTTTATGGAATTGAAATAAAAATATTTTCCGTTGACGGTCAATTCTTCGGAATTGTGGATTTAAACGCTCTTGATAGAGCAAATTTCTACTATCGTAGATTCGAGACGTAAAAGTCTTGCGTTGCCTCGGCTTCGGTCGAGGCTTTTTTGTGCCTACACCATTCTTAAAGCTCCTGTTGGGCAGAATGATGTACCATATTTCTTATCAATCTCTCCCAGATAGATTTCAATTTCGTTGTTTGCTTGCAGAAGTTCGCTGACGATGCGGTTCTTGTTCTCCCAATACCAAGTATCATAATCTTTACTATCGTGGTCTTCGGGAATATCGTCAGAATATTCCATAAGTCCGTCAATATCATCAATCATAGCAACCTCACCACAATCTGCGCTAAAAGAAACTCCATCCAAGCCTGACAATCGGATTTCCTCATTCAATTTGTCGATTTTTGCGAGAATGCCATTTTCCGAAGAGTCTGCGCATTTATCAATATTGGTATGCAGTTCATGTCGTAAGTTGCACAATCGGGTAATCATATCAGCTTGCTCTTTTGTCATGCCTTTACTGATAGCAATTTCTTCGTTGCGAGCATTTCTTTTCGCTGCACTCTCTTTGCGATACTCGTATTGTTCTTTATTAAGATAAGCCATATAGTTGCTTTGACCGTGATAGCGAGGGCTGAATTTGTTATTTATTCGCAAAACTCCTTAAACTCCTGCTCTGTAATATCCTCAAATACGTCTCTCTGCTCATCCGCAAAGAATGGAGATGTGCGCTTGATATATCGTTTGTTGCCTTCTTCGTCAACAAACATGAATGCATCCTCATACTCCTGTGTAGGGTAGTCCTGCGGTGTGTGAAGTGGTGCTTCATACACTTTTCCACATATAATACGAGCGTCCGTCACACATATCTCTTCTGTATTGATACCATGCTCAACGTCAATATATGACCGCTTGATGTCTGTAGGAATCTCCGACAACTTGCGAACAGCGATTTTGTCAAAATCAAAATCACTATCCATATATATTGTGTCGTTATCATCGTCACCTGATTGAACTCTCTCGTACAAATCGTCAAAATAAGCCTCACTGTAATTAACATTTTCATTAGGCTGCATAAGTAATCCGTTATCACCCTTAATAAGGATGTCATAATCACACAAATCATTACCAGATACACCGTTGTATATCTCAGACTGCTTGCATAGCAACAAATTATCGTCTATTTCGATAAGTGTATCAAAAAACTTTGAAAGTGATAAATTGTTAATCATAATTTTCCGCTTAACCGTTATGCGTAGGGCTGGGTTCTAATTATTTTAGAATTATTACTTTTCGACTTCATACAGGTATTGAATATCTCCACCGCCAAGAGTTAGGATAACTGAAGGTTCTCCGAGCATTGGCTTCTTGTGAAAATCGCACCAATACCAATGATTTCGTTTCAGCTTACCTTCTATCACTTTCAGCTCCAAATTATTCTTTTCTGGAGCTTCAAGATAATCTTTACCTTGTCGCATATCCAAGCGATATAAGCTTAAAAGTACGTCAAATGCTCTCATAACAATTAATACAGTTTTAGGTGTGCCCCACCGCCACACAATGGCAATTAAGATTTATTTTTCTACAATGCAAAGATAACACTTACATTTGATATATACAAGTATAAATCTAAATTTAACATTGTTTTAACATATAGCACAATTATACTTTATATATAACAAATTCACCAAACTTAAATAGTGAGAAAGCAAAGTGTTCTTTGTGTTAATCATATTCCCATTTATTCTATCTTTGCAAATAAAAAATGAAGAAGGTCTTATTAATACTTATAGCAACTTTGATAGTATGCGGATGTCGTACTACCAAGCAGACTTCGACTGTTAAAGAGACTGTCGAAAAGGTTGCAAATGCAGATAGTTCCGCAGTAGAGAAAGACCAAAATACAAAGGTAAGCGACCAATTGCATCATAGTTCAGACAAATCAAAAGAAACGAAAGATTCCGTCTTTATCAAGGAGGAAGTCAGAACGAGAGTTGATGCATCAGGCAATGTGACTGGCAAAGATTCTACTAGGGTAGAGATAAGATTCAGAGAGAGTAAGGAGCAGATACAGATTAAGGATAGTCTTGCAAAGTATAAAGAGATTGCTGCATCCTTACTAATATATAAACATAAGTATGATTCACTCACAAATGTTTTAAAGGAGAATAGCAACGCAAAAGAGACCAAGGAAGTTAAGAAAACATTCCCTTGGTTTAGTATAACAAGTTTCTTCATAGTTTTAATAGTTATATTATTATTGCCTTCTTTAAGGTTAAAGTAGATTTTCAGGGTAACAGTTGGTGGCATTCCTACAAGGGGGTGTCACCTTTTGTAATGTTAAAAAAACACAACTTAATATTTTTCTCTTTGCTTTTCTTGCATTATTGCAACAAAGGTATTATCTTTGCAAGCATAATAGTATAAAAAATAACATATAATTCAAATATAAAACCAGCTCCATAATAAGTAAACCTTTTTTTTATACTATTACTTATATGGAGCACATTTTTTTTGGAATATGGCAAAGATAAACATCATAGTAGAATTAGTGCAGCGTTACGCTTGTGGCTTCACAAAGGAGGAGCGCAAGAAGCGTATGCTTGTATTGTCTTTTGCCATTTGGTGTAAATTGCAACATTCCAATTCTGTTATCTTTGGTATGGGTGTAAAGCAGTTGATGAAGACTTTGCACATCAGTTATGGAAAAGCCACTTACTTATTAGAAGCGATAAAGACTGACGATGTTCTGTTTAGGACATTGCCAAAGGGTCGTTTTATGGTAAACTCATTCCGTGACCAGAGTAACAAGACGAATAAGAAAGGATGGAAATATAGAGGAACAAATGTTTTCACCTTAGAGATGGAAACAGGATGTACTATCAAGGACATATATAACAAGCTGAATGAGCTTTTGTTTTTGCGTCAGATAGCTAGTGAAGAAGCGAACTGTTCACACGTAAGTAGGAGAAATTCTTGTCGGTGTCGCTCTCCATTCATTACAATGAAGCAATTTCAAAGTTCAGTAGGAATGTCACATGGTTCTTGTTGTGCAATAAAGAAGAGATTGAAAGTTAAGAAGCATATTTCGTCAACCTATGCAGAAGTGTATTCGGCAGATGAAAGATGCCCAAAACAGATGCAAGAGATTTATGACAAGCTTGGTGTGTGGAAGCCTACATTCCGTGCCAAAGGTCGAATCTATGTTGTCAAACCATGTACCTATGCAATAACCAGTCGTGAAGCAAAAGCCAATAGTGGTAGACACAAAATCTACAACTATTCTATCAAGGGCAGAAGCATAGCACAAAAAGGTATATACGAACCTTTAGCTTTGGCATGTGGAATGCCCGATTAAGAGTAAGGTTTCTGTTTTTGACACTTTCACACTATAAGTAAGTAGCTATATATCGTTACTATACGTGTGTGTATGCGTAGCGTATGTGTGGGATTATTTAATTTATAATTTAAGAATTAATGAAGAAAGAGACTAAGCTTCAGAAGATAATAGATTTTTGTAGAGAGAATAAAATCTGTTACTTCTATCCACCACAAAGAGGTGAGAGAGGACATTCGGACTTGGTGATACCGAAATATAGAATATGCATCAAGTTATCAACAACAGAGGAAGAAGACCAAGAGTATTATGAAACTCATAAGAAGTTCAAGTTCCCCGTGTTCATAAGAGATACAGATGCTCCAAAATTCGTTATTGAGAAAGTGCAACAAACGATAATTAAGTTCCTCTTCAATCAACAAAGGAGATTAACGAACATAAAGAAGAAAGAAGAAGGTCAAAAGATATTTGCCGAGAACAAAGCAAAGCACGACAAAAGAATCTATTGGCAACAAAAGAGGCGAGAGAAAAAGTTGCTTAAACAGAAACTTCGAGAAGAAAGATTATCAAATACAACTAAATTAACTATCAATGAAAAGAATTACGAGAAACCAAGCAGCCGAGAAGTTGGGCGTAACACCACAAACAATCTCTAACTACGTACAAGAAGGTTTGCTTGGTGGTTACAAAGATGTAAGAACTCTATATGTCAATGCAGACGATGTAGAGAAGTTTGCTGAAAAATACAAGCTTATCTCTGTTAGCGAGAGAGTGCTTGACGAGAAATTGAAAGAGCTGAAACGAGCCAAAGCGCAAGTGGATGAAGAGCTATCGGAAGTAAGGAAGGGGATATTAGGAAAGAGTATCAAGGGCGCATGTGCTGAGAATGTTGCCACTATGGTATCTTCGCTTTTCAAACTTTATCTCATTCCCAAGATTAAAGAACGAGAAGTAAACGTACTTGTAGACTTCCTTAAGGGTGAAGAAATAGAAGACATTGCTTCAAGATACGACTTGACAAGAGAGAGAATACGTCAGATTATTGGCAAGGCTTGTAGAAGACTTGCCAATAATGTTGAAACAATTAATAAGACTATCCTAAATTATTATTTTAAGAATCCGGAGATTAAAAATTTGAAGAATCAGCTTGAATCTCTCAAAGCGGAATACAACGAATACAAGTGCCAAAAAGGAGATATGCCAAAGTCTATGATGAACCAACCTCCTCAAATATTCTCTTCTAGATTGGATGATTACGGTTTTAGTGTTCGCATTACTAACATTTTTAAAGCTTATGATATAGAAACAGTTGGTGACCTTATGACGAGTGTTACTAGTATGGCAGGTTTGCTGAAATTTAGGAACTTGGGTAAAAGAAGTTTGTATAGCATAGGAGAATTTATAAACAAGCATCATCTTCTTTTCTACGATGGTAAGGAGAACTTAGAGTATTACTATTACAAGCAGAACAAGTTGTTGGTAGAAAACGGAAAAATAGACATAACAGAATGATATGAGAGTAACAGAACATTCCATATATATAGGTGCTTCTCAGCACATGACATTTACAGAGGACAATAGCATCGATTTAGTTGTAACCTCTCCTCCTTATCCGATGATAGAAATGTGGGACGATGTAATGTCAAGTCAAAATCATCGGATTTCCGACAATCTTGAAGAAAACCCAGAAGAAGCATTTGAACTGATGCATCAAGAGTTGGATAAGGTTTGGAAAGAATGCTTCCGTGTATTGAAAATTGGTGGCTTTCTTTGTATTAATATTGGTGATGCTACTCGTACTATAAAAGGAAATTTCACTCTTTATAATAATCATAGTCGCATATCAAAAGCCTGTGTTGATTTGGGATTTATAGGACTTCCTAATATTATTTGGAGGAAACAGACAAATGCACCCAATAAGTTTATGGGTAGTGGTATGCTGCCTTGTGGAGCATATGTAACGCTTGAACATGAATGGATACTTATTTTCCGCAAAGGTGGCAAACGAGAGTTCAAGAAGGCAGATGCAAAACTTAGCCGAATGAAAAGTTCTTTCTTTTGGGAAGAGCGCAATGTGTGGTTTTCTGATATTTGGGATGTAAAGGGAACGAAGCAGAAAATGCGAAAAGATTCTTCTCGCGAACGTAGTGCAGCTTATCCATTTGAGGTGCCTTACCGACTAATTAATATGTTCTCACAAAAAGGCGATATGGTATTAGACCCTTTTTTAGGAACTGGCACAACTATTAAAGCCGCTATGCTGTTGGGACGCAATAGTTGTGGCTATGAGATAGACCCAAAGTTTGAAATTATTATACGTGAAGGTATAGATGAATTGGATATTGACATGTGCAATAATCTTATAAAAAATAGATTTGATGCGCACAAGGAATTTATTGCGAACAGAAAATCCTCTGGCAAGGAAATAAAGCATTTTAATGAAACCTTGAACTGTGAGGTGATGACAAGCCAAGAAAAGGAATTAGAATTGAATTATCTTGAAAGCATTAGCGAAAACAAAAATACTGGTACATATAAGGTTGTGTACGAGAATCATTCTGATTTGTCGAAGTGTAAACAAAATAAGTATGATAGAATTGAATAAAATATACAACGAAGATTGTCTTGAAGGGATGAAGAGGATTCCGAACGGAAGCGTGGATTGCATCATTTGCGATTTGCCGTATGGAGTCCTTAATAAGCAAAGTGAAGGTGGAGGATGGGATAGTATTATTCCACTTGAACCTTTATGGGAAGAATATCTGCGCATTACAAAACCTAATGCTGCCATTATTTTGTTCGGTCAGGGTATGTTTACTGCGAAACTAATGATGAGCAATGAAAAGATGTGGCGTTATAATATCACATGGAATAAAAAACGCACTACTGGTTTTCTAAACGCAAAGAAGATGCCTTTAAAACAGACTGAAATTATATCAGTTTTTTACAAAGAGTTTCCTGAATATCATCCTCAAATGCGGAAATGTTTACCACATGAAAGGAATCATAGTAGGGGAAAACTACAAGGCAAGCAAACAAATAGATGTTACGGCAACTTTGGGAAAGCAGAAGGTGTAATCTCGGACGAGAAATATCCTACTGACATAATCGAGTTTGCAAGGAATGTACATACGAGCTTCCATCCGGTACAAAAGCCTGTTGAACTTATTCAGTATCTCATTCGTACCTACTCCAACGAGGGTGACACCATATTAGATAACTGTATGGGCAGTGGCACTACGGCTGTGGCAGCTTGGCGTGAGAAGCGCAACTTCATCGGCTTTGAACTTAACAAAGAGTATTACAACAAGGCTTGCAAGCGCATTCAGTTAGAACTTATGCAACCAACATTATTTTAAAAAGCAATAAAAATTATGGATTTGATTATTCCAAAGAAATTAGAAAACAAGATTTCGCAGAGAATTTTAGATGCTCTAACAGCAATCAATCGCCTTGACACCGTAAGTGTTGACATAAGCGGTGATGCAAGCGATGGATATTTTACAGCTTCCATAAACGTTTCTTCCGAAGCAACAAAAGATGAAGACCTTGACATGTTATTATTACAAGCTATTTTGCTTGGAGAGAAGACGTTTAAAAGTGCTAAGATAACTCGCAAAGGCTTAGAGGTAGAACTATTCCTTTATTAGCTGTGTGTAGCATGAAATGAAAAAGAAATAAGATGAGTAAACGAAATTATAAGAATAAAGCACCATTCTCCACCTTGCATCCCAACCCAGAGCATTGGACAAGAAAGGGTAACAGCTTTAAGCAGAAGGTTGCATATGAAACAGAAGATGATGCATGGGAGTTCCTAAATCAAAACCCTAGATTGAAAGATATAGGATTTACTTGTTATCAATGTAAGATTTGCTCTATGTGGCATGTAGGAAAACTAAAAAACAAGAGAAGCAATGAATAAAACATTACAGAAGAAGATAGAAAGAGCAATACGCCTACTGCAAAGTATTCGATTAGAGAATGACGAGCCGATTGAGATAGCGTATAGTGGTGGCAAAGACTCTGATGTGATTTTAGAGTTAGCAAGGATGGCAGACATCAAATATAAGGCGATATACAAATGTACTACCATTGACCCACCAGGAACTATTAAGCATGCCTTAGATAATGGGTGCGAGATAAGAAGACCTAAAAAGCCTTTCTTTCAACTACTACGAGAGCAAGGATTGCCGAATAGATTCATGCGTTTCTGTTGTAGGGAACTGAAGGAATATCCTATCTATTACAATTGTGTGATAGGAGTAAGAAAGGCTGAAAGCACGAAGAGAAACGAAAGATATAAAGAGCCTGTCGTTTGTAGAGTATATTCTAGCAAGTCTCGTGTGCAGCAGATACTTCCTATTCTTGATTGGACTGATGAAGAAGAATTAGAGTTCATCAATGAAAGAAAAATTAAACTTCATCCTTTGTATTATAATGAGAACGGTAACGTGGATATAAAGAGAAGGCTTGGTTGTCTTTGTTGCCCACTCAAATCTCCAAGAAAGAGGATGGAAGACTTCAAGAAATACCCAAATATGCTAAGACAATATATCCGTAATGCTAAGGTATACTTTGATACGCATCCAAATATAGCCGCTCATAAATGGGCTGCGAATATCTACGAATGGGTCTTTGCAGAGATGCTGTTTGCTCGTCATTCCGATTATATGGATAAGTTTAAAAATACGCTCT